>LNFM01004109.1_pt1 | contig 48925 bp, 45 predicted proteins | sample 596031 | NCBI WGS metagenome assembly LNFM01 (sample SAMN04254537, study PRJNA301005) | activated carbon metagenome | isolation source: dual media filters at the Ann Arbor, Michigan drinking water treatment plant | place: USA: Ann Arbor
TGCCAGAAGCACATCGACGCCGGTGCGAAGAAGGTCATCCAGAGCGCGCCCAGCAAGGACGACACGCCGATGTTCGTCTACGGCGTCAACGACAGCACCTACGCCGGCCAGGCCATCATCAGCAATGCCAGCTGCACCACCAACTGCCTGGCCCCGGTGGCCAAGGTGCTGAACGACAGCTTCGGCATCAAGCGCGGCCTGATGACCACCGTGCACGCGGCCACGGCCACGCAGAAGACGGTGGACGGCCCCAGCAACAAGGACTGGCGCGGCGGCCGCGGCATCCTGGAGAACATCATTCCCAGCAGCACCGGCGCGGCCAAGGCCGTGGGCGTGGTCATCCCCGAGCTGAACAAGAAGCTCACTGGCATGGCCTTCCGCGTGCCCACCAGCGACGTGAGCGTGGTCGACCTGACCGCCGAACTGGTCAAGGAGGCCAGCTTCGAGGACATCTGCGCCGCGATGAAGGCCGCCGCCAACGGCCCGATGAAGGGCGTGCTGGCCTACACCGAGGACAAGGTCGTGGCCACCGACTTCCGCGGCGAGCCCTGCACCAGCGTCTTCGACGCCGATGCCTCCATTGCGCTGGACAGGACTTTCGTGAAGATCGTCGCCTGGTACGACAACGAGTGGGGCTACAGCAACAAGGTGCTGGAAATGGTGCAGGTGATGGCGCGCTGAGGCCACAGGCCGCCTCGCCGAGCACCCGGCCCGCTGTTGCGGGCCTTTTGCTGGCCGGGCGGCGCAGGTCAAGTTGCCTGCGGTTCGGCCGAAATCGCAGGTTCAACCCGACGGCGGCCGACGGCCGGCGGCGACCCCGGCGCCCGGCCTCGCATGGGGCGGGCACAGACAGCCGGCCTGAAGCTCCCTACACTGCCCACGATGCGCACCACCTCTGCCCGCCCCGCCCATCTTCTCGAAGCCAGCGCAAGGCGCCGGTCGGCCCTGTGGCTGCAGGCCGGGATGCTGGCCGGGCTGCTGATGCTGGGCAGTGCCCCGGCCCAGGCCGCGGCGCCAGTGCGGTCCGAGCTGGCGGCAGCCGACGGCGAGGTCATCGTGCGCTTCAAGTCCGACGCCCAGCTGCTGCGCCGCCACGCGCTGGCCACGCGCGCCGACCCCACGGCGGTGGCCGATGTCCTGCAGCGGCGTGCCGAGGTGATGGCCAGCCGCACCGGCCGCAGCCTGCGCAGCGGCAGCGCGGTGGGCGAACGCATGCAGGTGCTGCGTGCCACGGGCGTGGACGCTGCCACGCTGGCGCGCGAACTGGCGGCCGACCCCGAGGTCGAATTCGCCGAACCCAACGGCCGCAAGCGCCGCCTGAGCGCACCGAACGACCCGCTCTACCCCAACCAGGCCGGCCGCCCCAGCGGCCCCGACGCCGGCCAGTGGTACCTGCGCGCGCCCGCCGCCACCCTGGCCCAGGGCCCCGTGTCCTCGATCGACATCGAAGCCGCCTGGGCCCGCACCACCGGCAGCCCCGGCGTCGTCGTCGCCGTGCTCGACACCGGCGTGCGCTTCGAACATCCCGACCTGGGCCGCGTGGCCAGCGGCGGCAAGCTGCTGCCGGGCTACGACTTCGTCACCAACGCCACCGTGGCCAACGACGGCGGTGGCCGTGATGCCGACCCCAGTGACCCGGGCGACTGGGTCACGGCGGCCGAGTCCACCACCGCCACGTTCCGCGACTGCAGCGCTGCGTCCAGTTCATGGCACGGCACGGCCACGTCCAGCCTGGTGGGCGCTTCGACCAACGACAGCGTGGGCATGGCCGGCGCCGCGCCGGGCGTGCAGGTGCTGCCGGTTCGGGTGCTGGGCAAGTGCTTCGGCGTCGACAGCGACATCCAGGCCGGCATGCGCTGGGCCGCCGGCATCCCGGTGGCGGGCGTGCCCGCCAACCCGAACCCCGCCAAGGTGCTCAACATGAGCCTGGGTGGCAGCGGCGCCTGCAGCGCTTCCTACCAGGCCGTGGTCGACGAAATCTTGGCGCGCGGCGTGGTCATCGTCGCGGCCGCCGGCAACAGCACGGGCGGGCCGGTGGGCACGCCGGCCAGCTGCCGTGGCGTCATTGCGGTGGCGGCGCTGCGCCATGTCGGCACGAAGGTCGGCTTCTCCGACCTGGGGCCGGAAATCACCATCGCCGCGCCTGGTGGCAATTGCGTCAACATCGCTTCCGGCGACGCCTGCCTGTTCCCCATCCTGGCGGCCACCGACCGCGGCGCACAGGCGCCCACCGGCCCGACCTGGACCAACAGCTTCGACATCACGGTGGGCACCAGCTTCAGCTCGCCCCTCGTGGCGGCCACCGTCGGCCTGATGTTTTCGGCGCAGCCGGGCCTGACGCCGGCGCAGGTGCGTACCGCCTTGCAGAGCACGGCGCGGCCTTTTCCCACCACCGGTGGCGACAACTTTCCCGACCCCACTCCCGTGGCCCAGTGCCAGGCGCCCAGCAGCAGTGTCGAGCAGCTGCAGTGCTACTGCACCACCAGCGTCTGCGGTGCGGGCATGCTGGATGCGGGCGCGGCGGTCGGCGCGGTGGCTGCGCTGGCCGCCCGCATCACGGTGGGCACGGCCACGCCGACGGCCGGCCTTCCGGTGCAATTCAGCAGCAGCACCAGCACCACGGGGACGGGCCGCACGCTGGTGGGCTGGGCCTGGTCGGTGGTCGGGGGCGGCGGCATCGCCACGGGTTTCAGCGGGGCCGCGAACGGTCCCACGGCCAGTCTCACGCCCACGGGCGCCGGCAGCTTCACGGTGCGCCTGACCGTGACCGACGACCTGGGCCTCAGTGCCAGCAGCGATCAGCTGGTGACGGTCGCCGCGGGTGCCGTGACGCCGAATCCGCCGGTCACGCCGACGCCGCCACCGGCGGTCGATGCCGGCGGCGGCGGGGGCGGTGCCATGTCCTGGCCCTGGCTGCTTCTGCTGTGCCTGGCGGTCTGGGCGCTGGCGCGCGATTCGGTCAGGGTGTCCGGCAGGGCTTGAAACCGCCGGCCAGTTCGCCGGCAGGAAGCGCTTGCAGGCGGGCCTGCAGGGCAGCATTGGCGCCATCGGCGCGCAGCCAGATCTCGCCCGATTCCTCGTTGCGTCGAACCCAGCTGTCGGCCGGCAGCGCCGCGGCCGCCAGCGCGGCTTCGGCTGCGGCCACCGTGGCCTCGCCCAGCGGACCGGCCTCCAGGCACAGCCGCGCGCTCTGCCGGGCGCCCGCGACGCGGCTGGCCGCCGCGGCGGCCGGCAGCACCTGCACCCAATCCGGCCGCACCTGGTTGGCCAGGCGCTGTGGTTCGCCCTGCCCCAGCCGTGGCCCGGGCCAGGCCGGAGCCATCCAGCCCTGCGACCAGGTCAGGAAAAACAGATTGGCAGCCACCAGCGCCAGCAGCAGGCCTCTCAGCATGAAGGTGTTGCCGGAAGAGGAGTATTGGCGAAGCGAACACTGACTTCGCCACTGACGACACGGTGCACGCCGGGGCCGCGCAGGCGCAAGGCACCTTCTTCGTCGACGCCGTCGGCCAGGCCGGCCAGGGGCGGGTTGCCGCTGGTGTGCACCGGCTGGCCGCGCAGCAGGTCGCGCAAGGCATAGGCGCCCACCTGCGGCGCAAAACCTTCATCCTGGAAGCGCAGCAAGGCCTGCAGCAAGGGCGCCGCCGCGGCGGCCAGGGCGGTCTGCGGACTGGCGCCGGGGTCGATGTCCTGCAGGCAGGCCGTGGCCGTGCCGTCAGGCGCTGGCACCGCCGCAATGTTCAGCCCGACGCCCACCACGCAATGCCGGCTGGCACTGCTGCCCGAAGTCTCGATCAGCACGCCGCCGAGCTTGCGTCCCTGGCCGGGGCCGTCCCACAGCCACAGGTCGTTCGGCCACTTCAGCCCGATGGCCGGCGGCACGCCGGGCGGGCGCCGGCCCGGGGGGTCCAGCGCGTCGGCCAGGGCCAGCCCCACGGCCAGCGACAAGCCCTGCCAGCTCTGCGGCGCCAGCGGCAGGCCCAGCGAAAAGGTCAGTGAAGCCCCGGGCCGTGCCTGCCAGGCCCGGCCCAGGCGGCCACGGCCGGCGGTCTGGCGTTCGGCCACCAGCAGGCAGGGCGTGATGTCGGCGCGGGCGCGTTCGACCAGGCGGGTGTTGGTCGAGTCGGTTTCCCCCACCACCTGGACCTGCAGCCCGGGCAGCAGGGCCTGCAAGCTGGCCTGCAGTTCGGCCGTGGGCCAGGGCATGGGCTCGCCGGCCTTCAGCGGCTGCTGCGCCGCTTGGGTGCCAGCATGGTGCGCCGGCAGTTGGGCGCGCCGCAACGGCACTCGTATTCCTTTTTCAGCTTCGGCGTGTAGCGCTCGTCGATGATCAGGCCGTAGTCGTAGAACAATTCCTCGCCTGGCTGCAGGTCGCGCAGCGCGTCGATGAAGACGCGTCCGTCGGTTTCGTCGGCCTCGCAATTGGGGTCGCAGGAGTGGTTGATCCAGCGCGACGCATTGCCGCCGTGGTTGGCGTCGATGACGCGGCCGTCGTCCAGGCTGAAGTAGAAGGTATGGTTGGGGTCGGCCGGGTCGTGCGGGTGGCGCCGCATGGCCTCGGGCCAGCCGATGCGTTCACCGGTGTATTCGATCAGGCGCGTACCGGCTGGAATGGCCCGCAGCGCAAAGACGCCCTTGCCATGGACGCCGCTCTTGCGTACCTGGATGCGGCGTGCGTCGCTGGTGGCCGAACTGGGGGCCTTGGCGGCTTGTGGTGTCTTTGCCATTCGGTACATTGAATTCATGGGCGTGCGCGCGTGTGTGTGCATGCGGGCGCGCGAGAAAGCGGCGATTGTAGGCACGGGCCTTCGACCTGCAACGCCGTGACATCGCGTGGAAGACGAAACAAGGAAGACATGAGCAAGACGATCATCATTGCGGAAAAGCCCAGCGTGGCGCAGGACATCGTGCGTGCACTGACGCCGACCGCGGGCAAGTTCGAGAAGTTCGCCGAGCATTTCGAAAGCGAGCAGTACGTCGTCACCTCGGCGGTGGGTCACCTGGTCGAAATCAAGGCCCCCGAGGAATACGACGTGAAGCGCGGCAAGTGGAGCTTCGCCAACCTGCCCGTGGTTCCGCCGCACTTCGACCTGGCGCCCATCGACAAGGCCAAGACGCGGCTGAACGCGGTGGTGAAGCTGGTCAAGCGCAAGGACGTCACGGCCATCATCAACGCCTGCGACGCGGGGCGCGAGGGCGAGCTGATCTTCCGGCTGATCGTTCAGTACGCGGCGAACAGCGAGAAGAAGCCCACCGTCAAGCCGATCCGGCGGCTGTGGCTGCAGAGCATGACGCCGCAGGCCATTCGCGACGGCTTCGACCAGCTGCGCAGCGAAGCCCAGATGCAGGGCCTGGCCGACGCCGCGCGCAGCCGCAGCGAAGCCGACTGGCTGGTGGGCATCAACGGCACGCGCGCGATGACGGCTTTCAACAGCCGCGACGGCGGCTTCTTCCTCACCACGGTGGGCCGGGTGCAGACGCCCACGCTGTCCATCGTGGTTGAACGCGAAGAGAAGATCCGCAAGCACGTGAGCCGCCCGTATTGGGAAGTGAAGGCGACGTTCGACGCTCAGGCCGGGCAGTACGAGGGCAAGTGGTTCGACCCGGGCTTCAAGAAGAATCCCGACGATCCGGATACCCGCGCCGACCGCCTCTGGGACGCCGCCACGGCCGAGGCCATCCGTGCCGCCTGCGTCGGGCAGCCCGCCAGCGTCAGCGAAGAGGCCAAGCCCAGCACCCAGGCCAGCCCGCTGCTGTACGACCTGACGACGCTGCAGCGCGAAGCCAATTCGCGCTTCGGCTTCAGCGCCAAGACCACGCTCAGCCTGGCCCAGGCGCTGTACGAGAAGCACAAGGTGCTGACCTACCCGCGTACCGACAGCCGCGCCCTGCCCGAAGACTACGTGCCGACGGTGAAGAGCACCTTCGAGATGATCGCCAGCGAAGACCTGCCCGGCCCGCTGCGCGAACTGGCGCGCCACGCCCGCTTCGGCCTGAACGAGGGCTACATCAAGCCCGTCAAGCGCGTGTTCGACAACGCCAAGGTGTCTGACCACTTCGCCATCATCCCCACGCTGCAGGCACCGAAGAGCCTGAGCGAGATCGAGGCCAAGCTCTACGACCTGGTGGTCAAGCGCTTCATCGCGGTGTTCTATCCCTCGGCCGAGTTCATGGTCACCACCCGCATCAGCACGGTGGAAGCCGGCGGCAAGGCCTACAGGTTCCAGACCAACGGCAAGGTGCTGGTGAAGCCGGGCTGGCTGTCGGTGTACGGCAAGGAGATCCAGGAAGACGATGCCAACCTGGTGGCCGTGGCCCCGGGCGAGTTGGTGCGTGCCGAAGGCGTGGACGTGGCCGCGCTGAAGACCAAGCCCCCGGCGCGCTACACCGAAGCCACGCTGCTGAGCGCGATGGAAGGCGCCGGCAAGCTGATCGAGGACGAAGACCTGCGCGACGCGATGAAGGAAAAAGGCCTGGGCACCCCGGCCACGCGCGCCCAGACCATCGAAGGCCTGATCGCCGAGAAATACATGCTGCGCGACGGCCGCGAACTCGTGCCCACGGCCAAGGCCTTCCAGTTGATGACGCTGCTGCGCGGCCTGGCCATCGAGGACCTGACCCGGCCGGAACTGACCGGGCAATGGGAATACCAGCTGTCGGAGATGGAGCAGGGCCGCCTGAAGCGCGACGAGTTCATGGCCGGCATCGCGAAGATGGCCGAGCGCATCGTCAAGAAGGCCAAGGAATACGACCGCGACACCATTCCCGGCGACTACGCCACGCTGGCGCAGCCCTGCCCGAACTGCGGTGGGGTGGTCAAGGAGAACTACCGGCGCTTCACCTGCACGGGGCAGGGCGGGGCTGAAGAAGGCTGCGGCTTTTCCATCACCAAGATTCCTGCTGGCCGCGCCTTCGAGACCGCCGAGGTCGAGGCCTTCCTGCGCGACAAGAAGATCGGCCCCCTGGAAGGCTTCCGCAGCAAGGCCGGCTGGCCTTTCACCGCCGAGATGAAGCTGGCTTTCGACGAAGAGATCGGCAACTGGAAGCTCGAGTTCGATTTCGGCGACGACGCCAAGAACGGCGAAGGCGACGGTGAACCCGTCGACTTCGGCGACCAGCAGAGCCTGGGGCATTGCCCCAAGTGCAAGAGCCGGGTCTTCGAACACGGCAGCAACTACGTGTGCGAACACGCCGTGGGTGCCCCCGTGACCTGCGATTTCAAGAGCGGCAAGATCATCCTGCAGCAACCCATCGAACGCGAACAGGTGAGCAAGCTGCTGGCCACCGGCAAGACCGATTTGCTGGAGAACTTCGTCAGCAACAAGACGCGGCGCAAGTTCAAGGCCTTCCTGGCCTACGACGCGAAGGAAGGCAAGGTCAGCTTCGAGTTCGAGCCCCGGGCTGCGAAAGCGCCGGCCAAGACCGCCGCGAAGAAGGCCGCCGCGAAGAAGGCCACCGCCTGACCGGCGTCGAGCCGGTTCCGGGGGGCGCGGCATGACGGTGGCCGTGTTCTACAAGCTGCTGGCCATCTTCCTGACGGTGGCCCTGGGCTTCGTCGCGGGTCGCATGCGCTGGCTGGGCAGCGTCCAACACGACCCGGCCCGGGTGCTGGGCCACGCTGCGCTCTACATCTTCGTGCCGGCGCTGCTGTTCCGTACCACGGTGCGGCTGGACTTCGCTGCCATGCCCTGGCCCACGGTGGTGGCGTTCTTCGTGCCGGTGCTGGCCGTGCTGGGCGCGGTCTACAACTGGCAGCGCCTGCGGCCGGGCGGGCAGGCCGACGGCGCGGCCGCGCCGTCGGTGCGCGCCATCGGTGCCAGCTTCGGCAATTCGGTGCAGGTCGGCATCCCGCTGGCGGCGGCCTTGTTTGGCGAGGCCGGGCTGGGCATCCACATCGCGCTGGTGAGCCTGCATGCGCTGGCCCTGCTGTCGGTGCTGACGGTGCTGGCCGAACTCGACCTGGCGCGGGCCGGCAAGGCCGGGCGCGGCAGCCTGCTTCAGACGCTGGCTGCGACGGCGCGCAACACCATCGTCCACCCGGTGGTGCTGCCGGTGCTGGCCGGGCTGGCCTGGAACGCGACCGGTCTGGGGCTGCACCCGGTGGCCGACGAGACCCTGGCCACGCTGGGCTCGGCCGTGGTGCCGGTCTGCCTGGTGCTGATCGGCATGACACTGGCGTATCACGGGTTGCAGGGCCGCGCCGTCGGGGCGCTGAAGCTGTCGCTGCTGAAGCTTCTGCTGCTGCCGGCCGCCGTGCTGCTGGTGGCGCGTTGGGGTTTCGGCCTGTCGGGCCTGCCGCTGCAGGTGGTCGTGATGATGGCGGCGCTGCCGGCCGGCAGCAACGTGCTGATCTTCGCCCAGCGCTATCGCACGCTGGAAGCCGAGGCCAACGCGACGATCGTGTTCTCGACCCTGGGTTTCGTCGCCACGGCGTCGCTGTGGCTGCTGGTACTGGCCTGGCTGGGCTGAAGGCCGCGCGCCTGTTTCCAGGGGGAAGTCGGGTCCTCGTCAGGGCCGGGCGCGGGGCTCGCTGGCGGCGGCGGGATGGGTGCGGCTGATGATCAGCGCCGCCTGCAGGTACAGGCCATTGAGCAGGCGCATGGCGCGGCTGCGGTCGAAACCGGGCCAGGCGGTGATGTCGCGCAGGTTGGCGTTGTCGCGCTGCAGCCTTTGCACGGCGGCGGCCAGCGTGCCGGCCAGGCCCAAGGCAGCGAGATCGGCGCCTGGGGCCACCCTGTAGGCGGCGACCCCGGCCACTTCGGGCAGCAATTCTTCGCGCGCCCCGCGCAGCGACAGTTCCCACAGCCAGGGGCCGAGGGGCGAATACAGGTCGCTGTCGGCCAGCCGCGCGCCCGGACCGTCGCCGGGTGCCCCCAGCACGGCCGGCTCGACGTGCAGCACCTGCAGGTCGGCCAGGCGCAGTTCCAGGAGCAAGGCCATGGGCAGCGGGCAGTGCACCAGCCTTTCTGCCGGAAACACCGTCAGTGGCAAGGTGCGCAGTTCATGCTGCAAATGCATGCGCAGGCGCTTGCCGTGGCGCACCGCGGCGGCCATCACTTCCAGCAGTTCCAGGGCCGGCGCCGGGCCGGCGGGCGCTTCGAAACGGCGCAGGTCCTGGACCAGTGAAGGATTCAGGGCCGACAGCCGCGTGCTCAGCCGCGCCGACTCGCTGTCGGTGTTGCTGTCGTCGTGCAGATAGCGCCTGAATGCGCTGACGCGCATCAGCTCGGCGGCATCGGCAGGAAGAGTAGGTTCGAAGATCACGGCTTGGCGACCGGAGCCCGTTGGTGAGCAAGGCGTAACTGGTGTTAACGCTGATTGGAACGGCTGGCCCGTGCAGTTTGACTGCGCCGATTGGTTTCAGACGTAACCGAATGTTGTTCACTCGCGAACTAGGGGGGCCAGTCGCCGCCAGAAGCGTGCGTCCTGTGCGGTGGCGAAATTCACCCGCATCAGCGTCGTCGGTCGGGGAGTGGCGTGGAACAGGCTGCCCGGGGCGACGAGCCAGCCTTCGTCCAGCAGCACCTGGGACAGCGCATCGGTGTCGGTGCCGACGTCGACCCAGCCGAACAGCCCCTGCGGCGGCGTGACGAAGCGGCAGCCCGCCACCAGCGCCAGCGCCACGGTGCGCGCCCGTGCTGCGTCCAGGCGCTGGACCACGCGGTCGGCATGGCGGCGCAAAGCGCCCTGGTCCAGGCACCAGGCCACGGCCTGCTCCAGCGGCGCGGCGGTGGTCAGCGTGGCCAGCAGCTTGGTGTCGATCAGTCTTTCGGCCAGCGCCGGAGCCGCGGCGACGAAGCCCACGCGCCACTGCGGCGCCAGGATCTTGCTGAAGCCGGAGATCAGCACGGTGCGCTGCAGGCCGTCCAGCTGCGACAGCCGGGTGGCGTGTGGTGGTGCCAGCCAGGCGTAGGTGTCGTCCTCGGCGATGGTCAGGTCATGGGCTTCGGCCAGGCGCAACAGCCGGTGGGCCTGGGTCGGGCTGATCGAGTGCCCGGTGGGGTTGTGCAGCACCGACACCGTCACGTAAAGGCGCGGGCGATGGGCTTGCAGCAGGCGCTCCATCACCACCAGGTCGGGGCCGTCGGCGCCCCGCGGTACCGGCAGCACGCGCAGGCCCGACAGCGCCAGCCGGGCGAATTCCACGGCCCAGCCGGGTTCGTCCACCAGCACCGCGTCGCCCGGGCGCAGCAGGGTCCGTGACACCAGATCCAGCGCCTGGGTGGCGCCGACGGTGGTGACGATCTGGCCTGGCGCTGCGGCCACGCCCAGGTCGGCCAGGCGGCGCGACAGGGCAGCGCGCAGGCCAGGGTCGCCGGCGGGTTCGCCGTAGCGCAGCCAGGCGGCCGGGTCGCCGCCATGGCCGCCTTGGGCGCGGGTCTGCCCACCGCGGTTGCCGCCGCCCACCACCTGGCGCATCGCCCGTTGCAGCAGCGGGCCATCCAGCCAGTCTTCGGGCAGCGTGCCCATGCCCGGCGCGGGCAGGCTGCCCTGGGCCTGGAACATGCTGCGGATGAGCGCCGTGGCGTCCACTGGCGCGGCTGGCCGCAGGGCCACTTCGGCGCTGGGCTGGCGCGAGGCGACGCTCGCCAGGGGCGAAGCGGCTCGTTCGCCGCGCACGTAAAAGCCACGCTGCGGTCGCGCCTGCACCAGGCCCTGGGCCTGCAGCAGGTCGTAGGCATCGACCACGGTGCTGGGGCTGACGCCATGGCGCCGTGCGGCCTCGCGCACCGAAGGCAGCCGCGCGCCGGCCAGCAGCAGGCGCTGCTGGATGCGTTCGGTGTAGCGCTGTGCCAGCTGTTCGGCCAGCGTGGCGCCGGCAGCGCGGGTCAGGTCGGGCCAGGGCTGTGCGGTCGACATGGGCGGTACAGGTTGGAGGCGTGTGTCTTGAAGTGTATGGCTGCTGTACTGGCGTTGTCGCCTAGACTTTGGCCATGCCCTGGTCTGAACTTGTTGCCTTGCTGGTCTTCGCCACCGCGATGAGTTTCACGCCGGGCCCGAACACGACGCTGGCCGCGGCCCTGGGTGCCAACCACGGCTTGCGCCATGCGATGCGCTTCGTGCTCGCCGTGCCTTTCGGCTGGAGCCTGCTGCTGCTGGCCTGCGTGCTGGGCCTGGGGGGCCTGGTGCAGGCCCAGCCCGCGCTGCGCGGGCTGCTGAAGTGGGGCGGCCTGGCCGTGATGCTGTGGCTGGCCTGGGGCCTGGCACAGCGGCGCAGTCTGGGTTCGGCTGAGGGCGCTGGTTTCGATGTCGGTTTCGGCCGCGGCGTGGCGCTGCAGTTCGTCAACGTCAAGGCCTGGATGAACGCGCTGCTCATCAGCGCCGGCTGGGTGACGGTGGCCGAGCCCGTGGGCCCGCGCCTGGCCGTGGTGCTGCCGCTGATCATGGCCTTCGGTTTCGCCAGCAACTTCACCTACGCCCTGGTCGGCTCGGCCCTGCGCAGCTGGCTGGCGCAAGGCCGCCGGCTCCTCGTCTTCAACCGCGTGATGGCCGCGGTGCTGGTGGCCACCGCGCTGTGGATGGCCTGGCTGTGAACGACCAGACCAAGGGACTGCTGCTGGGCGCGCTGGGCGTGGCCATCTTCGCGATGACGTTGCCGATGACGCGGCTGGCGGTGGGCGATGCCAGCGCGCCGCAGCTGCCGCCGGCCTTCGTCACTGCCGCCCGCGCCGCGGTGGCCGGCGTTCTCAGCGCGCTGTACCTGCTGGCAGTGCGTGCCGGGCCACCCGCCCGCAAGCACTGGCCGGCGCTGGCCGTCAGCGGGCTGGGAACCGTGATCGGCTACCCGCTGCTGCTGGCACTGGCGCTGCGCGAGGTGGACGCGATGCATGCTGCCGTCGTCACCGGGGTGTTGCCGCTGGGCACGGCCGTGGTGGCCGCGCTGGCATTCAGGCAGCGCCCATCGGTGGGTTTCTGGGTCTGTGCCGTGGCGGGCTGCGCCCTGGTGCTGGGTTTCGCGGCCTGGCAGGGCGGCGGCAAGCTGTCGCCCGCCGATGGCCTGTTGCTGCTGGCCGTGGTGTCGACTTCGCTGGGCTACGTGGCCGGCGCGCGCGTGGCCAGCGTGGTGCCGGCGCAGCAGGTGATCTGCTGGATCCTGGTGGCCGGCCTGCCGCTCACCGTGCCTGCGGCGCTGTGGTTCTGGCCCCCGCCGGAGCTCGTGATCCGGCCCGCGGCCTGGGGCGGTTTTGCCTACACCGCCGTGTTCTCGATGTGGCTGGGCTTCTTTGCCTGGTACCGCGGCCTGGCGCTGGGCGGGGTGGTGCGGGTCAGCCAGGTGCAGTTGCTGCAGCCTTTCCTCGCGCTGATGTTCGCGGTGCCGGTGCTGGGCGAAGTGCTGCAACCCGGCACGCTGGTGTTTTCGCTGGCCGTCATCGGCGTCGTCTTCCTGGGCCGGCGCATGCCTGTCGGCCTGCCTTCCAAGGTGTCCTCATGAACTGGCAAACCGCCCGCCGCGCGCAGCGGCTGAACCCCTCGGCGATCCGCGAGATCCTGAAGCTGACGGAACGTCCCGGCGTCATCTCGCTGGCCGGCGGGCTGCCTTCGCCGGACGGCTTCCCGGTCGAGGCCATGGCCGAGGCCAGCGCCCGCGTGCTGCGCGAGCAGCCGCGCGAAGCCCTGCAGTACGCCGCCAGCGAAGGCTTCGGCCCGTTGCGCGACTGGGTGGCGGCCGACCTGGCCACGCAGGGCTTGAAGGTCGACGCAGCGCAAGTGCTCATCACCACCGGCTCGCAGCAGGGGCTGGACCTGGCCGGCAAGCTGCTCATCGACCCGGGCAGCGCGGTGGCCGTCGAACAGCCCAGCTACCTGGGCGCGCTGCAGGCCTTCGCGCCCTACGAACCCGAGTTCCATGCGCTGGCGGGCGACGAAGAAGGCCCCTTGCCCGATGCGCTGGCTGCGGCGCGGGGCGCCCGCTTTGCCTACCTGCTGCCCAATTTCCAGAACCCCAGCGGCCGCTGCCTGAGCGCCGCGCGCCGCGACGCGCTGGTCGAAGCGGCACTGCAGGCCGGCGTGCCCGTGGTCGAGGACAACCCCTACGGCGAACTCTGGTTCGACCAGCCGCCGCCGCCGCCGCTGGCGGCGCGGCTGGGTGAGCATGCGCTGTACCTGGGCTCGTTCAGCAAGGTGCTGGCACCCGGGCTGCGTCTGGGCTATCTGGTCGCGCCGCCCGTGCTGTTCCCGAAGCTGCTGCAGGCCAAGCAGGCCGCCGACCTGCACACGCCGGGATTCAACCAGCGCGTGGTGTTCGAGGTCATCAAGGACGGCTTCCTGGCGACGCACGTGCCCACCATCCGCGCCCGCTATCGCGCCCAGCGCGACGCGATGCAAGCCGCACTGACGGCCCACCTGCCAGCCGGCTGCCGCTGGACCCGGCCCAGCGGCGGCATGTTCTTCTGGGTGACCCTGCCGGACACGCTGGACGCCACCGCGCTGCTGCCGCGGGCGGTGGCAGCCGGCGTGGCCTATGTGCCCGGCGCACCCTTCTTCGCCCAGGCCGGCAGCGGCAGCCCGGCAGCGCACACGCTGCGGCTGAGCTTCGTCACGGTGTCGCCGGCGCGCATCAACGAAGGCGTGGCCGCGCTCGGCCGCGTTCTGGGCCGGGCGCTGGACGAGGCTGCGCGATGAGAACGCCAGCACGGCATCGCTTCCATCAGGTCGACGTGTTCACGGCGCAGCCGCTGAAGGGCAACCCGCTGGCCGTGGTGCATGCCGCCACCGACCTGGATGAAGAGACGCTGGCGGCCTTTGCGCGCTGGACCAACCTGTCGGAAACCACCTTCCTGCTGCCAGCCACGCAACCCGCTGCCGACTACCGCGTGCGCATCTTCACGCCAGGCGGCGAGCTGCCCTTCGCCGGCCACCCCACCCTGGGCAGCTGCTGGGCCTGGCTGGCCGCGGGTGGCCAGCCGCAGGACCGGCAGGTGGTGGTGCAGGAATGTGGCGTTGGCCTGGTCCGCGTGCGCCGGGGCGAAGACGGCCGGCTGGCGTTTGCCGCGCCGCCCCTGCGGCGCAGCGGGCCGCTGGAAGACGAGTTGCTGGCTCGCGCGCTCGACGCGCTGGGCCTGGCCCCCGCAGCCGTGCTGCACCACCAGTGGCTGGACAACGGCCCGGCCTGGTGCGGCCTGCTGTTGCGCAGCGCTGCCGAGGTGCTGGCCGTGCGGCCCGACATGGCCAGGCTGGCCGGCATGAAGCTGGGGCTGGTGGCGGCGCAGGCCCCGGGCCAGGACACGCAGTTCGAAGTGCGCGCCTTCGTGCCCGGCCTGGGCGTGCCCGAGGACCCGGTCACAGGCAGCCTGAACGCCGGCATCGCGCAGTGGCTCATCGGCGCCGGGCTGGCGCCGGCGCTGTACGTGGCGGCGCAGGGCACGGCGCTGGGGCGGGCCGGCCGCGTGCACGTGCAGCAGCAGGGTGCCGACATCTGGATCGGTGGCGACGTCGTGGCCTGCATCGACGGCGAGGTGACGATCTGAACGCGCTCGTCGACCACCTGGTCGTGGCCGCGGCCACGCTGGAGCAGGGTGTGGCCTGGTGCGAGGCGACGCTGGGCGTGACGCCTGGCCCGGGTGGTCGCCATGCGCTGATGGGCACGCACAACCGCCTGCTGAAGATCGCGACCAGCGTCTTTCCCGACGCCTATCTGGAGATCATCGCCATCGACCCGGCCGCGCCGCCGCCGCTGCCACCGCGCCGGCGCTGGTTCGGCCTGGACGAGCCTGCGCTGCAGTCGAGGCTGCGTGAGGCGGGCCCGCGACTCGTGCACTTCGTGGCCCGTTCACCGGATCTCGACGCGCACCGCGCCGCGCTCATCGAGGCCGGTCAGGCGCCGGGCGACGCAGTGGCCGCCAGCCGGCCGACTGCCGCTGGCCTGCTCAGCTGGCGGATCCTGCTGCGCGAGGACGGCGGCATGGGCTGCGCCGGTGCCCTGCCGACCCTGCTGCAGTGGCAGGGAGCGCACCCGGCTCAGGCCATGCCTGATTCAGGCGTGATCTTGCAGGCACTGGCCCTGCGCGGCTTGCCCGACCGCTGCAGCACGCTGCTGGGTCTGCCTGGCGTGGCAACGCTTGCCGAAGCCGGTGTGCCCATCACCGCCACGTTCACCACGCCGCAAGGCGAAGTGGTGCTGCGCAGCTGAAGACGGGCCTCAGCCGGTTGTCACTGGTTGCGGAAGTCGTCGTGGCAGGCCTTGCAGGTGCCGGCGGCACTGCCGAAGGCAGTCTTCAGCGTGTCCAGGTTGTTTGCTTTGGCGGCCACGGCCAGCTTCGCGACTTCGTCCTGCATCTTCTTGGCTGCGGCGTCGAACTTGGCGCGCTCGCTCCAGACCTTGCCGTTCGGCGTGCCTTTCTCGGTGCCCGAGGTGCCGTCGACGAAGCCGGCAAAGGGCAGCTTCGCCAGGTCGTTGACGATGTCGGCATTGGCCGCGGCGGCGGCGCCATCGAAGGGCACCCGGCCCTGGGACATTGCGCCGATGCGGCTGAAGTGGGCGCCGATCAGCGTGAAGCCGGCCTTGCGGTACTTGACCGCGTCTTCGGGCTTCTGGAACTGCGCCGTGGCGGGCAGGGCGGCCAACAGGCCGGCCACGGTGGCAGCGGCGACGATCATGACTTTCATGCAGGAATCTCCTTGCGGCAGGGGGACGGGTCGGGGACGGCACCCGGCCGCAGTGTAAGCATCCCGGGCTTGCAGCATGGCAGGATGACTGCAAAGATAAAGCCATGACCGAATCGCCGAGAGGCAGCCCGCTGCCGAGTTTGTCCACTGTCCGCGTCTGGGACTTGCCCACCCGCGCCTTCCACTGGATCCTGGCAGCCGCCGTGGTCGGCAGCGTGGTCAGCGCCAAGCTGGGCGGCAACGCCATGGTGTGGCACTTCCGTTTCGGCTATCTGGTTCTGGCCCTGGTCCTGTTCCGCGTGATGTGGGGTCTGGTGGGCGGGCGCTGGTCACGCTTTGCCAGCTTCATCTTTGCCCCGGCCACGCTGCTGCGTTACCTGCGTGGCCAGTCCCGGCCCGCAGAGCATCTCGACGTGGGTCACAGCCCGCTCGGCAGCCTGTCGGTGTTTGCGCTGCTGGGTATCCTGCTGGTGCAACTGGGCACGGGGCTGCTGGCCGACGACGAGATCGCCAACCTGGGCCCGCTGAACCGTTTTGTCGCCAGCGAGACCGGCCTGCTCGCCACCAGCTGGCACAAGGAAGCGGGGCAGTGGATCCTCATCGGCCTGGTGGCAGTTCACGTTGCCGCGGTCCTGGGCTACCTGCTGTTGCGCAAGACGAACCTCATCCGGCCCATGATCAGCGGCGACAAGCTGCTGCCTGCCGAAACACCCGCGAGCCGCGACACGGCCGCGACGCGGGCCATGGCGCTGTTCCTGGGCGCGGTCAGCGCGGGTGCAGCCTTCTGGGTGTCGACGCTTGGATTCTGAGATCCGCCTGGTCAGTGCCGAAGACGGCGACCTGCCCGACTTCCTGGCCCTGGTGCGGGCACTGTTCATGGACTACGCCGCCAGCCTGCAGGTCGACCTGTGCTTTCAGGGCTTCGAGGCCGAACTGGCCGCGCTGCCTGGCGACTATGCCGCGCCCGGCGGTGTGCTGCTGCTGGCCATGATCGACGGTCAGCCGGCAGGCTGCGGGGCGATCCGTCCCTTGTCCGACGTCGACTACCCCAACGCCTGCGAGATGAAGCGGCTGTTCGTACGCCCCGCCTTCCGCCGCTTCGGTCTGGGCCGTCTGCTGTCGCGTGCGCTGCTGGACCGCGCCACCGAGGCGGGCTACTCGACGCTGCTGCTCGACACGCTGGACGAGATGGAAGCGGCGCGGGGCCTGTATGCGTCGCTCGGATTTGTCGAGGTGCCGCCGTACTACTACAACCCCATTGCCGGTGCGCATTACCTGAAGGTCGACCTCGGACAGGTGGCGACGCGCTGGTAGCGTCGTGCCAGACGGGGCTTCGGGCATCATCGGCATCGGCTTCGAATCCTCCCTCCCAAAAGAAGAGCGTCATGACCCCCACCGGCCTTGAACTGAAAAACGGCGATCTGAGACTGTCGCTGCGCCCCGATCTGGGCGGTGCCATCGCCGGCCTGTGGCTGCGCGACATTGCCGTCATGCGCAGCAGCGAACCGGCTGAGCTGGCCAGTGCGCGCCAGGCCGGCTGTTATCCGCTGGTGCCCTACTCCAACCGCCTGGGCTACAGGCGCTTTCGGTGGCTCGGGCACGACCACACCACCCAGCCCAACTTCGACGACAACCCGCACTCGGTGCATGGCGTGGCCTGGCAGCGGCCGTGGCAGGTGTTCCGCCACGACGAACAGCAGATCGAGCTGGGCTACAGCCACCAGCCCGACGCGCACTGGCCCTTTGCCTTCGACGTGCGCCAGCGTTTCGTGCTTTCGGCCAGCGCGCTCGAGGTGCACATGTCCTTCACCAACCTGGCCGCGCACACCCAGCCCGTCGGCCTGGGCTGGCATCCCTATTTCCCCAAGCGGCCGCACAGCCGGCTGCACATCGAACTGACCGACCGCTGGGAAAGCGATGCCAGCGGCTTGCCCACCCGGCGCGTGCCGCAACCGGGCATCGACGGCGACGTCTCGCACCTGGCCTTCGACAACTGCTTCGAAGGCTGGCGCGGCCCGGCGCGCATCCGCGACGACAAGCTGTCGCTGCGCCTGACGTCCTCGCTGCCCTACCTGGTGGTCTACACCCCGGCCACCAGCCCGTATTACTGCGTCGAGCCCGTCAGCCACGTCAGCAATGCCATCCACATGACCGAGCCCGGTGCCCACGGCCTGCGCACGCTGGACGCAGGCGCCACGCTGGACGCCTGGATGAAGCTCGAGGTCACCACCGCGTGAGCCTGTTCCAGGCCCTGCCCACGCCCGCCTGCGGCTTGGGCGAGTCACCGTTCTGGCACCCCGACGAAGGCGCGCTGTACTGGTGCGACATCCCTGGCAAGGCCTTGCACCGGTGGGTGCAGGCGGGCAGCCTTCACACGCAGTGGGGTTTCGACTGCGAACCGGCTTCCTGTGCGCCGCTGCCCGGCAGCGGCCTGTTGCTGGCCATGCGCGACGGACTCTGGCGCTTCGACCCCGCCAGCGGCCAGCGCCAGCCGCTGGCAGACCCCCCTTACGACCCGGTTGAGCAACGCTTCAACGACGGCAAGGCCGACCCGCAGGGCCGGTTCTGGGTGGGTTCGATGTACGAGCCGCGCACGCGGCCGGCGGCAGCGCTGTACCGCTGGGCCGATGGCCAACTCGACCGCATGGCCGGCGACATCACGTTGAGCAACGGCCTGGCCTGGTCACCCGACGGCCGCACCATGCTCTGGGCCGACACCCCGGCGCACTGCATCTATGCCTTCGACTTCGAACTCGCCACCGGCGCCATCTCGCACCGACGGGTGTTCGCGCAGTTCGACAAGCGCAAGCCCGACCAGGCCCTGGACGACTATGCCGGGCGCCCCGACGGTGCTGCGGTCGACAGCGCCGGCACCTACTGGATTGCCATGTACGAGGGCCAGCGCCTGGTGCGCCTGGCGCCCGACGGTACGCGCCTGGCCGACCTGCCTTTGCCCGTGCGTTGCGCCACCATGCCCTGCTTCGGCGGCGCCGACCTGCGCACGCTGTTCATCACCACCGCGCGCGACAAGCGACCGGCCGACGAACTGGCCTTGCAGCCCCTGGCCGGCCAGGTGCTGACCCTGCGCGTCGACACGCCGGGATTGCCGGTCAATTTCGCCCGCGCCTGATGCCCCGCCCCGCTTGACCACGCCGCTGCCGCGTCCGGAACTGCTGTCCCGCCTGCAGACTGCAGGCGAAGTGGACCTGGCCATCGTCGGCGGCGGCGCGGTGGGGCTGGGCGTGGCGCTGGATGCCGCAGCGCGGGGCTTCAGCGTGGTCCTGCTCGAATCGCACGACTTCGCTTCAGGAACCTCGTCGCGTGCGACCAAGCTGGCCCATGGCGGTGTGCGCTATCTGGCCCAGGGCGACGTGCCGCTGGTTCGCGAAGCCTTGCACGAGCGTGGCGCGATGCTCGCCAACGCGCCCCACCTGGCGCAGCGCATTCCGTTCGTGATGCCGGGCTACCACTGGTGGGAACGGGGCTTCTACGGCGTCGGACTGAAGGCCTATGACGCCCTGGCCGGCCGCCAGGGCCTGGGCGGTACCGAATGGCTCAGCAGCCGCCGCACGCTGGAACTGCTGCCCGGTGTGCAGCCGCGCGGGCTGTGGGGCGGCGTGCGCTACTGGGACGGCCAGTTCGACGATGCGCGGCTGGCACTGGCGCTCGCGCGCACTGCCGCTGCGCGCGGCGCCCTGCTCGTCAACCACTGCCCCGTCACCGGACTTCTGCACGAACGCGCGCAGGTGCGTGGCCTGGCCTGGCGCTGTGCAGAAAGCGGCCTGGCCGGCGAATTGCGCGCCCGCTGCGTCGTCAATGCCACAGGGGTGTGGGTGGATGCGGTGCGGGCCATGGACGCGCCGGCCATGGCCACGGCCGAGCGCATGGTCGCCCCCAGCCAGGGCGTGCATCTGGTCGTCGACCGCGCCTTCCTGCCAGGCCAGCATGCGCTGCTGGTGCCCAAGACGGCCGACGGCCGCGTGCTGTTCGCCGTGCCCTGGCTGGGCAAGACCATCCTGGGCACGACCGACACGCCGCGCCACGACCTGGCGCGTGAACCCGAGCCGTTTGCCGAGGAAGTGGGCTTCATCCTGCGTGAATCGGCGCGCTACCTCGCGCGTGCGCCTGGCCGTGCCGACGTCCGTTCGGTGTGGGTGGGCCTGCGCCCGCTGGTCAAGCCGGTGGCGGCCGAGGCCGGCGGCGCCACGCAGAAATTGTCGCGCGAGCACACCGTGCAGGTGGCTGCCAGTGGCCTCGTCACGGTGACCGGCGGCAAGTGGACCACCTACCGCGCGATGGCCGAAGACGTGCTGGACCGCGCCATGGCGCGCGGCCTGCTGCCGCACAAGCCTGCCGGCATCACCAACGGCCTGCGCCTGCTGGGCGCGGCCCCGGGTCGGTCATTGTCAGAACCGCCCGGAGAGCATCTGTACGGCAGCGAGGCCGCCCTGCTGCAGACGCTGCCCGGCGCCGGGCACTGGCTTTGGCACGACAGCGAGAGCAGCCGTGGTGGCCTGAGCGAAGCGATGGTGCGCTTTGCCGCGCGCTACGAAATGGCGCGCAGCGTCGAAGACGTGCTGGCCAGGCGTTGCCGGCTCCTGTTCCTGGACGCGGCTGCGGCAGCGCTGCAGGCCGATGCCGTGGCCGCCATCCTGCAGGAAGAGCTGGGCCGGCCGGTTGAATCCGAAGCCTTCAAGCTGCTTGCAGCACAGTATCTTCGACTGCCCTGACCGGCCAGGCCCGGCCAGCAAAGCTCAGGCGCCCGAGCCGTACTTCACCGAACAGCCGTAAGGCCGGGTCGAGGCCGTCGTCACCGGCTTGCCGGCCAGCGACTCGGCCAGTGCCTGCTTCACGTGGTTCGTGGCACCAGGGATGTCGGCGGCGTTCGAGGTGGGCTTGTTGTCGATGGCGCCGGCGTACACCAGCGTGCCGCCCGGGTTCACGATGTACATGTGCGGCGTCGTGCGCGCACCGTAGGCCTTGCCGACCTTGCCGTCGTCGTCCATCAGCGTCGCCGTGGCTGCGGCCTTCTGGGATTTCATCCAGCCCGCCAGATCGGTCGGCTTCTTGTAGTCGGAGGCCTCGGGCGCGGTGCTGCTGATGGCGAGCCAGACCACGCCTTTGGACACGGCTTCCTTTTGCGTGCCCTGCATGTTGCCGCTGCTGTAGTGCTTGACGACGAACGGGCAACCCGGATTCACCCACTCCAGCACCACGTGCTTGCCCTTGAAGTCGGACAGCGACACTGCCTTGCCACTGGTGTCGGTGGCCGTGAAGTTCGGTGCAGGCTGACCGACGGTGGCGGCGGCAGTGGCCAGGCTCGAGGCGGCAGCGGCCAGGACAAAGGCGGCGGCAATGGCAAGACGCTTCATGGATGGTTCCTCGGGGTGGGGGTGGATCAGCCGGGTGCGCCGGCCAGCGCTGCGCGCACTTCGGCAACGCTCAGAATTTCGCTCAGAACCCGTGGCCCTGCAGCGCCTGGGGTGTAGACCAGGTACACCGGCACCCCATTGCGGCCGAAGCGGGCCAGTTCGGCCGTGATGAGGGGATCGCGGCGTGTCCAGTCGGCCCGCAGCAGCACGACACGCCGTTCCTCGAAGTCGGACACGACTTCGCGATCTGCCAGGGTGGTGCGCTTGTTGAATTGGCAGGTCACGCACCAGGCCGCGGTGAAGTCGACGAATACCGGCCGGCCTTCAGCCTGGGCCTGGGCCACGCGCTCGGCGCTCCAGGGCTGCCAGTCGTCGCTGGCCTGGGCCGGTTGCGCGGCAATCGCATCCTGGCGCAGGGTGGGCACGCTCCAGGCCAGCACCGCCGCCAGCAACAGCGCTGCAGCCATGCCGAAGCCGCCGCGGGCTTTCGGGCCCAGCGTGGGCGAGCCCAGCGCCCAGGCTGCGAACGACAACACCACCAGCAAGGCCAGCAGCGCGGCCACACCGTCGATGCCGGCCTGCTGGCCCAGCACCCAGACCAGCCAGACGACGGTGGCGAACATCGGGAAGGCCATCACGGTCTTGAAGTGCGCCATCCAGACACCGGGTCGCGGCAGCGCGCGGGCCAAGGCCGGCCAGGCGCTGGCCGCGAGGTACGGCAAGGCCATGCCCAGACCAAGCGCAGCGAACACCAGCAGGGCCTGGACCGCCGGCAGCGTCACCGCCAGGCCCAGCGAAGCGCCCATGAAAGGCGCAGTGCAGGGCGAGGCAATGGCCACGGCAAGCACACCCGTCAGCGCCGAGTCGACCAGCGGATTGCGCGCGCGCGCTGCGGCCAGGCTGCTGGGCAGCACTGAACCGAACTCGAACACGCCGGCCAGGTTCAATCCGATCAGGGTGAACAAGGCGGCCAGAACGGCCACGACCGCTGGCGACTGCAGTTGAAAGCCCCAGCCGAGTTGTTCGCCCCCGGCGCGCAGGGCCAGCAGCAGCGCCGCCAGCGCCACGAAGGATGCCACCACACCGGCCGTGTAGGCCAGCCCGCCGGCCAACAACTGCCGGCGGTCGCCGGCGTGGGCCGCGAAGCCCAGCACCTTCAAGGACAGCACGGGAAACACGCAGGGCATCAGGTTCAGCAGGGCGCCCCCGAGCAGGGCAAACAGCAGTGCCAGCCCCAGGCCGACCGGCGCAGCAGCAGGGCTGGACGTCGTGACCGTGCCCTCGCCCAGTGCCGGCAAGGGCGCTTGCGTGGTGGCCGTGCCGGGTGCCGGCCAGGGTGTGGTGACCTGCACCTGCAAAAGGCCGCCGGTGGTCTGGCCATCGGCAACCAGCACGGCAGGCATCTGCGCCGGGCTTTCGGTGCGCTGCGGGTCCAGCGGCACGCTGGCCGACCAGACGTCGCCCTGCCACTGCCCGGGCACCCTGGCGGCGTTGTTGATCACGCCCGCGGTTTCCGGGAAGAAGGCGATGGCCTTGCCCTGCCAGGGAGCAGGGAGCCCGGCCACGCGCAGCACCAGGGCGCCGTTGCGCACCTCGGCCGAGGCCTGGGCCTGTGGCATGGCGACGGGCATGGCGGCCTGCGCAGCCTCGAACAGGGCGCCGCTGCCGGCCGTCGTGGCACGTGCCGGCAGCTTCAGCAGGAAGTCGCCACCTTCGGGAATGCACACTTCCTTGCAGACCAGCCAGTCCGCGCGCAGTTGCACTTCCAGGGTGTCGGCATCGAAGCCCGCGGGCACCGTCAGGGTCACCGGAAGCAGCAGGGTGTCCTCGTAGCCGTAGTTCATCAGCGGGCCGATGGGCAGCCGCTTCGGCGTCGGCCACTGGATCTCGCCGGCCTGCACACCCCCAGGCAGAGTCCATTGCAGGCTTGTCGGCAGGCCGGAGTCGCCGGGGTTCTTCCAATAGGTGTGCCAGTGCGGCTGGTGATCGATCCTCAAGCCCAGCAAGACGGTCTTGCCGGCACCGATGCCTTCAGGGGCATGGGCCAGCAGTTCGGCCCTGACCTGCGGCGTGGTGACGACGGGACCAGGCGCTTGGCTCGTCGGCTGGGCCTGCAGCGCCCAGGGCGATGCGAGCATCAGCGCCGCGCAGGCGCTGCGAAACAGGGGCATGGCTGGGGCTGGAAACATGGGCTGGTCAGAGAGTCTCGGGAGCTTCGAGTTCCATGGAAAGCGTGAGGTCAAACACGGTGTGGATGCCGACCTGCAGGCCGTGCCGCAGCTTACGCGGCGGGCGCAGAAGTTTCACGAGGTTTCGGAGTCTGCGGGTTTCTTCGTATACTCCTGCGGCTTTGCTGGTCTCGTTAGAGTTTCTTGACATAGCGACCACACAGGCGCTGACGCGGAACAACGGTCTGTCGATGAAAGAAGAAAATTCGACATCTCGTCACGCTGTGCAGCCTCTGGGGTGGGACGACGTTGATCAACTCGGCGAAGCAGTGAACCCAGCTGCCCAGGCGCTGACGCGAGACCAGGCGCAGGCCTTGATCGCCCGTCAGATGCCGGTATCACCCTGGCGTGTGGTGGGGGTTCAGGCTGGTGTGGGGCTGGCGCTTGCCCTGGCGATGGTGCTGCTGTCTAGCCCCATGGCCTGGGTCGGTTCGTTCCTCTACGGGACGGCCGCCGTGGTTTTGCCAAGCGCCTTGATGGCCTGGGGAATCTCGAAGCCACGTGCAGGCCGGCCGGCAGGCTCGGGCCTGGCCAGCTTCATGGTGTGGGAAGCAGTCAAGGTGGGGTTGTCGGTTGTCATGCTGCTGCTGGCGCCGCTGATCCTGCAACCTCTGTCCTGGCCAGCGCTGCTGGCGGGTCTGGTGGTGTGTTTGAAGTGTTATTGGGCCGCATTGTTGTGGCGTGGCTCGAAAAAGAACTGACCGACGGGAACAACCAAGATGGCAGCCGAGGAACAAGGCCCGAGCGCGAGTGAATACATCGTCCACCACCTGCAGCATCTGCAGAAGGACTTTGAGTTCCAAAGCGTCAAGCAGACGAACATCGTCGACTTCAGTGTGTTCAACCTGGATTCGGTCGTTTTTTCCAGTGTTCTGGGCTTGCTTGCGCTGCTGCTGCTGTGGACCGGCGCGCGCCGCGCCACCTCGGGCGTTCCCGGGCGCTGGCAGGCAGCCGTTGAAATGCTGGTGGAACTGGTGGACAACCAGGCCAAGAGCGTCATCAAGAATGCCCAGAGCCGCCGTTTCGTGGGTCCGCTGGCGTTGATCGTCTTCGTGTGGATCTTCCTGATGAACTTCATGGACATGATCCCGGTGGACTTCTTTCCGCAGATCTGGGCCACCGTCGGCCCGGCGCTGGGCTTCAAGGACTACCTGCGCATCCTGCCCACGGCCGACCTGTCGACCACCCTGGGCATGAGCACGCTGGTCCTGCTGCTGTGCATCTTCTACAACATCAAGATCAAGGGCTTGGGTGGCTGGGGCCACGAGTTGATTTCGGCGCCTTTCGGCAACCACCCGGTGCTGTGGCCCTTCAACTTCCTGATGCAGATGATCGAGTTCGTCGCGAAGACGGTTTCCCACGGCATGCGGTTGTTCGGAAACATGTTCGCCGGCGAACTGGTCTTCATGCTCATCGCGCTGATGGGCGGCGCCTGGGCGCTCAGCGCCACCGGTGTCTCCATGGCGCTGGGGCATGTCATCGCAGGCACGATCTGGACGCTGTTCCACATCATGGTCATCGTGCTTCAGGCCTTCATCTTCATGATGCTCACGCTGATTTATATCGGCCAGGCTCACGACGCGCATTGAGCTTGGTCATCACTGTTCTTTCCTTCCCTCTCGTCTCACTTTTTTCTTACCTCTAGGAGCATTAAAAATGGAAAACATCCTCGGTCTGGTCGCTCTGGCTTGCGGCATCATCGTTGGCCTCGGCGCTATCGGCGCATCCATCGGCATCGCGCTGATGGGCGGCAAGTTCCTCGAGTCGGCTGCTCGCCAGCCTGAGCTGATGAACGAACTGCAGACCAAGATGTTCATCTTGGCCGGTCTGATCGACGCGGCCTTCCTGATCGGCGTGGCCATCGCCCTGCTGTTCGCCTTCGCCAACCCGTTCGCCGCGACCTTCCTGGCGAACCTGCCGAAGTAAGCACGGCTCCCTTTCACGCTCGAAAGGAGTCAAGCTGTGAACATCAACGCAAGTCTGTTCATCCAGTGGATCCCGTTTCTTTTCCTGGCCTGGTTCACGGCGCGCTTCATCTGGCCGCCCATCACCAAGGCCCTGGACGAACGGGCCCAGCGGGTGGCAGATGGTCTGGCTGCGGCCGACCGCGCCAAGCAGGAGCTCAGCACCGCCAACCAGCGGGTTGAGCAACAGTTGGCTGCCACCCGCGAAGAAAGCACGAAGCGCATCGCCGACGCCGAGCGCATGGCTGCAGGACTCGTCGAAGAAGCCAAGCGCCGTGCCAACGACGAAGCCGCCAAGATCCTGGCATCCGCCCGGGCCGACGCTGAACAGCAACTGGTGTCTGCACGCGAAAGCCTGCGCGACCAGGTGGCGGTGCTGGCCGTCAAAGGCGCAGAGCAGATCCTGAAGCGCGAAGTCAACAGCCAGGTGCATGCCGAGCTGTTGTCGCGCCTGAAGGCAGAGCTTTGAGCCATGGCTGAACTCGCCACCATTGCCCGGCCTTACGCCGAAGCCCTGATCAGCGCCGGTGCCGACGCTGCCACCGTGGCCCAGCTGCACGCTGTGGCCCGGGTGGCTGCCGAACCGGAGCTGCAGAGCTTCGCGCGGCATCCCAAGTCCACGCCTGAACAAGTGTTCGACCTGATCGCTGCGGCGGCCGGGCAGCCTTTGTCCGTGCCGGTGCAGAACCTGCTGCGTGCCGTCATCGACAACGGCCGACTCATGGCCGTGCCGGAAATGGCGACACAGGCTCAGGCACTGCTGGATGCACGCGCTGGCATCTCGCAGGCACGTGTCACCAGCGCCTTTGCACTCAGCGAAGAACAAGCCGCAGAACTGCTCCAAGTGCTCGAAAAGCGCTTTGCCTGCAAGCTCGAGCTCATCGTCCACGTCGATGCCAACCTGATCGGCGGCATCCGCGCTGAAGTGGGTGACGAAGTGCTCGACACATCCGTCAGAGCGCGTCTGGACCGCATGAAAACTGCACTGACCGCCTGAGCCTTCCCAGGCCCAGGCGCCCTGTTCCGCTGGCCAGCGGCGCCGGAACACCGTCCCCGGAGAACACCATGCAACTGAATCCCGCAGAAATTTCCGAGCTGATCAAGAGCCGCATTGAAGGCCTTGGCGCAGCTGCCGACATCAAGAACCAGGGCACCGTCGTGTCCGTCACCGACGGCATCGTGCGTGTGCATGGCTTGTCCGACGTGATGGCAGGCGAGATGCTGGAATTCCCCGCCACCGCCAGCGGCCAGCCGACCTTCGGCCTGGCGCTCAACCTCGAGCGTGACTCGGTGGGCGCAGTGATCCTGGGCGAGTACGAGCACATCAGCGAAGGTGACACCGTGAAGTGCACGGGCAACATCCTGTCCGTGCCCGTCGGCCCCGAACTGATTGGCCGCGTCGTCAACGCGCTGGGTCAGCCGATCGACGGCAAGGGTCCGATCAACGCCAAGATGACCGACATCATCGAGAAGGTCGCCCCGGGCGTGATCGCGCGCAAGAGCGTCGACCAGCCGCTGCAGACCGGCCTGAAGTCGATCGACGCGATGGTGCCGGTAGGCCGTGGCCAGCGCGAACTGATCATCGGCGACCGCCAGACCGGCAAGACCGCGGTGGCCATCGACACGATCATCAACCAGAAGGGCCAGGGCGTGACGTGCGTGTACGTCGCCATCGGCCAGAAGGCCAGTTCGATCAAGAACGTGGTGCGCGCGCTGGAACAAGCCGGTGCGATGGACTACACCATCGTCGTGGCAGCTTCGGCTTCGGAATCGGCGGCCATGCAGTACGTCAGCGCCTACTCGGGCTGCACGATGGGCGAGTACTTCCGCGACCGCGGCCAGGACGCGCTGATCGTCTATGACGACCTGTCCAAGCAGGCTGTGGCTTACCGCCAGGTGTCTCTGCTGCTGCGCCGCCCGCCGGGTCGTGAGGCCTACCCCGGTGACGTGTTCTATCTGCACAGCCGCCTGCTCGAGCGCGCCGCCCGTGTGAACGCCGACTACGTCGAGGCCTTCACCAAGGGTGAAGTGAAGGGCAAGACGGGTTCTCTGACCGCGCTGCCGATCATCGAAACGCAAGCCGGCGACGTCTCGGCCTTTGTGCCCACGAACGTGATCTCGATCACCGACGGCCAGATCTTCCTGGAAACCAGCCTGTTCAACGCCGGCATCCGCCCCGCCATCAACGCCGGCATCTCGGTGTCGCGCGCAGACCAAGCTGATCAAGAGCCTGTCCGGCGGTATCCGTACCGACCTGGCGCAGTACCGTGAACTGGCTGCGTTCGCGCAGTTTGCTTCAGACCTGGACGCAGCCACACGCAAGCAGCTCGACCGCGGTGCCCGGGTCACGGAGCTTCTGAAGCAGGCCCAGTACAGCCCGCTGCCCATCAGCCTGATGGCAGCCACCTTGTACGCGGTGAACAAGGGCTACCTGGATGACATCGACACCAAGAAGGTCCTGGGCTTCGAACACGGCCTTCACCAGCACCTGAAGAGCAGCCATGCTGCCCTGCTGGCCAAGCTGGAGAACGACAAGGCCATGGACAAGGGTGCCGAAGAAGAACTCTCGAACGCCATCGCGGCCTTCAAGAAGTCCTTCGCTTAAGGAGCACGGACCATGGCGGTCGGTAAAGAGATTCGCGGCAAGATCAAATCGGTGGAGAACACCAAGAAGATCACCAAGGCCATGGAGATGGTCGCCGCTTCCAAGATGCGCAAGGCCCAGGAGCGCATGCGCTCGGCGCGGCCCTACGCCGACAAGATCCGCAACATCACGGCGCACCTGTCTCAGGCCAACCCCGAGTACAAGAGCCCGTACATGCGTTCGGGCAGCGCGGCCAAGGCCGTAGGCTTCATCGTCGTCAGCACCGACAAGGGCCTGTGCGGCGGCATGAACACCAACGTGCTGCGCGCCGTCACGGCGAAGATGAAGGAAGTGCAGACCGCCGGCAACGCCATCCAGGCAGTGGCCATCGGCAACAAGGGCTTCAGCTTCCTGAATCGCATCGGCGCCAACGTCATCAGCCACGCCATCCAGCTGGGCGATGCGCCGCAGCTGGAAAAGCTGATCGGCCCGGTGAAGGTCATGCTCGACGCTTTCGTCGCAGGCAAGCTCGACGCCGTCCACGTCTGCTACACCAACTTCATCAACACGATGAAGCAGGAGCCGCAGGTCGAACAGCTGCTGCCGCTGTCGGCAGCGCGCCTGGAGCAGACCGCAGCCGAAAAGTCGCAGTACGGCTGGGACTACATCTACGAGCCTGACCCGGCCAGTGTCATCGATGAACTGCTCACGCGCTACATCGAAGCCTTGGTTTACCAGGCCGTCGCCGAAAACATGGCCAGCGAGCAGAGCGCCCGCATGGTGGCCATGAAGGCCGCCACCGACAACGCCGGCACGCTGATCGGCGAGCTGAAGCTGATCTACAACAAGACACGCCAGGCCGCGATCACCAAGGAACTCTCAGAAATCGTCAGCGGCGCCGCCGCCATCGGCGGCTGAATGAAGCCCCCATGCTCGCTTCGCTCGCTGCCCCCCGAGGGGGCGTTCCGCTTTGGGCAGGCAGAGCCGGACCTTTGCTGCTGCTTGGTAAATGCCCAGCTTGCTGCGTACAGAATTGCAGATTGAACTAAGGATTTCCAAATGTCGAATACACAAGCCCAAGGCAAGATCGTCCAGTGCATCGGCGCCGTGGTGGACGTCGAGTTCCCGCGCGACCGCATGCCGAAGATCTACGACGCACTCAAGCTCGAAGGCACGGCGCTCACTCTGGAAGTGCAGCAGCAGCTCGGTGACGGCGTGGTGCGCACCATTGCCCTGGGGTCCAGCGACGGCATCCGCCGCGGCCTGATCGTCAGCAACACCGGTGCCAACATCACCGTGCCGGTGGGCAAGGCCACGCTGGGCCGCATCATGGACGTGCTGGGCTCGCCAATCGATGAACGCGGCCCGGTCGACCAGACCCTGACCGCGCCCATTCACCGCAAGGCCCCGGCCTACGACGAGTTGAGCCCGTCCCAGGAGCTGCTTGAAACCGGCATCAAGGTGATCGACCTGATCTGCCCTTTCGCCAAGGGCGGCAAGGTCGGCCTGTTCGGCGGCGCCGGCGTCGGCAAGACCGTGAACATGATGGAGCTCATCAACAACATCGCCAAGGCGCACAGCGGCTTGTCGGTGTTTGCAGGCGTGGGCGAGCGCACCCGCGAGGGCAACGACTTCTATCACGAGATGGCCGATTCCGGCGTCGTGAACCTGGAAAAGCTCGAAGAGTCCAAGGTGGCCATGGTCTACGGCCAGATGAACGAACCCCCGGGCAACCGTCTGCGCGTGGCGCTGACCGGCCTGACCATCGCCGAATCGTTCCGCGACGAAGGCCGTGACGTGCTGTTCTTCGTCGACAACATCTACCGCTACACCCTGGCCGGCACGGAAGTCTCCGCACTGCTGGGCCGCATGCCTTCGGCCGTGGGCTACCAGCCGACGCTGGCCGAGGAAATGGGCCGGCTGCAGGAACGCATCACCTCGACCAAGGTGGGCTCGATCACCTCGATCCAGGCGGTGTACGTGCCGGCGGACGACCTGACCGACCCCTCGCCTGCCACGACCTTCGCCCACCTGGACGCCACCGTGGTGCTGAGTCGCGACATCGCCTCGCTGGGCATTTACCCCGCCGTGGACCCGCTGGACAGCACCTCGCGCCAGGTCGACCCGAACGTGGTGGGCCAGGAGCACTACGAGACCACGCGCGCCGTGCAGTCCACGCTGCAGCGCTACAAGGAACTGCGCGACATCATCGCCATCCTGGGCATGGACGAACTCAGCCCGGAAGACAAGCTGGCCGTGAGCCGCGCGCGCAAGATCCAGCGTTTCCTGAGCCAGCCCTTCCACGTCGCCGAGGTGTTCACCGGCAGCCCGGGCAAGTACGTGCCGCTGAAGGAAACCATCCGTGGCTTCAAGATGATCGTGGCCGGCGAGTGCGACCACTTGCCCGAGCAGTCGTTCTACATGGTTGGAACGATCGACGAGGCCTTCGAGAAAGCCAAGAAGATGCAGTAAACGGCGCAATGAGCGGCGCATTCGGCCGCCAGGCGTCGTTGCGCTCCTCGCCGCACGGGTGTGCGGCTGCGGGGCGCGCCCAGCCAGGCAGCCGACTGCTTGCTCCTTGCACCGTTTACTCCGATTGCTGACAGAGAGAACACCACCATGGCCACACTGCACGTCGACGTCGTCAGCGCCGAAGAACTGATCTTCTCCGGCGAAGCCACCTTCGTCGCCCTGCCGGGCGAAAACGGTGAACTCGGCATCCTGCCGCGCCACACGCCGCTGATCACCCGCATCAAGCCGGGCGCCGTGCGCATCATGCGTGCCGACAACAAGGAAGAGGAGTTCGTCTTCGTCGCCGGCGGCATCCTGGAAGTGCAGCCGGGCACGGTGACCGTGCTGGCCGACACCGCCATCCGCGGCCACGACCTCGAAGAGGCTGGCCGAAGAAGGCATGCGCAATGCCAAGAGCGACATCGACCTGGCCGCGGCCCAGGGCGAGTTCGCCGCCATGGCCGCCCAGCTTGCCGCCATCCAGAAACTGCGCAAGAAGTAACCGCGCTGGCGGCCGTACCGCCCCGCTTCCCAGCGACTCAAGCCCTTCTCGGCCCTGCAGGCACACGCCGCCTGCAGGGTCGATGTCCTTTTGGCGGGCGTTGGATCTGGATACAGCTTGGGTGACGGGTGGGGCCACACTCGGCGCAGTCCAAGGCAAGAGGGAGTTTCCATGCTGAATCACTGGAGGGCCATGCTGCCCGGCCTGACGCTCGCGCTCGTCGCACAGGCCTTGCCCGAGCCGGCCCAGGCCCAGACCCAGAGGATGTCGCGCGCAGACGCCGTGCGCCTGGCCGATCAGGCCAGCTTCGGCGCGAGCGAAGCATTGCTGGCGCAGATCCAGTCCCAGGGGGCTTCGGGCTGGCTGCAGGGTCAACTGGCCTTGAACACCTCGCGCTATACCCGCGGTGGCGGGCCCGAGGTTCACCAGAACGTCCAGGCCACCTTCTTCTGTGACCTCCCGCCGCATGCCGGGCCCAACTGCTGGCGCGACTGGTTCTCGACCCAGCCCCTGCTGTGGGATTTCTACCGCAATGCCATCACCCAACCCGACCAGCTGCGCCAGCGCGTGGCCTTCGCCCTGCAGCAGATGGTGGTGGTCAGCGGCCTGGAGGTCAGCGGCACTTACGGCATGCGCCGCCATTTCCAGGGGCTGCACGACCTGGCGCTGGGCAACTATCGCCAGGTGCTGAGGCACACGTCGCTGTCGCCCGTGATGGGCGACTTCCTCAACAACGCCAACAACGACAAGAACGCGCCCAACGAGAACTACGCGCGTGAACTGCTGCAGCTCTTCAGCATCGGCACCTGCATGTTGAACCCCGACGGAACGCTGCAGGGCGGCAGCTGCGTCCCCACCTACGACAACGCCATGGTTCGCAGCTATGCCCAGGCGCTGACCGGCTGGACCTATCCAGCAGGCGGCAGCGCGACCTGGGGCTGCTGGCCGGTCGGCACCCGGTGCACCTTCTACGGCGGCGACATGGTGCCGGCACCCACCCTGCACGACACCGAGCAGCGCCAGCTGCTCGGTGGCGTCGTCAAGCCTGCCGGCAGCACGGCACCGCAGGCGCTGGAACTCGTGCTCGACAGCCTGATGCAGCATCCGAACATGGCGCCCTTCATCAGCCGCCAGCTCATCCAGTTCCTGGTGACGAGCAATCCGACGCCGGCCTACGTGCAGCGCGTCAGCGAGGCTTTCCGCACGGGTCGATACGCCACGAGAGCGGCCCAGGTCGGCACTGGCGCTCCTGGCGATCTCTCCGCCACCGTGGCCGCGATCCTGCTCGACTACGAGGCCCGGGCCGTCCAGCGAACGCCGTTGGCCACTGCCGGGCGACTTCGGGACCCCGTGCTCTTCATGACCGGCGTGCTGCGCGGCCTGAACGGTTTCAGCGACGGCGAAGCGATGTCCTGGTGGTGGGGCGAAGCCATGCGTCAGCATGTCTTTCGCTCGCCCTCGGTGTTCAACTTCTATCCGCCAGACTACCCGGTGGCAGGCAGCGAACTGCAGGGCCCGGCCTTCGGCATCCACAACGCCAACACCGCGCTGGCGCGGCTGAATTTCCTCGTCTACCTGCTGGACTGGGGTGGCAGTGCGCCCGACGCCAGCATCCCCGGGGCGCTGGGAACGCGGGTCAGGCTGGACGCCTTCCTGCCCGACGCACCCGACCCGGCCAAGCTGGTGGATCGCATCTCCAGGATGGTGCTGGGCGATGTTCTGCCTGTGGCCGTGCGCCAGCCCGTGATCGAGGCCGTGACGGCCGAGTCCCAGCAGAACAGCGGCAGCAACTGGCCGACACGGCGCGTGGCCATGGCCGCTTACCTGATCTACGGCTCGCCCCAATACCAGGTGCAACGATGAAATCCCAAAGCAAGAAGATGCCTGCCCAGCCGCTCGACGCCGTGGCACGCCGCCAGTTCCTGCAGCGGGCCGGCAGCCTGGCCACCGCCCTCGGTCTGGGTGGCGCCGGCGCACTGACCACCCTGCGGCCGGCTCACGCGGCCGACTACAAGGCGCTGGTCTGCGTCTTTCTGTACGGCGGCAACGACGGCCAGAACATGGTCGTGCCCACCGATGCCAGCCGCCATGCCCAGTACGCGGCCGCCCGGCCCGGCCTGGCCTTGCCGCGCAGCGCCTTGCTGGCGCTGGGCAGCACGGGCTTCGGCCTGCACCCGGCTCTGGCGGCATTGCAGCCGGCCTGGCAGCGTCAGGCGTTGGCACCGTTGTTCAATGTCGGCCCGCTTTTTGCGCCCGTCACCAAGGCCGAGTACCTGTCCGCTCCTGCGAATTCGCCGCTGCGCCCGGACAGCCTGTTTTCGCATTCCGACCAGCAGACGCTGTGGGAGTCATCGACCACATCGGCCATGGCACGCACGGGCTGGGGTGGACGTTCGGCGCAGGCCCTCGGCATGGTCAACCCGGTGATCTCGCTGGGCGGCAACGGTCGCTTCGGCCTGTCCGACCAGCAGACACCGCTGGTGCTGCCTGGCCCGGGTGACACCTTTGGTGCCCACACCCTTCAGCCTTCGGACATGGGCTGGGCACCGATGGCCGCGCGCAAGCAGGCGATCGACGCGCTCTACGCGCAGCAGTTCGTGGGCGTGCTGCCGGCGGCCTATGCGCGCCAGCAGCGCGAGGCATTCCTGGTGTCGCAGCGTCTGGGCGCGCTGGTCGCGCGCCAGCCACTGACGGCGGGCAGTTCGGCGGCGCTGGACGCCGCCTTCGCACCATTGATCGTCAATGGCCGGCTCAGCACATCACCCGCGCGCCAGCTGTACCAGGTGGCCAAGTTGATCGACGGGCGCGCGACCGTACAGGGCGACCGCCACATCTTCTTCGTGCAGCAGGGCGGCTACGACACCCACGCCAACCAGGCGCTGACCGGCGACCCTCTGGACGGGCAGCATGCCCGCCTGCTGAAGGATCTGGGCGACGCATTGGCGGCGTTCGACCGCGCCATGGTGGCCATCGGCATGGACCAGGCGGTCACCAGCTTCACGCAAAGCGATTTCGGCCGCACCCTCACCGGCAACGGCAGCCAGGGCACCGACCACGCCTGGGGCAACCACCAGCTGGTGCTGGGCGGGGCGGTGCGCGGCGGCACCACCTATGGCCAGTATCCGCAGCTGGCACTGGGCGGGCCCGACGACATCGGCGTGCACAGCTGGGAACGCCAGGGTCGGTGGATTCCCACGAGCTCGGTCGACCAGTACGCCGCGACCCTGCTTTCCTGGTTCGGAGCCAGCGAAGCGATGCTCGACCAGGTGCTGCCCAACCTGCGCAATTTCGGCAGCGCACGCAACCTCGGTTTTGTCTAGGCGCGGCGCGGCGTTAACCTCGGCCCGTCGCACGGACAGGTCGGGGACACATGCCATGAGCAAGTCGAAGGACAAGGATTCGAAGAAGGATTCCAGCAAGAACGGCAAGAACGGCAAGAACGGAGGGATCGGCAAGGCCGAGTACCTGGAGAAGCTGAGCGCGCTCGAGCTGGAGCTGAACGCTGTTGCGCGCTGGTTGCAGCACACCGGCAAGCGCCTGATGGTGCTGGTCGAAGGGCGCGACACCGCGGGCAAGGGCGGCGTCATCAGCGCCATCGCGGGCAGCCTGAACCCTCGCACCACGCGCAGTGTTGCCCTGCCCAAGCCCACCGAGCGCGAAAGCACGCAGTGGTACTTCCAGCGCTACGTGCAGCACCTGCCGGCCGCTGGCGAGATCGTGCTGTTCGACCGCAGCTGGTACAACAGGGCTGGGGTCGAGCGGGTCATGGGCTATTGCACCGAGGCCGAGACCGCGGCTTTCCTGAAAGCCGCGCCGGTATTCGAGCAGATGCTGGTCGATGACGGCATCATGCTCTTCAAGTACTGGCTCACCGTGGACCAGGCGCTGCAGGAAGAGCGCATCGCCGAGCGCCTTGCCGACCCCCTGAAGCGCTGGAAGCTCAGCCCCATCGATCTGCAGGCGCGCCAGCGTTATGCCGACTACGGCAGCGCCCGCGACCGCATGCTCAAGGCCACCCACACCGCCGCCGCGCCCTGGGTCCTGGTCGACTTCAACGACCAGCGCCGCGGCCGGCTGGCGCTGATCCGCCACCTGCTCGACGCCATTCCCGAGCACAAGGTACCCGAGCAGCAGATCGAGGTGCCGCCCCTGGGCCACGATCCGCAGGTCGAGAGGTTGAAGGCGCCGTTCAAGCCGATCTAGCGCCGCTGTGGCATGCTGCACTGCAGCAGGCCGTACAGGCAGCAACAGCAGGAGTGCAGATGAACAGCATGGACGTCGAAGTCATACGCAGTGCGATGGCATGGATGGACCGCGGCCACCGCGTCGTGCTGGGTACGGTGGTGCGGACCTGGGGCAGCAGCCCGCGACCGCCCGGCAGCCTGATGGTCATCCGCGACGATGGCCAGGTGGCAGGTTCTCTGTCGGGTGGCTGCATCGAAGACGACCTGGTCGACCGCGTCAAGCGTGGCGAGCTGGCGCCCCGCCTGCCGCAGGCCGTGACCTATGGCGCCAGCGCCGAGGAAGCCCGGCGCTTCGGCCTGCCCTGCGGCGGCACGGTGCAGATCGTGCTGGAGCCGCTGCACGCGGGCAGCCAGCTGCGCCTTCTGCTGGCGGCCATCGAGCAGCACCGCGTCACCCGCCGCCGGCTGGAAATGGCCACCGGCCTCGTGGCGCTGCTGCCCACGTCCGACGGTGATCTGGTGCGCTTCGACGGCCAGGTGCTGCAGACCGTGCATGGCCCGCGCCAGCGCCTGCTCATCATCGGCGGCGGGCAGCTCAGCCGCTATCTGGCCAGCATGGCCGTGATGCTGGACTACGGTGTCACGGTCTGCGAGCCGCGAGACGAGTACCACGAAGGCTGGGCCGGGATTGCGGGTGTCACGCTCAGCCGCGTGATGCCCGACGACCTGGTCATCGCGATGAATCTCGACGCTCGCAGCGCCGTGGTCGCGGTCACCCACGACCCCAAGCTCGACGACCTGGCCTTGATGGAGGCCCTGAAGACCCCGGCGTTCTACGTCGGGGCGCTGGGTTCCCGTCGCAACAACGACGCCCGACGTGCCCGCCTGCGCGAGTTCGACGTCGGCCCCGCCGAAGCGGCGGCGCTGCGTGGCCCGGTGGGGCTGAACCTGGGCGGGCGCACGCCGCCCGAGATCGCGCTGGCGGTGCTGGCCGAGATGACTGCCCTGCGCCACGGAATGCCGCTGGGCGGCGCACTGGCCGACTGGAGGGGTTCGGACACGGCCTGCAGGCTCGAAGCCTGAGCCTCGTCAGGCCTGGCCGCAAGGCGCTTCAGCGCAGGTCGGCGCGGTTCGGCAGTTCGTTCGGGTTCGACTGGCCTTCAGCCAGCGGAAAGTGCTGCGACAGCAACGCATCGACGGCCGCGATGGCCTGCGCCAAGCCAGCCTCGAACCGACCGGCTCGGAATGCGTCGCGCATGCCGGCCAGGATGCTGTCCCATTGCGCCTGCGGCACATGGCGGGTCAGGCCGCGGTCGGCGACGATCTCGATGGCGTGTTCGGCCAGCAACAGGTAGATCAGCACGCCGTTGTTGTGCTCGGTGTCCCATACCCGCAGCTTGCCGAACACCGTCACCGCGCGCTGGCGCGGCGTGGCGTCGCGCCACAGGTAGGACAGCGGCAGACCGGCTTCCACGCACAGCCTGATCTCGCCGCTGTGCCGCGTCTCGCTGGCCGTGACCTGGGCCTCCAGCCGCGCCAGCGCGGCTTCATCCAGCGCGCGGGCACTGTCGGTTTCGTCCAGCCAGCGGTGCTTGAAAATTCGGGTCAGGCTCGGCATCGTCGTGTTCCTTTGCCAGGCTACCAGCTGCCCGACGAGCCGCCGCCGCCGAAGTTGCCGCCGCCGCCCGAGGAAAAGCCGCCACCACCACCGCCACCCCAGCTGCCGCCACTGCCGCCGCCCCAGCCCCCGATATGCGGCAGGTTGCGGCCGCGCGAACTGCGGCCGATGGCCGAACCCACACCGAACAGCCCCACCAGCACCAGCGAGACGAGCCCGGCACCGGCTGCCACCAGCAGGCTCGCGGTCAGCCACCAGCCCAGACCCCCGGCAGCACCTGCCGTCAGCACCGAGCCGAACTTGCGCCCGAAGATGCCGGTGAGCACGCTGCCCAGGATGGGCACGCCGATGAAGAAGAACATCAGCAACTCGTCGAACTGCAGCCCCTGTTTCGCGCCCTGGCGCGCCACCGGCGCTGGCAAGCCTTCGCCCGAGATCCGGGCCATCAGCGCGTCGACGCCGGCGTTCAGGCCGCCGGCATAGTCGTTGTTGCGAAAGGCCGGGCCGATCTGGCGGTCGATGATCTGCCGCGCCGCCAGATCGGGCACCGCGCCTTCCAGAGCCTTGGCCGGGGCAATGCGCAGCTTGCGGTCGTCCTTGGCCACGACCAGCAACAGGCCGTCGCCGACTTCGCGGCGGCCCAGCTTCCAGGCGTCGCCCAGGCGCTGGGTGTAGTCGGCAATGTCCTCGGGCAGGGTGCTGGGCAGCATCAGCACCACGATCTGCGGCCCCGCCTGCGCCTCGAAGGCCGCCAGCTTGGCTTCGAGCGCGGCCTTCTGTTCGGGGCCGAGGGTGCCGGTCAGGTCGGTGACCCGGGCATTCAGCGGCGGCACCGCCACCAGGCCGTCAGCGCCAGTCTGAGCCCAGGCTCCGCTTGCCAGCAGCCATGCCGCCAGCAGCAGCGCCATCAGGCGCGTGGTCATGGCAGCCTTCAGCCCGGGCCTACTTCGATGCTGCCGCGGCGGGTGCCGCTGGCTTGTCGAAGCTGACGGCCGGTGGCGTGGATATCGCCGCCTCGTTCTGCACCGTGAAGCTGGGCTTGACGCGGTAGCCGAAGACCATGGCCGTGAAGTTCGTGGGTACGCTGCGCACCATCACGTTGTAGTCGGCCACGGTCTGGATGTAGCGGTTGCGTGCCACGGTGATGCGGTTCTCGGTGCCTTCCAGTTGCACGCGCAGGTCCTGGAAGCCCTGGTTGGCCTTCAGGTTGGGGTACTGCTCCACCGTCACCAGCAGCCGGCTCAGGGCTCCAGACAGTTCGCCCTGGGCGGCCTGGAACTTGTTGAACGCCTCGGGGTTGTTGATGAGTTCGGGCGTGGCCTGGATGCTGGTGGCCCTGGCGCGGGCCTCGATCACCTTCGTCAGCGTTTCCTGCTCGAAATTGGCCTCGCCCTTGACGGTGTTGACGATGTTCGGAATGAGGTCGGCGCGGCGCTGGTACTGGTTCAGCACCTCGCCCCAGCTGGCCTTGACGGATTCGTCCAGGCGCTGGAAGTCGTTGTAGCCGCAGCCGCCCAGCAGCAGCGTGGCCGCCAGCAACAGCGCGGCCGTCAGCTGGCGTGTCAATGCACCGATCATTGTCGATCTCCTCGAGGTGTTCGCATGGCGACGCACTGTACCCCCACGATCGATCCACGCTCGACCCCCGAACCGCCCTGGCTGCCGGCAGTGGCACCACCGCTGCCGGCGAAGGCAGCTTCGCGGCGCCGTGGGCTCGGGGTCGGCGGCGGCGCCAGACACTTCTGCGCTGGCACCGCTGCAGGGGATGGTGCCGCAGCCGCGTGCCGGGTTCCAGACCCGGGGCGGCCGCTGATAATGGGCAGATGAACGCACCACTGGTCAACGACACCTTCCTCCGCGCCTGCCTGCGCCAGCCCACCGACTACACCCCGCTCTGGCTGATGCGCCAGGCCGGCCGCTACCTGCCTGAATACAAGGCGACGCGGGTGAAGGCCGGCAACAGCTTCATGGGACTGGCGACCAACGTCGAATACGCCACCGAAGTGACCTTGCAGCCACTGGACCGCTTCCCGCTGGACGCGGCCATCCTGTTCAGCGACATCCTGACCGTGCCCGACGCCATGGGCCTGGGCCTGAGCTTCGGTGCCGGCGAAGGCCCGCGCTTCGCCCATCCGCTGCGCGACGAAGCCGCGGTCATGGCGCTGCAGGTGCCCGACCTGGACAAGCTGCGGTATGTCTTCGACGCCGTCACCTCCATCCGCAAGGCGCTGAACGGGCGCGTGCCTCTGATCGGGTTTTCCGGCAGTCCCTGGACCTTGGGCTGCTACATGGTCGAAGGCGCGGGCTCGGACGACTACCGCCTGGTCAAGACCATGATGTACGCCCGGCCCGACCTGATGCACCGCATCCTGGACATCAACACCCAGGCCGTCACCGCCTACCTGAACGCGCAGATCGACGCCGGGGCCCAGGCCGTGATGGTGTTCGACAGCTGGGGCGGGGTGCTCGCCGATGGCAACTTCCAGCGCTTCAGCCTGGACTACACGCGCCGCGTCGTGGCTGGCCTCCAGCGTGAACGCAGCGACAACGGCGTGAAGAGCCGGGTGCCGGTGATCGTCTTCACCAAAGGCGGAGGCCCCTGGCTCGACGAGATCGCCGGCATCGGCGCCGACGTCGTCGGCCTTGACTGGACCGTCAACCTGGGCGCAGCCCGCCGCCTGGCCTGCGACCGTGTCGCCCTGCAGGGCAATATCGACCCGAACGTGTTGTTCGCGCCGCCCGAGGTGGTCGCCCGCGAGGCCGCGGCGGTGCTGGACAGCTTCGGCCGCCCCCAGCGTGCCGACGGCAGCTGGGACGGCCATGTGTTCAACCTGGGTCACGGCATCAGCCAGTACACCCCGCCCGAGCATGTGGCTGCACTGGTCGAAGCCGTGCATGAGCATTCGCGGCGGCTGCGCCGCTAGGCGTCCGTGGCCGGGCTGGGTCGGGCAGGTGCTGGCGGGGTGCAGCCGATGTTCACTCGTCGCCCCCTGAAAAAGCGAGTGAGTGAACGCTCAGGGCTTGACTTATCCCCACGAGCGATGTTCGGCACGACGGCAAAGAAAGTTTGCTGCGCTGCACCCAGGGATTTCCCGAAAACTATGCTAAGTGCTTGATTTTTATGAATTGCGAGCGCTGCCCCCAAATCGGGCAAGCGGGCCGGAGTCTCGCAGAATCAAGCACTTGGAGGCGCTGGACGCAGTTTTCCCACAAAGTTATCCACAGTTTCGGTGCACAGCTGGAAAAGTTATTGCCAATCATGGACTTGCCAGCGTTCCTTGAGGTGGAAACTGGGTTTCACGCGCAAGTGAGGCCTTCCTCGCCCGGCCTGCCGTGAGCGAGCCCGCTCGCAGTGCCATCGAAGGCAGCGTGATCCTGGCCGTGGCCGTGGAAACGCCGCGACACTCGGGTGTCGGCAGTCTGCTGGACTACACCCATCCTTTGGCCTTGCCGGCCGGCACCCTGGTCGCCGTGCCCCTGGGCAAGCGAGTGGTGCCGGGCATCGTCTGGCACCGGGCGGACGACGCGCCCGACGCCGGTGTCGAGCTGCGGCCGGTGGCCGCGGCGCTGGCCGCCCTGCCGCCCCTGGGCGCACCCTGGCGCGCGCTGATCGAATTTGCCGCGCTGTACTACCAGCGGGGGGTGGGCGAACTGGCCTTGTCCGTGCTGCCGCCAGAACTGCGGCAGCTGGACGACACCCAGCTCGCCCGGCGCATCAAGCGCCTGCCGGCCGCCACGCCGGCCGCTTCTGCCGAGCCTGCATTGCCGGAACTGAGCGAGCAGCAGGCCCAGGCACTGGATGCCATGGCTGGCTTGCAGGCCGCAGCTGCGCCAGGGGCGCCGCCGCCGCCGATGCTGCTGCACGGCGTCACAGGCAGCGGCAAGACCGAGGTCTACTTGCGTGCCGCTGCCGCGGCCCTGGCGCGTGGGCAGCAGGCGCTGGTGCTGGTGCCCGAGATCAATCTCACGCCGCAACTCGAAGCGCGCTTTGCCGCGCGTTTCCCGGGCCGCGTGCTCGTCAGCCTGCACAGCGCGCTGACCCCTGCGCAGCGCCTGCGCCACTGGCTGCTGGCCCACACCGGGGTTGCCGACCTGGTGCTCGGAACGCGGCTGGCGGTGTTCGCCAGTCTGCCCCGGCTGGGCCTGGTGGTGGTCGACGAGGAGCACGACCCTTCCTTCAAGCAGCAGGAAGGCGCGCGCTACTCGGCGCGCGACCTCGCGGTCTGGCGTGCGCATCAGGCCGGGGTGGCCGTGCTGCTGGGGTCGGCCACGCCCTCGCTGGAAACCTGGCAGCGGGTGCAGGAGGGCCGCTACGTGCGCCTGGCCCTGCCGGCGCGGGTGGGAGGCGGCGCGATGCCGCGCGTGCGCCTGTTCGACATGGGTGCGCTGCCCAGGCAGGAAGGCGTGGAGCGGGTGCTGGCACCGCCGGTGCTGGCGGCCATCGAAGCCCGCATCGCCCGCGGCGAGCAGAGCCTGGTGCTGCTGAACCGCCGCGGTTTCGCCCCGGTGCTGCACTGCAGCGCCTGTGGCTGGAAGAGCGGCTGCCCGCATTGCAGCGCCTGGCGCGTGTTCCACAAGGTGGACCGCACGCTGCGCTGCCACCACTGCGGGTTTGCCGAACGGGTGCCCCGGGCCTGCCCCGACTGCGGCAATCTCGACATCGCCCCCATCGGCCGCGGCACCGAGAAACTGCAGGAACAGCTGGCGATCCTGTTGCCGGCAGCGCGCATCGCGCGCATCGACGCCGACACCACGCGCGCGGTGGGTGAACTGGAACTGCAGCTCGCCGCGGTCCATGCCGGCGAGGTCGACGTGCTGGTGGGCACCCAGATGGTGGCCAAGGGACACGACTTCAGGCGCATCACCCTGGTGGTGGCCGTGAACCCCGATGCGGCGCTGTTCAGCAGCGATTTCCGCGCCCCGGAGCGGCTGTTCGCGCTGCTGATGCAGGCCGGCGGCCGTGCCGGCCGCGACGCTGCCCAGGCTGCTGCCAGCGAGATGTGGGTGCAGACCTGGCACCCGCGGCATCCGCTCTATGCCGCGCTGCGCGCCCACGACTTCGAGGCCTTTGCCGCCAGCCAGCTGGCCGACCGCCGGGGTGCCGGCCTGCCGCCGTTTGCCAGCCTGGCACTGCTGCGCGCCGAGGCACGCACGGTCGAAGCGGCGGCCGGTTTCCTGCAGGATGCCAGCGCCCTGGCCCAGGCCTACGCAGGGGTCACCGTCTACCCGGCGGTGCCACCGCACGTGGCGCGCGTGGCCAATGTCGAGCGCCTGCAAATGCTGCTGGAGAGCCCGGGCCGCGGTGCACTGCAACGCATGCTGTCGGGCTGGCTGCCCGAGCTGCAGGCCTTGCGCAGCCGCCACAAGGGCCTGCTGCGCTGGGCGGTCGATGTCGACCCGCTGGTGATCTGAAAGGCGTGGCGATGGCCGCGACCCGGTTCGGGTGGGTGGCCGCGCGCCTTGACTGCCGCGTTCCGGGTCGTGAACACACTCCGGGTTGCCCCCGGCTGGCCCCGGCGTCGTTCAGCCCGGTCTCAACCGGGCAGCACGCGCTGCAGCTGCAGTGCCTCAGCCACATGCGCCGTGCCCACCTGCGGTGCATCGGCCAGGTCCGCAATGGTGCGTGCCACTTTCAGCACACGGTGCAGGCGACGGCCCGACCAGCCCAGCTTTTCGGCCGCGGCCTGCAGGAAGCGGCTGGCGGCGGCGTCCACCAGGCAGTGACTGTCGATGTCGCCCGCCTCCAGTGCGGCGTTTGGCCGACCCTGGCGATGCAGGGCCCGGACGCGCGCAGCCGCCACGCGCTGCGCGACCGTGGTGCTGGATTCGCCGTCGGGGGCGGCCATCAAGGCTGCCGGGCTGGCGGCCAAGACCTCCACTTGCAGGTCGATGCGATCCAGCAGCGGGCCAGACAGCTTGCCCTGGTAGCGGGCCACCGCGTCGGGGGTGCAGCGGCAGGCGCGCGCGCCCGCACCTGGAGTGGCGGCGGCACCCAGCCATCCGCACGGGCACGGGTTCATCGCGGCGACCAACTGGAAGCGCGCCGGAAAGATGGCCTGGTGCGCGGCGCGCGAGATCGTCACCTGCCCTGTTTCCAGCGGCTCCCGCAACGCCTCCAGGGCGGCGCGCGGAAACTCGGGCAGTTCGTCGAGGAACAGCACCCCGGCATGGGCCAGCGAGATTTCGCCCGGTCGCGGCGGCGAGCCACCGCCCACCAGCGCCACGGCACTGCAGGTGTGGTGCGGGCTGCGCAGGGGCCGCTGGCGATGGGCTGCGCGGGTTTCGCCGGAGCGCGTCAGCCCCTGCAGCGCGGCCGCGGCCAGGGCTTCGTCCTCGGCCAGGGGCGGCAACAGGCCGGGCAGGCGCTGCACAAGCATGGACTTGCCCGTGCCCGGCGGCCCCACCAGCAACAGGCTGTGGCTGCCGGCTGCAGCGATCTCCAGCGCGCGTTTGGCGCCGGCCTGGCCTTTCACGTCACGCAGGTCGGGTCCGGGCGGGGGTGTGAATGTCGGCCATGGTTGCGCCCGCGCCAGCGGCACCGCGGCGTCGCCCGGCAGCAGTGCGGCCACGACCTCGGCCAGCGAGCGCGCCCCGCGGACGTCCAGGCTGGGCACCTGGGCGGCCACGCGTGCGCTGGGACAAGGCAGCACCAGCTGCCTCGGGCCGGGCGGCTGGGCGGCGCCACGCGCGGCCAATGCCAGCGCCAGGGCGCCGCGTACCGGGCGCAGTTCGCCAGCCAGCGACAACTCGCCGGCGAACTCGGCCGCCGCCAGCTTGGCCGGGTCCAGCAGTCCGCCCGCAGCCAGGATGCCCAGGGCGATCGGCAGATCGAAGCGGCCCGACTCCTTCGGCAGGTCGGCCGGGGCCAGGCTGACCACGACACGCTGGTTGTGCGGAAAGCTGAAGCCGCTCTGCAGCAGCGCAGCACGCACTCGTTCGCGGGCTTCCTTGACCTCGGTGTCGGCCAGGCCGACCAGCGCAAAACTCGGCAGGCCGTTGGCGAGCTGAACCTCGACGTGAACTGCCGGGGCGTCGAAGCCCACCAGCGCGCGGCTGGCAACGGTGGCCAGTGACATGGCGTCTTCCTCCTGGATGGGCATTGTTCCCGCCGACTCTTGCCGGGCCATGCACCAATGCGGGCTCCCCTCGAAAGAGTGCACCCATGTGGTGCATTTCCGGGGCGCCGGGTTCGGTGCAGGACTTCGGTTGCAGGCGGTCCTGCCCCTGCAGTGCCCGGCCTCGCGGCGGGGTGTGGCACAGAAGCTGCAAACCACCTGGGCAACGGGTCGGGGCGGCGCTCCGGACTGCCCGCGCAGCACCCCGCACATCCATTTTTGAGACCGTAGGAGAAGACCATGAAGATGGTGACCGCCATCGTCAAGCCGTTCAAGCTTGATGAAGTGCGTGAGGCCTTGAGCGGCATCGGCGTTCAGGGCATCACGGTGACCGAAGTCAAGGGTTTCGGCCGGCAGAAGGGCCACACCGAGCTGTACAGGGGTGCCGAGTACGTCGTCGACTTCCTGCCCAAGGTAAAGATAGAGGCCGCCGTGGACGATGCCATCGTCGACCGCGTCATCGAAGCCATCGAGGGCGCGGCGCGCACCGGGAAGATTGGCGACGGCAAGATCTTCGTCACCTCCCTCGAGCAGGTCGTGCGCATCCGCACGGGCGAAACCGGCAAAGACGCGCTGTAACCGGCCGTCGTCACGGGCACCCCACGACATTCAAAGAAAACGCCACCATGAAAAAGCTGATTTCCATCATTGCCCTGGGCCTCGCGGCCTGGGGCTTCAGTGCGTCCGCGCTGGCGCAGGACCCCGCAGCATCGGCCCCGGCGGCTTCTGCGGCGGCCATCGCCGCGCCGTCGGCAGCGGAAGCCCCGGCGCCCGCCATGGCAGCAGAAGCGGCGCCTGCTGCGGCCGAGGCCGCACCCGCCGCAGCGCCACCGGTCCCCAACAAGGGCGACACCGCGTTCATGACGATCGCCACCGCCCTGGTCGTCCTGATGACCATCCCGGGTCTGGCACTGTTCTACGGTGGCCTCGTGCGCAGCAAGAACATGCTGTCCGTGCTGATGCAGGTGTTCGTCATCTTCTCGCTGATTTCGGTGTTGTGGGTGGTCTACGGTTACTCGCTGGCATTCACTGCCGGGAACCCCTACTTCGGCACCTTGGACAAGCTGTTCCTGAGCGGCGTCACGCCCGACTCGATCGCGGCCACCTTCAGCAAGGGCGTCTACATTCCCGAATTCACCTTCATCGCCTTCCAGGGTACTTTCGCGGCCATCACCACGGCGCTCATCGTCGGCGCGTTCGCCGAACGCATGAAGTTCTCTGCCGTGTTGTTGTTCGCGGTGATCTGGTTCACCTTTGCCTACCTGCCCGTGGCCCACATGGTCTGGTACTGGGACGGCCCTGACGCCATCACCGACGCAGCAAGCCTGGCCGCCGTTACAGCCAATGCTGGCGCGCTGTGGGCCAAGGGAGCCTTGGACTTCGCCGGCGGCACGGTGGTCCACATCAACGCCGCCGTGGCCGGTCTGGTGGGTGCCTACATGGTCGGCAAGCGTGTGGGTTACGGCAAGGAGTCCATGACGCCGCACAGCCTGACGCTGACGATGGTGGGCGCTTCTCTGCTGTGGGTGGGCTGGTTCGGCTTCAACGCCGGTTCGAACCTCGAAGCCAATGGAATTGCCTCGTTGGCCTTCATCAACACGATCGTGGCCACCGCCGCAGCGACGCTGAGCTGGTGCGCAGCGGAATCCCTCCTCAAGGGCAAGGCTTCGATGCTGGGTGCGGCTTCTGGCGCAGTGGCCGGGCTGGTGGCGGTGACACCCGCCTGCGGCTTCGTCGGTGTGGGTGGAGCGCTGGTCATCGGCCTGATCTCCGGCGTCGTTTGCCTCTGGGGCGTGACCGGCCTGAAGAAGATGCTGGGTGCCGATGACTCGCTGGACGTGTTCGGCGTTCACGGCGTGGGCGGCATCGTTGGCGCTCTGCTGACCGGTGTGTTCGCCAGCCCCAGCCTCGGTGGCATGGGTGCTTGCGACTACATCGAGAACAAGTGCGGCGTGTTTCCGGGCATCGGCGCCCAGGTCTGGATCCAGGCACAAGGCATCATCTACACCGTCATCATCTCGGGTGTGGTGGCCTTCATCGCCTACAAGATCGTCGACCTGACCATCGGGTTGCGTGTTCCCGAAGACGAAGAACGCGAAGGCCTGGACATCACTTCGCACGGCGAGACCGCCTACAGCAAGTGAGACTGAGTCCCTGATCCGACAGCGGCGGCCTTTTGGCCGCCGCTGTGCTTTGTGGCCGGCATCCCTAGAATCGGCGCATGGTTCCTCATCTGATCACTGCACTGAACGGCCCCATCAACGAACTCGAGCAGCGCGTGCTGGAGAGCATGCCTGCCATCGAGCGCTGGTACCGTCTGGAATGGATGGAGCACACGCCGCCGTTCTATTGCTCGGTGGACCTGCGCAACGCCGGCTTCAAGCTGGCCCCGGTGGATACCAACCTGTTCCCGGCGGGTTTCAACAATCTCACGCCAGAAATGCTGCCGCTGGCTGTGCAGGCGGCCATGGCGGCCATCGAGAAGATCTGCCCCGAGGCCAAGAACCTGCTGTTGATTCCCGAGAACCGAACGCACAACAGCTTCTACCTGATGCATCTCCAGCGTCTGGTCGACGTCTTCACGCAGGCGGGCTTGAACGTGCGTCTGGGGCAACCCGATGCCGAAATCACCGCCCCCACCGTCCTGGCCCTGCCCGATGGTGGCGAACTGGTGCTGGAACCGCTGCTTCGCAGCAAGCGCAGGCTAGGCCTGAAAGACTTCGATCCCTGCACCATCTTGCTCAATAACGATCTGTCGCAAGGTCCGCTGCCGGCCCTGCAAGGTCTGCACGAGCAATACCTGCTACCGCCGCTGCACGCCGGCTGGACGGTTCGGCGCAAGAGCCGCCACTTCGAGAGCTACGAGGAAGTGGCCAAGAAGTTCGCCAAGCTCCTGGGCATGGACCCCTGGCTCATCAATCCCATGCACGGCCAGTGTGGGCAGGTCCAGCTGCAGGACCCAGCCGGACTGGAGTGCGTGCAGACCCATGTCGACGCCATGCTGACCAAGGTCCGTCGCAAGTACAAGGAATACGGTATCAACGAGCGTCCGTTCGTCGTCATCAAGGCCGACGATGGCAGTGGTGGCATGGGCCTGCTGACTGTGCGTGACGCCAAGGAAGTCGAGGAACTGCGCCACCGCAGCCCCGACACGCGGCTCGGGGCCGGCAGCCCCGCCGACATGGCCCCCGAGGTCATCATCCAGGAAGGCGTGCCGACCTACGAGCGCATGAACGACGCCGTGGCTGAACCCGTGGTCTGCATGATCGACCGCTATGTCGTGGGCGGCTACTACCGCGTCCACGCCGAACGCGGCATCGACGAAAACCTGAACGCGCCTGGCTCGGCCTACGTGCCGCTGGCCTTCGCGCCGCAGAACCAGTTGCCCAAGCGCGGCGCCAAGCCTGGAGCAAGCGCCCCCAACCGGTTCTACATGTACGGCGTGATCGGCCGGCTGGCGATGCTGGCGGCCAGCTACGAACTCGAAGCCACCGACCCCGAGGCCGAGGTCTACGATTAGCGCCAGCCCCGGCGGCGCACGGCCCATCAGGCCATCTTGAAGACCGCGACGGCCTGAACGAGTTGCTGGGCCTGTTCTTTCAGGCTCTCCGACGAAGCGGCGCTTTCTTCCACCAGCGCCGCGTTTTGCTGGGTGACCTGATCCATCTGCGACACCGCCCTGCCGACCTGGGCCACGCTCTCGCTCTGCTGGCTGCTGGCAGCGCTGATCTCGCCCACGATCTCGGTGACGCGCCGGATCGAGGCCACGACATCCTGCATGGTCGCACCAGTGCGATCGACCAGGGCAGCGCCCTTCTCGACGCGCTCGACGCTGGCACTGATCAGCGCCTTGATCTCGCGCGCTGCCGACGCCGAGCGCTGTGCCAGGCTGCGCACCTCCGACGCCACCACCGCGAAGCCACGGCCCTGCTCGCCCGCACGTGCCGCTTCCACGGCTGCATTCAGCGCCAGGATGTTGGTCTGGAAAGCGATGCCGTCGATGACGCCGATGATGTCGGAGATCTTGCGGCTGCTTTCGCTGATGTCCTTCATCGTTCCCACCACCTCGCGCACCATCTCGCCGCCCTGGCCGGCGACCGTCGACGACGTGATCGCGAGCTCATTGGCCTGGCGGGCGTTGTCGGCGTTCTGGCGTACGCTGGCGCCGAATTGGTCCATCGAGGCCGCGGTCTGCTCCAGTGAGCCAGCTTGCTGCTCGGTACGCCTGGAAAGGTCGGCATTGCCACCGGCGATCTGCAGGCTGGCGCTGGCCACGTTCTCGGCGTTGCGGCGCACGGCGCGAACGGTGTGCGCCAGCTTGTCGGACATGGTCTTGAGCGTGGCCAGCGCGCTGTCGCTGTCGCCGGGCTGCAGTTCGATGCTCACCGACAGGTCGCCGGCGGCCACGGCGCTGGCCACGCGCTTGAGTTCTTCGGGCTCGGCGCCCAGCGCACCCATGACCTGGATCACCTTGCGCGAGAAGGCGATCATCCCGGCCGAAACGAGCAGCACCATGCCCAAGACCAGGTTCCGGGCAAAGACGGCCTCCTTGGCCACACGGTCGATCTCCGCGTCGAGCATCAGTCCCTGGCGCGCATTCTCTGCAGCCAGCGGACCCAGCAGCTGGTTGCGGGCCGGGATGGTGGTGGCCAGGAGATGGGCGAATGCCTCGTCCTTTTTGCCTTCCTCGATCAGGCGGATGTTCTCCGCACCTGCACGCCAGAACGCGGCCATCAATGCAGGCAGGGGCTCGAAGGCCTGGCGACCTTCGGGGGTCGACATGGCCTGGCCGAACTCGGCCAGGGTCTTGTCGAGGCTCGCCTTCTGTTCCTGGATGCTGGCAAGCGTGCTGCTCAGTTCCTGCGGCGTGCGGGCCAGCATGGCATGGCGAACATGCAGCGAGGTGCGCGTGACGTTCAGCTCGATGTCGGCAATGCGCTGCAGCTGGGGGACGCGCTTGTCCTTGACCTTCTGCGCGTAGTTGGCCTGCCCGTCCAGCAGCACCCACACGGTCACCGCGAGCGCGGCCATCGAGACAATGAGGACTGCGCTGGCGCAATAGATCAGTTGTTTCAGCGACAGTCTCTGGGTTCGCATGGGAAGGCTCCGGTTCGGGTCTTGCCTCAAGTGGAGGCAACGACTTCAGCAGGGGCGGCCTCAAATCTGAAGTGCAACACCCATCGCGTAAGGTGTGCACATGGATCAGACGACGCAGTACCGCCAGCTTCAGCCCGAGGACCGGAT
>LNFM01001698.1_pt1 | contig 48918 bp, 52 predicted proteins | sample 596031 | NCBI WGS metagenome assembly LNFM01 (sample SAMN04254537, study PRJNA301005) | activated carbon metagenome | isolation source: dual media filters at the Ann Arbor, Michigan drinking water treatment plant | place: USA: Ann Arbor
GCCGTCGACCAGCCTGGGGATGTAGGGGGCCATGACCGCGACCCTATCGTCAATGCTGCTCTCCCGCATCATCTGATGCTGTTTTCACGCACTGTCCGCTGCTGTTTTCACGCATCCTGCGACGTCGCACTCCGCGGGTGCGGACTCGACCGGGTCGTCGAGTCGGTACGCGACCGCTCCCCTTCCCCGCACGGATCGGTCGAGCAAGCAGCGGCGACTCGGGCCGAGCGACGGCCAGGACCCCGTGAGGCATGCCCCGGCCGACGAGATGTGCGTCCGTGCGCTGCGCAAGCGTGCGGTGTCGCCTCCGAGTAGTCAGATCTCGGGTCTCGGCCCGGCTGAGGACCGAATCGGGCGTGAGGTCCGCTGTGCCATGGTGTGACTCGCCTCGTGCGCGCGCGCACATCGCGCTCGAATCGCCACAGCAAGCCGAAGAGGGGACTCGAACCCCTGACCTGCCGCTTACAAAGCGGCTTCCAGGTGTTCTGAGAATGCCTTTGTGAGGACGATCTCGCGAGTGGTGCCGATCCCCGCAACGTGTCCCGCAACGTCGCTGCCTGCGCGCACGCAGGCGCCGCAGAGGACGAGCTGCCGGTCGTCGTCATCGCGCGGGGCCCCTCGCGCGCAGAGGGCCCGGTGCCCTTCGACGTCGGGTCGCTCCCGGGCGGGTGCCCCTCTCGAACGCCGCAGCGGCCTCATCGGCTGGGAGTCTCCGAGCAGACGGGCGTAGATCGTGGCCGTGATGTTCGGGTTGGCGTGTCCGAGCTGCCGGGAGACGACGATCAACGGCACGCCCCGCGCCAGCATCACGCTCTCGCGCACGTGCCGGAGTCGAGAGTGTTCGTCTGCGAGCGCCCCGCTGTTCATTTCGCGATCCACGCCTCTAAGAAATGGCGTGACGTCCCAGCTTGGGGTGTCGACCCACCGCGATGGGCCGTTCGGTTCCGCTCACGCCCGCAGGCCGAGATACTCAAGTGACAGGCCGACGCGAGAGAGAGGGACCCGATGACCGATCGCGAGTGGATCGACGCATTCGCCGCCGCTCTGGGCGTACGAACGCCCGACGAGGCCGTGGTGGAGGCCATCCTGGCCCTCGCCGGCGAGGCGGCGCACGCATCGCAGAGGACCGCGGCCCCCGTCGCATGCTGGCTCGCGGCGGCGGCCGGCCGAACTCCGACCGATGCGATCGCCCTGGCGCGCACGCTCGCCACCGAGGCATAGCGGCATGGGCGGTTCGGCTCCTGACGCCGTCGATGCGCTGCCCCCCGCCCGCCGTGCGCCGCGTGGCCGCCGTGCTCGAGGCCGCGACAGGGCCGCTGAGCGATCCCCGAGCCGGTTGGCTCAAGATGCAGGAGCGCTTCTGCGAATCAAGGAGGTCGACGATGCCCTCGGGCTCCACCACACCGGCGTGCGCACCCAGGTGGCCATTCTCGAGGGGGCGGGCGTGGTGGAGAGCCACGCCCGCCCCTCCACGCGGCCGAGGGCGCCCGGCCCGCTGTTACGTCCTCGTGCCGGATCCCGGCGACCGTGAGGCCAGGGGGCACCGCGAGCCCATCCGCCTGCTGGTGGGCCTCGCGTACCGGACCGGCATCGACCCCGACGAGATGGGGCGCTTCGGCGAGGGGCAGGGGTGGGCTGTGCCAACGCCCGGCGGCGGCATCGGCGAGCTGCGAGATGCGTCCGAGCGAACGGGGTTCGCGCCCCGCGAGGTCCCGGACACGAATCCGACGGATCTGATCCTGGACCGACGCCCGTTCGTCGCCCCCGAGCGGGAGGCCTCATGACGCCCACGCCCCTCCACGTCGAGCCCGACCCCGCCGCCGCGATCGAGGTGCCCGCCGTGGGAACGCCCGGCCGGACCCTCTACAAGGACGATGACCTCCGGGTCGTCGTGTTCGGCTTCGCCGAGAGGGAGGAGCTCTCAGAGCAGACCGCCTCACGCCCGGCCGTCATCCAGGTGCTGCGCCGGCCGGCCCATGAGCGTGATCGGCGGATAAGCCCCGGCAGCGAGCCCGCGACCGGCATCGTGCTCGCCGGAGGCCGCTCATCGCGGATGGGCGTCGCGAAGGCCGGCATCGCCTGGGAGGGGTCGACCCTGCTCGGCCGTGCCGTCGCCGCTCTGGGGCCGGTATGCGGCCGGGTCATCGTCGTGCGCTCCCCAGGGCAGGACCTCCCCGCTCTGCCGCACGGCGTGACTCTCGTGGAGGATGCCCTGCCGGACCGGGGTCCACTCGAGGGCCTCGCAGCCGGGCTGCGCGCCGCCGGCCCAGGCGGCTCCGCTTTCGTCTGCGCTGCCGACATGCCGCTGCTGGACGCCGAGTTCGCCGCCCGGGTGCTCTCGTGCCTCCCGCCCGGTGCCGACGCCGCGGTCCCTCGCGTACACGGGCACCCGCAACCCCTGGCGGCGGCCTACCGCACCGACCTCCTCTGCCTGCTGGAGGCCCTGCTCGCCGCCGGCAGGCGCAGCTTCGGAGATCTGCTCGACCGGCTGGAGGTGTGCTGGCTCGACGACCTCCCCGGGGCCGCCGACGCCGTGCGCAACGTCAACACGCCGGCCGAGCTGGAGGAGGCCCGTCAGGCGAGTAGGGGAAAGCGCGCCACCGAGTAGGCGGTGCCGTCCTCTTCCTCGCCCACCCAGGCGAGCCCCGTGGCCCCAGCCGGGTAGGTGACGGCGACGCCCGGGCCTGAGCACGGTGACCGCAACACCCGCTTATGCCGAGGTGCGCTCCGCACGATCCGGCGACTGGAACGGACTCGACGACCCCAGATGACCTGATCGCCGAGATCCGCGCTCACGTTATCCGGGAGTGCGCGATAGCGGCTCAGGCCTCCGCTCGTCCGTGGTGCGAAGGAGCCGCAACTGCCGAGCCGCCAGGTGCCACTTGGCGGAGACGGTTGCACGCCTCAAGTTCTATTCGGGGTATTGCATCCCGAAGAAATAGCGACGCGTCCTGAAGTCGGCCGCCAAAGCACCATTCTCGCCGTGCGCCAGCTGACTCCGCGACGCGTAAGGCGGATCATCGGCTGGTCGTCCTCCCGCTTCTCGCTCCCAAGGAGAACTCCGCTGAACGCCGGTCGGTCCGGACCCGACCCCCTCGAGGCCCTGCTGCCGACGCGCCTGGCCCGGACGGCGGGCCTGGCCCGACCTGCGGCGACCGTGGTGGCGCTCGTCATCGCGTCCGCTGACCAGCCGCTGAGCGCGCAGGAGATCGCGGACGCCCTCGGCCGCCACCACACCACGGTTCGCCCGCAGCTCGCCGCGCTCGAGCGAGCCGGCGTGATCGAGGGCGTGACCGAGCCGCCCAGGGGTCCTGGGCGACCGCTGCGACGGTATCTGTCGGCGCCCGCCCCAGCCGAGCGCGAAGCGGTGGGGCACCGTGAGCTGGTGCGCCTGCTGATGGGCCTGGTGCGCCAGACCGGCCTCGGCCCCGAGGAGATGGAACGCTTCGGCGAGACCCAGGGTCGCGCGGTTCCGGAGCGCGGCGCAGGCATCGGGGAGCTGAGCCGGGCGTTCCTGCGAATGGGATTCGCGCCGGAGGCGATCGCAGGGGAGCCTGGGGAGCCGGACGACCTCGTGCTCGACGTCTGCCCCTTCGCCGATGGCGTGGAGGCACCCGGTGGCGAGCTGATCTGCGTCCTGCACCGGGGCCTCGCTCGCGGGATCACGGCCTGCGCTGCCCCCGACATCGAGGTCACCGCGCTGGATGTCGTCGACGCGCGCCGAGTCGGCTGCCGCCTGAGGCTGGCGCGACGACAGCAGCCCTGCGCCGGATGAGCCGCGGTCCCTACGACCACCCGCAACCCGGGTCCCCGAGGTCCCAACCACCGCGGCCCGCAGGCCGCGCCCGACGATCCGGAGTAGCCCGATGTCCCCACCCTTCCACATCGAGTCGGACCCCGCTGCGTTCGTCCAGGTCCCGTCAGCGGGAACGCTCAGCCGGACCATGCACCACGACGACGACATCAAGGTGGTCGTCTTCGGCTTCGCTGCGGACGAGGAACTCTCCGAGCACACGGCGTCGCGGCCGGCGCTGATCCAGGTGCTGAGCGGCGAGCTCGAGCTGATGCTGGACGGCGAGACGATCCGCGTCGGCGCAGGCTCGTGGGTGCACATGTCCGCCGGCCTGCGCCACGCAGTGCGGGCGCTGTCCCCTTCCGTGATGCTCCTGACGCTGGTGAGGGAGGGCTCGACGGCATAGCCCCGCCGCTCATGGGACGAGCGACACCGCCAACCAGAGCGTGGCGAGGGCGGCCAGGAGCAGGAACCCGTCGAAGGCGGCTCCCAGGATGCGCCAGCGCCGGGTGCCGGCACCATCGCCGGCCTCCTGCGCACGGCGCACCCGGGGCCCCTGCCACAGGGAGTGGAGCATTGCGACGAGACCCATGAGGACGAGCAGGATCATCTTCGCGACGACCCTGCGGCCGTAGTCGTTGTCGGGGAGCTCGGCAAGGGAAAGGCCTCGATGGTGGATGAGCCCGAAGCCCGTGGCCGCGATCACAATGAGGGTGACCGCGCCGATCGCGCCGAACCGCCGGGCGGCGGCGGTGAGGACGCGTCGGCCGGCAACGGGGTCGCCCGCGCGCCGCGCGGCCGGCACCGCCACGGCGCCGAGCGCGATCATCCCGCCGACCCAGACCGCCGCCCCCAGCACATGGAGGTAGCGCACCAGCGTCCAGATGTCGTCCCTCACCGCCGCTGCCTCTCAGAGCTTGCCGATCCGCACCCGCCAGGTCTCCGGCCCCTCCTCGAGGTATTCCCAGGTAAAGGCCCCCGGGAGCTCGGCCTGGAACTGGTACCAGAGAGGCCTCGGTTCGTGATCGTTCACCAGCTCCATCGCCTGACCCGGGGGGAGGCCGTCGAAGGTGGTGAGGATCGTCGGGTGGCGCTCGCGCGGAGCCATCTCTCTGACGTCGAGGACGATGGTCGGGGATGTGGTCATGGGGTTCCTCCGATTGACGCATGGACGGACGATCGGTGGGCGGCGGGCCCCGCGGCGCGCGGCCCGGGACGCAGGACGCAGATGACCGCGGCACCGGCCACCGCGAGCGCGGCGACCAGGAGCAGAAGGGCACCGCCACGAGCGACGAGCTCCCACCCGAAGCAGGTCCCGGCGGTGAGGAGGACGAGGCCCGCGGCGAAGGAGGCTTGCTCGGCGCTGGCGAGCGGCGCGGGATACAGGTCCGACAGACGCGGCGCGCCCGGGGTGCCCGCCAACCGGGCGAAGCGCCCGGTCCACACGAGCATGGGAACGACCTTGAAGAGGTGGCCGGATGTGACCCCGGCGCCGAGCCCGACCACCGCGAGGATCGCAGCGGGCACGGCCGCGCGGTGCGGGTCGCCCGCCCCGGCCCAGGCACCGAGCATCAGGCCGGTGGCGAGCGCCGCAGAGGCCAGGCCGAGGACCAGGTGGACCAGGGGCGCCTCGGGGCGACGGCGACGGTGATGGGCGACGTCCAGCGTGAAGGCGAGCGCGAGAGCGCAGGAGCCGAGCAGCAGGGCCCCGCCCGCGACGGCGAGCGCCGGAATGCCGAGCCCGAGGCCGAGCGCGATCGGTGCGACCGACCCATGCCAGGCCACGAGCGCCGCGACACCGGCGCCGCGACGGTATCCGTGCGCCAGGGCGAACATCGGCGCGAGGCGCAGGGCCATCGCCACAATCGTCCCGCCGATCCAGCCGATGACGGCCACCGCGGCGTGGGCTCCGATCAGGCGCATGCGGTCGATCTCGAGGAAGGGATGGACCCGGTTGGCCGCCATGAGGGCTCCCATCGCGAGGACCACCGCGAACCACGCCGCTGATGCGAGGACCCCGGCGCCCGAGGGCCCGAGCGTGCCTCCGCGCGCGGCCCCCACCGCCGCCAGGACGAGGTCGGCCACCAGGATCGCGCCGCCCGTCACCAGCAGCGCCCCGCCTGCGGCGATCGCCGTCCCCTGCCCGGACCAGAGGCCGAGGGACAGGCTCCACGCGCCGGCGGTCAGCGCGACGGCCGAGACGGCCGACCGGACGGTGCCGCCCACGCGCTGCCTCATCAGCACCGGCACGAGCTGCTGCAGGGCCCCTGCGATGGCGACCGTCAGGAAGGCCACGCCGACGAGATGCACGGCACCGAGCTGGGCCGGGCCGTAGGAGACCCCGCGCGCCAGATCGGGCGCCGCGACCACGAGCGCAACCGCGCCGACCACCTGGGCGGCGGCCGCGGCCAACAGCATCGCCACCGGCAGCTGCCATGGCGGGCCGCCCACCGTCTCCTGTCGCTCGGTCGTGCGGCGGCCGGGAGTCTCGCAGCGACCGCGGGAGCTCACGCGGCCCCTGGCGCGCCGAGCTCGTGCAGGCCGCCCGCGCCGATCCTCCCGGGATCCCACGGCGGATCCCAGACGACCTCGACCTCGACCCGCGGGCCCCCGGGCCGTGTCAGCGCACGCTCGACGCCGTCCACGATGACGTCGTGAAGGGGGCAGCCCGCCGTCGTGAGAGTCATGGTCACGCTCACGACCCGCTCACCGACCTCGACCCCGTAGACGAGGCCGAGCTCGACGATGTCGATGCCGAGCTCGGGGTCCACGACGCCCGCGAGCGCGGCCCAGGCCTCGGCCTCGGTCACGACGCGACCCGTGGACGCCAGATCGTGACCACGGTGCCGCGGTCGTCGGTCTCGATGCGGTAGCGGTAGCCCCGCTCGTCGAGCAGCGGCAGCAGGAACGCAGGCACCCTGTCGTTCAGCTGGACGAGTGCCCGCTCGGCGGGGAGATCGTCGAGGGCCGCGAGGGTGCGCTCCATGGGCTCGGGGGGTTGCAGGCCGCGGACGTCGAGCTCCAGTGGCGCGGTGTCGCCGGGCCGCCAGTACTCGGTCTCGAAGTCCCCGGCCGCCAGCTCGCACGTGGACCGCGAGAAGCCGAACCCCGCCAGGACGCGGTGCAGCGGCACCGGATCGAACGGAGTGCGCAACGCGAGCGCCTCCCCGGGGGCGAGGCCGTCGACCGCGTCCATGATCAACCGGTAGGGCTCGCCGCCCTCCGCAAGCACGGGTCGTACGTCGAGGACGACCCGTGCAGATTCGGTCGGCTGGGTATCGCTGGTGGGGCCGCTCACGGTTTCGCCTCCTGGCTCAGCGTCGCGCGCTCATATTCATCTGCGCTAGTGTGGAATAAAACAGCGCGGGGATGGTTTGTCCAGTAATGCGCAGACAAATACGCCGATCGGGAGCCCAGTGCTGACGAGCGGCCTGACGATCGAGGAGGCGGGCGCTCTGGCCCACCCCACTCGTCGTGGCGTGGCCGAGTCGCTCGGCGCGGCGAGTGGCGGATTGACCGTCGCCCAGATCTCCACCCGCATGCAGCTCCACCCGAACGCGGTGCGCCAGCATCTCGAGCTCCTCCAGCGCGCGGGCGTCGTGGTCGCGTCGCCGGCCGCGCCGACCGGCCGGCGTGGACGGCCGAGCACGCTCTACGCGCTGGCCGCACCTCACGCTGTCGCGGCCGTCGGGCACCGCGAGCTGGTGCGTCTGCTGCTCGCTCTCGTCCGGCGCACGAGCGCCGGGGAGGACGACGTCGAGGCCTTCGGCTGGGAGCAGGGGGGTCGCCTCGTCCCCGAGGGCCCTGGACCGGAGGCGCTCGCGGCCCCGTTCGCCGCCCTCGGGTTCGCACCGGAGGAGGTCACCACCGAGGCGGACCGGCGGGCGGGTCGCATGGACCTACGGCTTCGGGCCTGCCCGTTCAAGGACGCGGTGCTCGCCGAGGGTGGTCACCTCGTCTGCGTCCTGCACCGCGGCCTGGTCCGCGGCATGCTCGAGCGGCTCGACGAGCGAGCCGAACTGGCCGTCTTCGAGCCGAAGGATCCGGTCACCGCGGGGTGCCGGGTCCTCGTGGAAGGGCTGGGGGGCGGCCGCGGAGAAGGGGCGGCGGAGTGAGCGGTCTCGCCGACAGCTTCGGCCGGGTTCACCGTTCCCTGCGGATCTCCGTCACCGACCGCTGCAATCTGCGCTGCCGGTACTGCATGCCGGCCGAGGGCATGCAGTGGCTGGCCCGGGATGAGCTGCTCAGCGACGACGAGCTGGTCCGAGTTGTCGGGCTGTTCGCCTCTCTCGGGGTCACCGAGCTCCGCGTGACCGGCGGCGAGCCGCTCGTGCGCCCCGCCCTGCCGGCGCTCATCGGCCGCCTGGCGCGCGTCACCGGGATACGGGAGGTCTCGATGACGACCAACGGGGTGCTCGTCGCCGACGCGATCGACGACCTGGTCGCGAACGGCCTGCGGCGCATCAACGTCTCGGTCGACTCACTCGATCCGGACCGCTTCAAGGCCATCACACGCCGCGACGACCTCGACAGGGTCCTCGAGGGCCTCGCGGCGTGCGAGCGGCACGAGGCCCTCAGGCCGATCAAGGTGAACGCCGTCGCGTTACGCGGGGTCAGCGAGCCGGACGTGCTCCCTCTCGCCGAACTCGCGCGACGGCGCCCGTACGTCGTCCGGTTCATCGAGGTCATGCCTCTCGACGCCCCGCGCAGCGTGACCCGCGACGCGGTGCTGTCGGGCGATGAGCTGCGCGCGATGATCACCGCTCGCTGGCCGCTCGTGCCCATGGCCCCCGAGCGCGCGGCGGCAACCGGGACCAGCTGGCGGTTCGCCGACGGGGCCGGGTGGCTGCAGTTCGTCTCCTCCGTGACCGAGCCCTTCTGCGCGTCGTGCGACCGCCTGCGCCTCACGGCCGACGGGCAGCTGCGCACCTGCCTGTTCGCCGGATCCGAGACCGACCTGCGCGGCCCGATGCGGGCCGGGGCGACCGACCGGGAGCTTGCGGCGATCGCCGTCGGCGCCGTCTGGCGCAAGGAGGCCGGCCACGGCATGGACGACCCGTCGTGGACCTACACTGGGCGCCCCATGAGCATGATCGGAGGATGAGGCGAGGCCATCGCCCCGGCGGATCGTCGCCTCTCCGGCCTACGCCGAGGAGGCGGCCTTCGACCTGGCGATGGGCTCGGTGGGCGGCAGGCGGACGGTCATGCTGCGTGCTGGTCGACCGAGAGTCCGGCGAACATCGCGAGGCATCCGGCGACCGCCGGATCCTGCGGGCGCCACCCCGTGAGCACCCCGCCCTCCGACGCGCGGGCCGCGATGCCCGCCGCCATACCCCGATGGAGCGTGCAGATCATGTCGCCCCCGTCCCCGGTTGCGCCCTCCTGGAAGGGGCAATGATCCAGGCGGATCTCGAGGACGCCGGATTCCGGGACGGCGGTGCCGACCTCGTGCGGGGCGAATCCGAGCCGTGCGAACGCCTCGATGACCGCGCGCCGGCCGCCGGGCTCACCCAGATGAGCACCCCGCTCGCGCCCGAACGCCTCGACGTCATCGGGGCTCGCACCGATGCGCACGAGATACGCGATGAGCGTGCGCACCAGCTCCTGGTGCGCAGCGACCCGAGGGACTCGCTGGTCGGCGAGGCGATACCGCAGCCGCGGACGGCCGCGGCCGAGCGGCGGCTCCCTGATGACGGACACCATTCCTGCGGCCGAAAGGCGCTTGAGGTGCTGTCGGACCGCATTGTGGTGCAGCCCCACCGCGTCGGCGATCTCGAAGACGGTCAGGCCTGCCTGCGTGGCGTTGAGCACGCCTGCGATACGGCGACGCGACGGGTGTGCGAGCGCCTCCCCCGCCGCCTCGCTGGGAGGCGTGTCGAGTCCACGGTCCATCCGGCGATTATCCCAGCCGGAGTCGGTAGAAACAACGACGCCGACCGACGGGGGCGAGGGCCTCATGTGGGCGACCCCGGGGGTGGAATCGCTCGAGAGTGCGGGCCGAGAGCCCACGAGTGGCTTCAGGCCGGGTCCCTTCTGTTAATACTTACCATCGATCACGAACTAATTAGCTGCAGCTCTGGCGGAGCACGGGGAAGTACATGAACCTCGGGGTGGAGACGTGACAGATCGTGAAGGGACCCATGCGCCGGGAGCATCCCCCGCCGATGCTGCAGCCGAGGCGCGCCGGATGGCACCGGACACGCCCGGCGAGCGGGTTCCCCTCGACGAGGCGGCCGGCCGGCGGCTCTCGGAGTCGGTCGTCGCGGCCCGCGGCCTTCCGGCCGCGGATGTGTCCGCGATGGACGGTTGGGCGGTGCGCGCGTCGCCTCGTCCGACGGTGGCGACCGTCGTGGGAGAGAGCCTGGCGGGTCACCCCTCCGCTCTGGCGTTGGGCGACGCACAGGCGTGCCGGATCGCGACGGGCGCCATCCTCCCGGTGGGAGCCGACGCGGTGCTCAGGCTCGAGGAGGGCCGACCGGGCCCGATCGCCGGCTCGATCGCCGTACCCCCGATCGAGCCGGGTAAGGACGTCAGGGCGCGAGGGTCGGAGATGTCGTGCGGCGACACCGTGTTCCCTCTCGGTCACCTGCTCGGGCCGCATGACATCGGCGTGCTGGCGGCAGTGGACCGCACCGAGGTCCTGTGCCGCCGCCGCCCGCGCGTCACGCTGCTGGGCAGCGGAGACGAGCTCGTCGAGCCAGGCGAGACCTCGGGGCGCCCGGAGGCCGTGATCGACTCGAACATCCCGATGCTGGTGGCAATGGTTCTGGCCGCGGGCGGCGAGGTGCTCAGCGCCGGCCGCGTCTCCGATGATCCCGGAGAGCTGGAGCAGGGGATCAGGACCGCCATCGCGGCGGGAACCGACATCATCATCACCGTGGGTGGAGTGTCGGTGGGTGACCGGGACGACGTCCGGCCGGCGCTGGCCGCGCTGGGAGCCATCACCGTCGCCGACGGCCTGGCCGCGCGGCCCGGCCATCCGGTCTGGCTAGGGGCGATCGGGGCCACTCCGGTCCTGGCGCTGCCCGGGAACCCGGGGGCCGCGCTCGTGATGTTCCACCTGCTCGGCCGGTGCCTGCTGGGACACGACGACCCGTGGACGCCGGTTCCCGTCGGCGACGACATCCCCGGCCGGCCGGACGAGGATCTGTTCGTTCGTTGCACGGCCACAGCCGACGGGCTCGTCGCCCTCAGCGATCAGCGCCCCGCCTCGATCTCGTCCATCGCACGGTGCGACGCGCTCGCCTGGATCCCCGCCGGAGTCGGCGCGGTGCGCGGGGGCGTCGTCCGGGCGAGCCCTCTGCGCTGAAGACGCGCGAGGGCGGCCCGCACCGCGGCCGCTCTGGACACCTTCGGTCGGAACCTGGCCGCCCAGCTCCGTAGTTTCCCGCACCCGGCGTCGCGGATCCCCGGATCGATCCCCCGCTCGTTCATGTACATGATTGAGCAGAAGAAATCGGGGTGGAGGTCTGACGTGACGGGACCGAACGGCCGCAGCGGGCGCCGGAGCTTCTTCCGGCGCATCGGCGGGAACGGCGAATGGAGCGCCTCGGACCCCCGCGGACGGGACTGGGAGTCGGCTTACCGCGACCGTTGGCAGCACGACCGCGTCGTGAGGTCCACGCACGGCGTGAACTGCACCGGGTCCTGCTCGTGGAAGGTGCACGTCAAGCAGGGGATCGTCACCTGGGAGACCCAGCAGACCGACTACCCGGTCAACGGCATCGACGTACCCGACTACGAGCCGCGCGGGTGCCCGCGCGGCGCGTCCTTCTCCTGGTACGTCTACTCCCCGCTCCGCATCCGCCACCCGTACGTGCGCGGCGAGTTGCTACGCCGGTACCGCGAGGCGGTCGCAGCCACCGGGGACCCGGTGGAGGCGTGGGCCTCGATCGTGGACGATCCCGTCGCGCGGACGGCGTACACCTCCCAGCGCGGCAAGGGCGGCTTCATGCGGGCCACCTGGGAGGAGGCCGCCGACATCGTGGCCGCCTCCCAGGTCCACACGATCAGCAAGTACGGGCCGGATAGGGTCGTCGCCTATTCGCCGATCCCCGCGATGTCGATGGCGAGCTTCGCGGCCGGGGCGCGGTACCAGTCGCTGATCGGCGGCGTCATGAACAGCTTCTACGACTGGTACGCCGACCTGCCGCCCGCCTCGCCGCAGATCTGGGGCGACCAGACCGACGTGCCGGAGTCGGCCGACTGGTGGAACGCCACCTACCTGATCATGTGGGGCTCCAACATCCCGATGACGCGGACGCCGGACGCGCACTTCATGACCGAGGCGCGGTACCGCGGCCAGAAGACCGTCGTGGTCTCCCCGGACTACAGCGACCACACCAAGTTCGCCGACCACTGGCTGCCCGCCCAGGCCGGCAGCGACGGCGCGCTCGCGATGGCCATGTGCCACGTGATCCTGCGCGAGTTCTATGTCGACAGGACGACCCCCTACTTCGCGGACTACGCGAAGCGGTTCACCGACCTGCCGCACCTGGTGAAGCTGGAGCCGCGCGGCGACTCGCACGTCGCCGGGACGTTCCTCCGGGCCACCGACCTGGGGAGCGACGAGCAGAACGCGGTGGCCAAGACGGTGGTGTGGGACGCCGCCGCCGGCGCACCGGCCGTACCCAACGGCGCCATCGGTCACCGCTGGGGCGAGGAGAACGCGGGTCGCTGGAACCTCGACCTCGGCGGGATCGACCCGGCGCTGACGATGCTCGGCATCCACGACGAGCTGGTGGCCCTCGACCTGCCCCGGTTCGACGTCGGCGGCACCGAGGGCGGGGAGACGATGCGCCGCGGCGTGCCCGCCCGGAGGATCGGCGAGCACCTGGTCACGACGGTGTTCGACCTGATGGCCGCCCAGTTCGGCGTCGCCCGCCCGGACCTGCCGGGCGACTGGCCGACCGGCTATGACGACCCGGAGCCCCACACGCCGGCGTGGCAGCAGGAGATCACCGGGGTCGATTGGGAGCTGGTGATCCGCATCGCCCGCGAGTTCGCCCGCAACGCGGAGCGCACCAACGGCCGGTCGATGATCGTCATGGGCGCGGGCACCAACCACTGGTACCACAGCGACCTCATCTACCGGGCGATGCTGAGCATGGTGGTGCTGTGCGGCTGCCAGGGCGTGAACGGCGGTGGCTGGGCCCACTACGTCGGCCAGGAGAAGGTCCGGCCGATCACCGGATTCTCCCAGATCGCCTTCGGGCTGGACTGGAACCGCCCGCCCCGCCATCAGGCGGGAACGCCCTTCTGGTACCTGGCCACGGAGCAGTACCGCTACGAGGAGTTCGCCGCCGACGAGATGACCTCGCCGCTCGGAACGGGCATCATGGCCGGCGCCCACGTCGCCGACCTGCACGCGCGTGCGGCGCGCATGGGATGGCTGCCGAGCTACCCCAGCTTCAACCGCAACCCCCTCGAGATCGCCGATGAGGCGGCTGCCGAGGGGATCCCGGTGGCGGACTACATCGTCCGCGAGCTGAAGGCCGGCACGCTGCGTTTCGCCGCCGAGGATCCCGCCGCCCCGGAGAACTTCCCCCGCGTCCTGACCCTGTGGCGGTGCAACCTGCTCGGAGCCTCCAGCAAGGGGCACGAGTACTTCCTCCGCCACCTGCTGGGCGTCACGACGGCCGCGGACCGCGCCGAGGAGTCGCCTCCGGAGCTGCGTCCGACCGAGGTCGAATGGCGGGAGGCGCCGACGGGGGGCAAGCTCGATCTGCTGGTGACCCTGGACTTCCGCATGAACGGGACGTGCCTGCATAGCGACGTCGTGCTCCCCGCGGCCACCTGGTACGAGAAGTACGACCTGTCCAGCACGGACATGCACCCGTTCGTGCACGCGTTCACCCCGGCCATCGGACCGCCGTGGGAGACGCGGACCGACTGGGACATCTTCGTGCGGATCGCTGAGTCGTTCTCCCGGCTGGCGGAACGTCACCTCGGAGTGCGCACCGACGTCGTCGCCGCGCCCCTCCTCCACGACACCCCCGAGGAGCTGGCGCAGATCGCCGCACCGGTCCGCGACTGGAAACGCGGCGAATGCGAGCCGATCCCCGGTCAGACGATGCCCAAGCTCATTCCGGTCGAGCGCGACTTCCCGGCGGTCCACGCCAAGATGACGGCCCTCGGCCCCCTGATGGAGTCGGCGGGCACCGCGTGGAAGGGCGTGTCGTGGGTTCCCGATGAGGAGGTGCGCGAGCTCGGGGAGCGTCACGGCCTCGTCCGGGGCGGCCCCACCGACGGCAGACCGCGCATGGATCGCGCCGAGCAGGCCTGCGAGGCCATCCTCGCCCTGTCGGGTACCACCAACGGGCGCCTCGCGGTGAAGGGCTTCGAGGCCCTGGAGCGCCAGACCGGCAACCGGCTGGCCGACCTCGCGCACGAGAACGCCGACGTCCGCATCGAGTTCGAGGCCACCCAGATCCAGCCGCGGAAGGTCATCGCCAGCCCGGAATGGAGCGGCATGGAGAGCCGTGACCGCCGCTACTCCCCGTTCACGATCAACATCGAGCGGGAGGTCCCGTTCCGCACCCTCACCGGGCGCCAGCACTTCTACATCGACCACCCCTGGATGCTGGAGTACGGAGAGGGACTGCCGGCCTACCGTCCGCCCCTGAACATCGCGCGTCACTCCGGCGACCAGGGGCTCGGGGATGGCGCCGCCGAGGTGACGGTCAAGTACCTGACACCGCACTCCAAGTGGTCGATCCACTCGACCTATCAGGACAACCTCCACATGCTGACGCTGTTCCGGGGCGGACCAGTGATCTGGATGAGTCCGCAGGACGCCGAGCGCATCGGGGTGCGCGACAACGACTGGATCGAGGCCTACAACCGCAACGGCGTCGTGGCCTGCCGAGCCGTGGTGTCCCACCGCATCCCCGAGGGCACGTCGATGATGTACCACGCCCAGGACCGGCACATAAACGTGCCCCTGTCGGAGATATCCGGCACGCGCGGCGGTACGCACAACAGCCTCACGCGGATCCACATGAAGCCGACGCACATGATCGGCGGGTACGCGCAGCTGAGCTACGGATTCAACTACTACGGGCCATGTGGCTCGCAGCGCGACGAGTTGACGGTCATCCGCAAGCGTGTATCCGAGGTGGTGTACTGATGCGCGTCAAGGCACAGGTCGGCATGGTCATGAACCTGGACAAGTGCATCGGCTGCCACACATGCAGTGTCACGTGCAAGAACGTGTGGACGAACCGCAGCGGCGCCGAGTACATGTGGTTCAACGACGTCGAGACCAAGCCCGGGCAGGGCTACCCCAAGCGCTGGGAGGACCAGGACGAGCGCAAGGGCGGATGGGAGATCGACCGCAAGGGCCGGCTGGAGCTGAAGAGCGGCGCTCGGAGCCGGCGGCTCTTCAACATCTTCTTCAACCCGGATCTGCCCACGCTCGAGGACTACTACGAGCCGTTCACGTTCGACTACGGCCACCTCACCAGCGCCGCGCCCTCCGAGCACCAGCCGGTGGCGCGCCCGATCTCACAGATCTCCGGCAAGCCGATGGACATCGAGTGGGGGCCCAACTGGGAGGACGACCTGGCAGGTGCGCCGGAACACGCTCTCGCGGACTACAACCTGCGTGGCGTGGAGGACGCGGTGCGCATGGAGTACGAGCGCGTCTTCATGATGTACCTGCCGCGCATCTGCGAGCACTGCCTGAACCCGAGCTGTGTGGCGTCGTGTCCGTCCGGCGCGATGTACAAGCGCGAGGAGGACGGGATCGTCCTCGTCGATCAGGAGGCGTGCCGGGGCTGGCGCATGTGCGTGAGCAACTGCCCCTACAAGAAGGTCTACTTCAACTGGCAGTCGGGCAAGGCGGAGAAGTGCACGCTCTGCTATCCCCGTATCGAAGCGGGGATGCCGACGGTCTGCAGCGAGACGTGCGTGGGCCGCATCCGCTACATCGGCGTCGTCCTCTACGACGCTGACCGGGTGGAGGCCGCGGCATCCGTCGCCGACCCCAAGGACCTGCTGGACGCCCAGCTCGAGGTCTTCCTCGATCCGGACGACGCGGAGGTGCGCCGGGAGGCGGCGGCGGCCGGGATCCCGGACGACTGGATCCAGGCGGCGCGGCGCTCGCCCGTGTACGCGCTGGCGATGAAGTACCGCGTCGCCCTGCCGCTCCATCCGGAGTACCGGACGCTCCCCATGGTCTGGTACGTCCCGCCGCTGTCCCCCGTCATGGGGATGATCGAGGGGGAGGGCAGCGACGCCGACCCCGACGACGTGTTCCCGGCAATCGATCGGCTGCGGATCCCGGTGCACTACCTGGCCAACCTGCTCGCCGCGGGCGACGACGAGGTCATCCGCAGGGTGCTGAAGCAGCTGGCGGCCATGCGTCGGTACATGCGCGAGCGCACGATCACCGGCGAAGGGGACACGTCGGTCGCCGAAGCGGTCGGCATGGCGGTCGGTGACATGGAGGACATGTACCGGCTGCTGGCCCTGGCCAAGTACGACGATCGTTTCGTCATCCCCAAGGCTCACGCCGAGCTGGCGCTGGACCTCGGCACGGCGCAGGGCGCCTGCGGGCTGGAGTTCGCCGGCGGTCCGGGCGGGTGCGCCCCCGCTGTCGGCCCAGCGGTCGAGGCGTTCCACATGGCCGCTCCGGCATCACCGGGGCCCACGGCGGATGAGAGCGGCTCGGGTGCGGACCGGTGCGGCGGCGACTGCGGCTGCGCGCCGGCGACGCCACCCTTCATCCCCAATCCACAGGGGGCGTGATGGGGCCGTTCCTGGTCATGTCGGTGGCGCTCCGCTACCCGGACGCCGAGCTGGTGGCCGACCGCGCAGAGGTGGTGGAGGCGGCCGAGACCCTGGTCGATTCCCCCGCGGCCCGCACCCTCCTCGAGTTCCTCGAATGGTGGGGCACCGCCTCCGTGGACGAACTGCAGCGGGTCTACAGCGAGACGTTCGACTTCTCCAAGCGCGCCTGCCTCGATCTGACGTTCCCCACCCACGGGGATCGTCGTCAGCGGGGCCTCGCCTTGCTGAAGCTGCGGCAGCGCTATGCGGCCGCCGGAATGGAGTTCGACGGCGAGGAGCTGCCCGACCACCTGCCCGTGCTCCTCGAGTTCGTGGACGCCTGCCCGGAGGAGGGAGGGCGGCTCCTGGCCGAGTACCGGCCGGTGATCGAGCTGCTGCGCGTCGCCTTGGTCGAATCGGGCAGTCCGTTCCAGGCCGTGGTGGAGGCGCTGTGCCTGACCCTGCCGCAGCTGACAGACGATGAGCAATCGGAGGTGCTGCGGATGGCTTCGGCCGGACCACCCGAGGAGGACGTGGGCCTCGAGCCCTTCGCTCCGCCCGAGGTGATGCCCGAGCCCCTCCGCCCGTCAGCAGCCTGCGCACCGGTGAGGAGGACGGCATGACCCGGGTGGAGATGCTCCTGTGGGTGGTGGTGCCGTACGTAGCCATCACGGTCTTCGTGGTCGGCCACGTCTGGCGGTACCGAGCCGACCAGCTGGGGTGGACGACCCGTTCCTCCCAGCTGCTGGAGAGCCGCCGGCTTCGTGCCGGGGTCGTGATGTTCCACCTCGGGCTCCTCGCGGTGCTCGGTGGCCACGTCCTCGGCATCCTGGTGCCCGCGTCCGTGACCGAGTGGGCCGGGGTGACCGAGGACATGTATCACGTCGTGTCGGTCACCGCGGGTACCGGCTCGGGCCTCCTCATGTTCGCGGGCTTCGCGCTGCTCATGATCCGGCGCGGCACGGACGCACGGGTTCGCGCGGTCACCACCCGCACCGACCGGGCCACGTACGCCCTTCTCCTGCTGATGCTCCTCACCGGCATGTACGCGACGGTCGGGGAGAACCTCATCGGTGGCGGCTACGACTACCGCGAGACGGTGGCGCCATACTTCCGAGGGCTCTTCCTCCTTCAGCCGGACGTCGGGCTCATCACCGAGGCCCCACCGGTGTACCGACTGCACGTGCTCGCCGGGTTCGCCCTCTACGCGCTCTGGCCCTTCAGCCGGCTGGTGCACGCCTGGAGCGTCCCCCTGAAGTACCTCACGCGCAGCAACATCCTCTACCGCTCGCGAGACGGCGCCTCACGGCCCGTCGACGCCCGAACCCTGACGTAGGGAGCGTCTCATGGCCACGGTGAACCCGCATACGGGAGCCCCAGCCCTGCCCGGGAACGAGACGGGGGCGCGGCGACGAGTGCTGACGATGTCGACCCTGGCCTTCACCGCCCTGTTCGCGGTCTGGCTGATGTTCGGCATCCTCGGCGTGCCCATCCGCGACGAGCTCGAGCTCACGGACGTGCAGCTCGCCTGGCTCACGGCGGTGGCGGTCCTCAACGGGTCACTGTGGCGCCTGCCCGCCGGAATGCTGGCCGACCGGATCGGCGGACGGATCGTCATCACCGGCATGCTCCTCGCCTGTGCCGTCCCCACCTACCTGGTCTCCCGGGCGCACGACTACGGGATCCTCCTTCTGCTGGCGTTCCTCATCGGATTCGCGGGGAACTCGTTCAGCGCGGGCATCTCGTGGAACTCCGCGTGGTTCCCCCGCGAGCGGCAGGGCTTCGCGCTCGGGGTGTTCGGCGCGGGCAACGTCGGTGCGTCGGTGACCAAGTTCATCGGGCCCCCGTTGATCGCGGGCACCGCCGGGGTCACCTACTTCGGGTTCGTCGAGGGTGGGTGGCGGCTGGTCCCGGTGATCTACGCCGTCATGCTCGTCGTCCTCGCGGCCGGAGTGTGGGTGATCTGTCCGCGCCACGACCGCGCCCCCGGGCGGGGGAAGCCCCTGCGGGAGCAGTTGAGGCCGCTTCGCGAGAACCGGGTGTGGCGCTTCTCCCTCTATTACGTCGTCGTGTTCGGGGCGTATGTCGCCCTGGCGGCCTGGCTACCGAAGTACTACGTGGACAACTTCGGGGTGAGCCTGGGCACGGCCGCGCTGCTCACCGCGACGTTCATCTTCCCCGCGTCGCTCCTCCGGCCCTTTGGCGGCTGGTTCAGCGACCGATTCGGTGCACGACGGGCGATGTACTGGACGTTCGGGGTCATGGCGCTGTCCACCGGGGTGCTCCAGATGCCCAACGGCTACATCGTGGTCGATACGAACTCGGGCCCGCGCGAGGTGCTGCCGTACACGATCGGCCTGACCCCCTTCGTCCTGGTGGTGTTCGTGCTGGGGTGCGCGATGGGCGTCGGAAAGGCCGCCGTCTACAAGCACATCCCCGAGTACTTCCCCGACAACGTGGGCTCGGTCGGCGGCCTCGTGGGGATGCTCGGCGGACTCGGCGGCTTCGTCCTCCCGCCCATGTTCGCCTACGCCCAGTTGTGGTCGGGGTTCCCCTCCTCCACGTTCCTGATCCTGTTCGTCCTCACGCTGATCTGCCTGGCGTGGATGCACTGGACGGTCGTCCACATGCTGCACACGCAGTCGCCCGAGCTGGCGAGGCACATGGAAGCTCCGCGCGGCGAGCCCGCCGGTGGCGGGATGACGCGGCCTGTTCCGTCGAGTGAGAAGGAGGCGCACGCATGAGCACCGACGCCGGCAGGCGAGGTGGCGAGTGGCTGCAGGACTGGGACCCCGAGGACGAGGAGCAGTGGGACAGCGCCCTGGCATGGCGGACGCTCTCGATCAGCACCTTCACGCTCGTCCTGTGCTTCGCGTCCTGGTTCCTCGCGAGTGCGATCGCACCCAAGCTCACCAACCTGGGGTTCTCGCTCACCACCAATCAGCTCTACTGGCTCACGGCCATCCCGGGCCTCTCTGGCGGACTCATGCGCATCGGCTGGATGGTGCTGCCGCCGATCATCGGTACCCGCAAGCTCGTGACGCTGACGACGGCCCTGCTGCTGATCCCCGTGGTCGGCTGGGGAATCGCCGTCCAGGACTCGAGCACCTCATTCGCCTGGCTTCTCACCCTGGCCTTCCTGTCAGGGATCGGCGGCGGCGCGTTCTCGGGGTTCATGCCGAGCACCTCCTACTTCTTCCCGCGCCGCAAGCAGGGCACCGCCCTCGGGATCCAGGCGGGCGTGGGAAACTTCGGCGTGTCGCTGGTCCAGTTGCTCACGCCGTGGCTCATCGGCTTCGGGCTCGTCGGCGGCTCCCAGTTCATGTTGGCCGGCCCCGGCAAGCCCGCCGAGGAGGTCTGGTACCAGAACGCGGCCTACATCTACATCCCCTTCATCATCGTCGGCGTCGTGCTGGCATGGACGATGCTGAAGTCGGTTCCCGTCACCGCCAACGTGCGGCAGCAGTTCGACATCTTCCGCAACCAGGACACCTGGTGGATGACCCTGCTGTACATCATGACCTTCGGCACGTTCAGCGGGCTGGCTGCGCAGTTCGGCCTGCTGCTGAAGAACTTGTACGGCGCGGGGAACCCGGACATCGTCCAGGGCGCCGGTGCCGCCGCGCAGGTGCTGGTCGACGGCTACAGCGTGCCGGACGCCGTGACGTACGTGTTCCTGGGACCGTTGGTGGGAGCCGGGGCCCGAGTGCTGTTCAGCCCGCTCACCGACCGGATGGGCGGCGCCGTCTGGACGCTGGTGTCGGGGGTGGGGCTCATCGGATCGATCTCCTTCACGATGATGTACCTGTCGCCTGATGTCTCGAGCGCGTCGGCGCTCACCTCGGACTTCCACCTCTTCCTCTACGGCATGCTCGCGATCTTCCTGTTCGCAGGCATCGGGAACGCATCCACCTTCAAGCAGATGCCCATGATCTTCGAACGCCGCCAAGCCGGCGGGGTGCTCGGGTGGACGGCGGCGGTGGCCGCCTTCGGCCCCTTCTTCTTCGGCGTGGGGCTGACCACCTTTTCGCCGCAAGTGTTCTTCATGTTCGGAGTCGTGTTCGCCGTGATGTGCACGATCGTGACCTGGGTGCGCTACGCACGGCCGGGGGCGCCCAAGGCATCGTGACGCAGCCAGAGAGAGTCCGGCGCTGGGCTCGCGGGCCCCCAGCGCCGGACTCCCTCATGCGGCGATCGGTATGAGGTGTGGTGTCGGCGTCCTCCAGTCCCTCGGTCGCGCCCGCGGCCAGCGAGAAGGGGCATCTCTGGTCGGCCTGGCTATCGCTCCCGGGGCCGATCGCGTTCCCTGACCGCCAACCGCTCGAGATCTTCGCGCGGCCGCTGAAGGGTCTTGAGCGTTTCGTCCGCGAGCGCCACAGCGGAGCCCCAGGCCGAGCGGGCGTCGGCGGACGAGGGTCGCGGTCCGAACAGACTCGCTTCGTCCGCAGGGATCGAGTGCGCGTGGCGGTAGCTAACGACGACCGCGACGGCCCGATCCCAGGCGCCCCGTGCCGCGGGCTCGATCGGTCTCGGTCCGAACACGGATTCGATCTGGACCGATGGCCACGCGATCTCGCACCGAGCTGCCCGCTCGGTCAGGAGAGGATCGATCGATCGCAGCTGCAGACCGATCTCCTGGGAGTCACTGCGCGCCCGGGTCGCCTCCGCGCCCACAGCCGCCGGAGCGGGCCAAGAGCGGGCACTTAGCAGGGAGAATCCGAGAGCCGAAGAGGGGACTCGAACCCCTGACCTGCCGCTTACAAGGCGGCGTCCCACCTTCCCGAGATCGCCGTTCACGTCGGGATCTCCGCCTCATCGCTGTCCGTGCGCACAGTCTCGCGCACAGTCTCGGCGTCGATCCGGGCGAAGACGTCGGCGAACTGGTCGAGGTCCGACTCGCGGAGGAGGTGCGCGTAGATCCGGCCCGTGATCGACGGATCGGCGTGCCCGAGCTGTGCCGCCACCACGGTCGGATCTACGCGCGCGGCGAGGGCGTAGCTCGCGGCGGCGTGACGGAGCAGGTGCGGCCAGACGTGCTCGGCCCCGGCGCGGGCGACGGCGCGCTCCAGGGCGCGGGCGAGGGAGCGGTCGTGCATCGGGCCGCCGTCCTTCCCCGGCCAGACGTAGCCCGTCGAGTCGGCCCCTCCCTCGACGACCGACTCGGCGTACCAGTCGGCGAGCGCGGCGGCGAGCGCGGGCGTGATCGCGACGCGACGGGACCGGCCTCCCTTCGTCCCGCGGACTCGCTTGACGTGCCCGCCCTCGGGGAGCCGCTCGGCGATGACCTGGCGCGCGACCTCGATCCGACCGGCGGCGAGGTTCACGTCGGGCCAGCGGAGGCCGACGGCCTCGCCCCGCCGGATCCCGGTCTCGGCGACGGTCCGGATCAGGGTCCGGGTCCGGAGCGTCCCGGCGGCGGCCACGATCCGCGCGAGGACCTCGGGCGGCGGCACGCGCTCGGCGGCCGGGCGGACGTTCGGGTCCGGCCGCGGGAGGCGGAGGCGGCGGGCCGGGTTCTCGGGGATCTTCCCCCACTCGACGGCGACTCCGAGGATCACGCGGAGGGTCGCCACGGAGATGACCAAGCTGTTCGCCGACGCGCGCGACGTCGTCGATGCGACGGCGTTCCTGACCGGCTCCGGCACCGACGAGCCCGAGGGGATCCTGACCGGGCTCGGGGTCCCGCAGAAGGTCGATACGGACGGGTCGGGCGCGTTCGCGCTCGGCGACGTCTGGGCGCTGAAGGCCGCCGTCCCGGACCGCTGGAAGGGCGCGACGACGTTCCTCGGCCACAGCGACACGCTCGACGTCATCTACCGCATGGTCGGCCTGGCGGACCCGTCCGAGGCGATGGCGATGGAGGGGCGCGCCGGGGACCTTCTCGGCCGCGCCAAGGCCGAGCTGAACACGATGGGGACGGGCGTCGTGGCCGGGACCGTGCTCCTGATCGCGGGCGATCTGAAGACGTTCGTGATCGCCGACCGGATCGGGTCGTCCGTTGAGCTGTTGCCACACGTCCTTGGCCCGAACCGGCTCCCGATCGGAGCCCGCGGGCTGTTCTTCCGCTGGCGGACGGGGACCACGGTCACGGTCCCGAACGCGCTCCGCTACCTCGAAGTGAAGGCGTAACGATCGTGCCCTCGATCGAGTCGGCGTCCTCCCGCGTTTCGGTCCTCCTTCGCGCGGCGGGGCGTCGGTCGAGGGCACCCGCCGGACCGGCGTGGACGGGACTCGGGTACCCGCCCGCGCCGGTCCGGTCCGATACGTGCTCGATCGCAGGCGGGTCCGTCGGTTCCGTGGGGGCCGACGTTCGTCGATCGAGTCGCGCGCCCCGGAGTTCGTCGTTGTCCTCCGGGGTGGGAACGGAGCGGGCGGGGTTTCCCTCCTCGGTCCCCCGCTCGCTTCGCTCCGTGAGGCCGTCATGACGACCCACCGCGAGAGGGCGTGTACGCCCTCGAACCCCTGCCCCCGCTGCCGAACAACGGCCGCCCGGCGGAGGGCCGCGGAAGCCCGGAGAACCGCCCCCACGCTGACCGGGGACGCCCTCGCCGTCCTCCTCGTGCTCCTCGTCGTCCTGATCGTCGCCGTCGGCGTCTGGCCGTCGCCCCTCTCGTTCGCCGTCGGCCTCCTGGTCTTCCTCCTCGTCTGGGGCATGGCCCCGCGCGAGTGAGATGGACGCGACCCCTCGAACGCGACCGTCCGGAGATCCGCGGGAGAACCCGCGGAACTGCGCGCGCTGCCACTACCGGTCGCCGTCCGCGCCGGGGCTCCGCTACTGCGCGACCTGCCGCCACGCTCCTGCGTGATCGAGGCCCAGTCGTCGAATAGCTCGATGCTGGCCTGCACGAACGCACGCCCCATCGCCGTGCTGAGACGTGGCTGCGCGAAGGTCGGCGAGTCATCCGTGCTCTCCTGAAGTTCCGGCACGTACGCGGCGACGACGCCCTCGGACGAGACGCCAGTCCACTCGCGCGTCGAGATCGTCCGGACGGTCGCCAGCTCGCGGAGCGGGTTGATCGCCCCAGACGAGGAGATGAGCACGGTCGGATCGACCTCGATGGGCAAAGCGAACCCACCCAGGTTCCCGGTCCCGCCCTCCATCGCGGCGCGCTCGGCCTCGACGCGGGAGACGGCGCGCATCGCCTCGACCTCGCGGGGCTCGAACCGCAGGTGCCCGTTCACGGGGTCGGCCATGATCTTCGCGAAGGCTCGCGCGTACTCGGGCGCGCCGACGGCGGCCAGGTAGCGGGCGTCGAGACCCTGCGGATCCCCCCGCCTCAGATGTGCGTCCAGACGGTCGGCGGCCGCGGCGGAGAGGACCCCGGACCGGCTGTAGGTCTCGACGGTCGAGAGGGCCCGGTCGCGGGCCCCTCCGGCGGCCGTGGTCGTGCGGCCCTCGACGGGCTGCGTGGATCCGGCTTCGCGCGCCGACGGACGACGGGCGATCTCGCGGACGCGGTCGCGGCGGGCCTCGGTCTCGATCTCCTCCAGGGCTTCGTTGAGCCGGTTCCAGGTATCGCGCTCGGCGACGGTGAACGTCCGGCCGCGGGCGCGATCGTCGAGCCGCTGGATGGCCGCGCGGATCGCGGCGGCGTTCGGGTAGCTCACACCTTCGATGACATGCATGGACCACTCCTAGCTCGCGAGCTTCTGAGGATCCGGAGGTGGGCGAGGCCCGGCGTCCGGTGCTCGGCGTCCAGGTGGGCCAGGTGCCCGGCGTGGTCGTCGAAGGTGTCGGGGCGGTCCAGGTGAGCGAGGCTCGGCGTGGTCGCGGCCCGACCGGGCGAGAGTAGCGCGGGGGGCCGGACCCGACCACACGCGCGGACTGTGACGGTGGCGAACCCTCGGGACGGGGGGTGCGCCCCCTCCCACAATGGAGAGATCCCGCTGCGAGTGGGGGGTTTTTAGCGTGGAGGAGTGAGCAACCCCTCTGCGGACGCCCGCGGCAGGTGCAAGGATCGAGCCCGGCCCCCTGGTGAGGAGACCGGGCTCGTCCGCCCTACGCAAGCGGGAGTCAACTACCTCGCCGGGGTCTGATCAAGGCGACCTCGACGGAAGGCAACGCATGACCCACACCCCGCACGACGACACGAAGCAGCCGCGGCCCCGCCGTCGGCGGCGCGAGCGCCAGATCGAGGGCCAGATGAGCCTCGACGATCTGGTGGCGCGCGAGCGGTAGACCGGCCGGGCGGGCGGGGGCCCCGACGCCTCCGTCCGCCCCGTGCCTCAGTTCGAGCCAGCCTCCGTCGCGCTCGGGCGGGCCAGGACGACGGCGAGGGGGATCGTCCCCATCTCGACGCACTCGCCGGGACGGACGCCGGGCGGGCACAGCTTCCGGTCGCGGGGCCAGCCGACGGAGACGACGAGGTCGTCCTCGCGGGCGTAGTTCGGGTCGGACGGCGGGAGCGCAGCGCGGCGAGGGTCGGCCGCGGGCTTCACGAACAGGATCGCGCCCGCGTCGAGGCGGGCTTGGATCGCGGCGCGGTCCGGGTGGTACGCGATCGCCCCGGCGAGGGCTCGGTGGAGTAGCTCGTCGTCGAGTCGTTCGCCACGGGCGGCGAGGATCGCGCGTAGTTCGTCCTCGGCACGCCGGTCGGCGTCGAACGGGTCAGGGTTGGGCGTTCCGGATGGCATCGGTCCTCCTTGTGGTCGGTGTGGGGGCGTCCGGGTGACTTGGGCCGCCGTCGGGTCGCCGGGTCGCCCTCGGGGCGCGCTTCGGGCCCGCGGTACGATCGGCGTGTATCGCCGATCGGGTCGCTCCCCCGGCTCGCCCAGCCGCCCGGCGGTCGGCGTCGGACCTGCACCCGACGTGGGCCGGAACCTCGGGGATCCCCGAGGTAGGTCGTGCGCACAGTCTGCGCACAGTCCCAGCGCCGACACGGCTGTGCGCGGGGCCTACGGGACCGTGCGCGGGCGTCGTCCGCGGTAGACGCGAATCGCCCGAGATCGCCCTAGTGGAGCGGCGTCCCGGCCAAGCCGAAGAGGGGACTCGAACCCCTGACCTGCCGCTTACAAGGCGGCTCCCATGAGTTACCAGAGTGGCTTGGGCGCGGCGTTCTCAAGGTCACCCCCATCCCCCGCAATGTGTCCCGCAACGTCTCTGAGGCCTCGAGTGTCCCCCGGTCGGTTGCCCATCGCCCGCCAGCGCCTCGGCTCGCAGTTGTCGTCATTGCCTTGGCCTTCCTTCACGCAGGGCTCGACCGGCCCGGGGAACATGAACATTCCCCGATCGAGCGCCGCGCTCGAACGCGGCCGCAGCCTCATCGAGCTGGGAGTCACCGAGCAGGTGGGCATAGATGGTCGCCGTGATGTTGGGATTCGCGTGCCCGAGCTGGCGAGAGACGACGATGAGCGGGACGCCCTTTGCGAGCATCACGCTTGCGCACGTGTGTCGAAGTCCGTGGGGCGTCACCAGCGGTACTTCGTCGTCCCCCACGAGGCCGGCGCGCCCCAGAGCACGCTCGAGAGCCCGCGCGAGCGAACGGTCGTGCATGGGACCGCCACCGCGACCAGGCCACACATATCCATCAGCTGCCGCCCCGCCACGGACAACTGCGACCGCGTACCACTCACTCAACCGGGCTGCGAAGGCTCCGGTGATCGCGACTCTGCGCGAACGGCGGGCCTTGGTCGTCTTCTCGATCTTCCTCATCGGCGAATCGGCGCTGGCCCGCTCCTGAACGATCGACCGACGGACCGACAGACGGCGGCCGCTGAAATCCACATCCGGCCACCTCAAGCCCGCGATCTCGCCTCGCCGGAGGCCCGCCTCGCCTGCCGCACGGAGCATCGTCTCGGTTCGCAGAGCACCGGCGGCGGCGAAGAGGAGCTGCAGCTGCGTCGCATCGAGAACCCGCTCGGCCGCCTGTTCCCGTTCGGTTTCGGGAGCCGGAAGCGTCAGGCGGGCCGCAGGGTTGCTCGGGACGCGCTCCCACTCCACAGCGGTACCGAGGATGACCCGCAAGGTCGCCACGGTCTGGACGACCATGCGACGGCTCGCGGCCCGCTCAACGAGTCCCGCCAGCCATAGCTCGACCCGCTCGCGAGTGATCTCGGTCAGGGGCAGCAACCCGAGTGCCGGCGCGATCCGGGCACAGTAGTCCTCGTCTCGGTTGCGGATGGTGTCCGGCGCCAAGACCGGCGCCTTCGCTGTGAAGTAGGCGCGAGCGAACTCGTCGAGTGTTTCCACCTCCCCGACCGCATTCGGCCGGCCTGACGCCTGAAGTGTCCGCCTCCTCGCCCGCGCATCAACGATGGAGCCTTCCACCGTCTGAAGCCGCGTGGTCCCGGGCTCCGCGCCTGGCACCACGATCTGCCACGGGCAACGGCAGCGCCGGCCAGGCCGCTCGTCCACCGAGGAGGGACACGAGAGCCGATGTGACCGGTAGAGACCCGGCTCGATTCTCTCTCGCCACCCGCGGCGGGCGCCCCGCACTGTCGGCACTAGCTGCCCCCTTCCCGCGACCGCGCCCCAGTCACGCGACCTTCCTCCACCAGCCAGGCCGTAGCGGCTCGGGCGAATGCGCCGCGCCAGGCCTGGTCCGACGACGCGGCGGACGCGACGTGGAGTCGGCCTCCCCACCGAGGGCACTGGAGTTCCGGGCAGCCCTGAGCGCCTCCTCATATGCGAAGAGATCCTCCCGGCGGAGTACAAGCCGACCGCCGACCATGAAGGCCCCGGCCTCGTCCATCAGCCGACGCGCCGCCCGACGGTCGCGAAGGCCGTAGCGGCCCATCACGTCCACCACGTCGAGCACCTCGCGCGTGGGATCAGCGCTCATCAGGGCGCGTACCCGACGCGCCGCGCGCCGATGTGGATGTGGTTCCAGTGGTTGCCGCCGACGTAGGTACGCCACAGCAGCTGGAAGCGGATCCCGCAGCGCTCGACGTTGAGCACGCCGCCCGTCCTTCCCCAGTCTGCGTACCCCGGCCCGCCGATCGCGCTCGCGATCCGCGAGGCCAGGGCGTCCCCCGCCGGCGGCGTCGTCCCGAGGTCGTTGGCAAAGCACTTGGCGCAGCCGATCCAGTGATCGGACGTGCCGCCACTCGCGGTCAGCTCGCGAGTGCGCTTGGCGCTCGTCACCGGCAATCCGGTCAGCCTCGCAAGCGCCTCGACCGGCCGCTCGGTGCCGCCCCAGGGCCCGACCGGGCAGAGTGCGGCCTGGGCGTCACCCGCAACCGCGGGCACGAAGGCGATCGAGCCCGAGGGATCCCCACCCATGTCCTGGTAGTAGCGACCGACGGCGTCGGTCCAGGCCGAGTTGAGCCCGGTCGGATCGTTGACGGCGCCAAGCGGCGCCCAGACTGGCTGGATCTCGGCCAGGGTGTCGCGGCCGCGAGCGAGGTACCCCTGGGCGAGGCCGCGGGCGACGGTGGCGATGTTCTCCTGCCAGCTCGCAAACGCGATCGCCGGGCCCCAGCCGAAGGCGTTGTGGATGCCCGCGCCCGAGCCCGCGGTCCCGAGGACCGACTCGTGCATCGCGATCGCGACCAGGGCACGCGGGTCGATCCCGTTGCGCTCGCCCTCGCTCACGAAGACGGCGCCGAGGCCGACGAGCGGCGAGCCCGGCACCTGCTCGGCCATCCAGGCGTCGAGGGTGGCGGCGTCCGCGGTGGACGCACCCGCCGGGCCAGCCGGACCCGACAGGCCGAGCAGCGCGATCACCGGCAGCCCGACGGCCAGCGACAGGAGCGCGGCGACGCCCGCTCCGGCGATGGCCAGCGGTCGCGGAAGGCTCTGCCCGGCGGCGCTCATTTTGCCGAGGTTCCCTTCGCTCGCGGCCGACGCCGGGCGGGCTTCGCCGGCGGCGCCTGGCTCGCGCCCGCCGGCTGGACCTCGAGCGGAGGCTCCATCACAGACTGCACCTCGACCACCGGCCTCCACGGGGGCAGCGCCTCCAGCGACCCGGCGCCAAGCCGGCGCGAGACCTCGGCGGCCGCCGCCATCACCGCGCGCGCGACCTCGTCGACCACCCCGTCAGGAAGGCGACTGAGCGGAGCCCCCACGCCAACGGCCGCGACCACCGTCCCGGTGTGGTCGCGCACCGCCGCGCCGAGCGAGCGCCGGGCCTGGTGGAACTCGCCGTCCTCGAGCGCGTAGCCGCGCTCCTTCGCCGCGGCCAGGTCCTCGACCAGACGATCCCGGTCGGTGATCGTCCTGGTCGTCCAGGGCGCGAGCACGAGCTCTGCGAGGGCATCGTTGCGTGCGTCAGATCCCATCTCGGCGATGATCGCCTTGCCGAGGGCGGTGGCGTGTGCCGGAAAGGCGCGCCCGAGGGCGCGATCGGTGCCGCGGAAGTGATCGACGTAGACCGCCCGCCCTCCCGAGAGCACCGCGATCAGGCCACCGAAGCCGGTCGCCTCCTGGAGTGTCGCAAGGGGCGGGCGGAACTCATCCCAGGGATGCAGGGAGGCGATCGCGTATCCCCCGAGCTCGGCCAGTCGGATGCCGAGACGCCAGGCCCCCGACACCGGCCCGCGCTCGACGACGCCGGCGGCTTCCAGGTGGCGGAGGAGCTTGAAGGCGTACTCCTCAGAGAGCCCGAGCTCTGCGGCGATCGCAGAGAGGCTGAGCTCGGTGCGATCGGGCGGGCGGAAGAGGTCGAGCACCGACAGGGCGTATTCGAGCTGGCGCACACGGCCGGCGCGGGGAAAGCGGGGCTCCGCCATCAGATGGTCCTCCAACCACGCACCGCTACCGGGCGCTTCGCCTCTCGTAGCGGATCCGGTCTTGGGGCTCGTCGCGGCGCATGTGCTCGACGAGCTCCTCGCGCGAGAAGCGCCAGCGCGGGCCCTCGTGCCATCCCGGGAGGCGGCCCTGGTTGGCTTCGCTTCGCACCGTCCACTCCTTCACCCGAAGGAACTCGGCGGCCTGCTCCGAGTCCATCCCGGCCGCCGCGGCGCCCGTGCGCATCTCGAACGGGGAGCGCGGAAAGGGGTCGTCCTCCGCCTTGCTCGTCGTGACGGGCTGCAGCCCTCGGCTCTCGGCCACGGCGTCGCGCAGGAAGCGCCACTCCTTGCCGATCCGCCGGGCCGGGATGCGGCCGGACTTCGCGCCGCGCTGGACCGTCTCGATGTTCAGCTTGAGCCAGGCCGCCACCTCGCTGGCGGTAAGCACCTCGTTCGCCGGTGTCGTGGCCATGGGGGCCAGTCTGACCGACCGACTGGGCTTGCGAGGAAGCACGACTGCAAGATTTCATAGCTTGTGCGTTCTGCCTTTGGGTGGCTATCATCAGTGCGTCGCACTCAGTCAACCGAGCATAGGGAGACGGCGGCGATATGGCAAACGAGGATGGCGGGATGGACCGAGACGACAAGGCCCGGGATCGCATGAGTGCCGACGCCGCTCGCCCTGGCCCCGACGAGCCCGAGGAGCTGGCGAGCGACTTGCCGTGGCCGCCGCTCTGGAGTCCGGCGGTGGGGAGCGCCGGCGAGACCCTGGGTCCGAACCCCGACCTCGTGCCGCTCGAGGCCGAAAGTGCTCAGCGGCCTGCCCCTCCACCGAAGGCCTCCGGCTCGGGCCCGCGACGCCGGCCCAGCCGATCACAGAGCCGATCGACGCTCAGGGGGGGTGATTCTCGTCGCCCTCGCCCCTCTATCCGTATACCGAGCCTCGGCGCGATCGTGGCCACGGGAGCGGTGGCGGGGCTCCTCGGCCTTGCGGCCCTCACCGTGATGGTGCTCTTCTCCTTCGGTGGGAATGCTCCCGCCGCTCACGACGATGCGAAGGTTGTGGCGATGACTGTGCCCGCGCAAACGATCATCGATGTCGCCGGGCGGACGGCAGCCTCCGCCAAGCGTGCGGCGCGCATCCGCGAAGCCGCCCGCGAGCGGCATCGGGCCCAGGCTCGCCACACGCGCGAGGTTGCGCAGCGTCGGGCGCGCGAGCGCGAGCGAGCTCCTGTGCAGAGTGCTGGGGTGAGGACGACGCAGGTCGTGGCTCCCCCGCCGGTCTCGACGCCCAGCCGCGCGCCGACCCCGACGGTGTCGCCGGCCGAGCGCGAGTTCACCCCCGGCCCATGGAACCTCAGCTGATGCGGCGGCGAGCGATTCTCGGGCGAGCGCTCGCCCTGTGCGTGCTCGCCGCCGGCGGTGCTATAGCGTCCTCGCCCGCGCTGGCAACCGACGGGAGCCTCTACGCGTACGGTATCGAGGCGCTGGCCGCCCAGGCGGTTCCCGACGGCCAGTGCTCAGTGGCCCAGACGGGGGCGAGCTTCGGCGTGACGTGCCCGCCCATGGGCACCTCCGCTTTACGGCCCGCGACGCGGTGAGCACGGCCCACCTTGCCCGCGAGGCGCTCGGCACCAACTGGATCAAGCTCGAGGTGATCGGCGACGAGCGCACCCTGCTGCCGGACGCCGTCGAGCTGCTCGCGGCGGCCGAAATCCTGGTAGGGGAGGGCTTCATCGTCCTGCCGTATACGACCGACGACCCGGTGCTGGCGCGACGCCTCGAGGATGTCGGCTGCGCCGCGGTGATGCCGCTCGGCTCGCCGATCGGCAGCGGCCTGGGTATCCGCAATCCGCACGCGATCGCGCTGGTGCGCGAGGCCGTGACGGTGCCGGTCGTGCTGGACGCGGGCATCGGCACGGCATCCGACGCGGCCCTCGCGATGGAGCTGGGCTGCGATGCGGTGCTCGCCGCCACGGCCATCGCGCGGGCCCGGCACCCGGCCCGGATGGCGCGCGCGCTGCGTCTGGGCGTCGAAGCCGGCCGCCTGGCCCACCGGGCCGGGCGGCCGGCGATGCTCCACCACGCCCGGGCGAGCACGAGCGGGCTCGGCCTGCCGGGCGCGAGCGCGCCGGCATGAGCGATCCTCGCGGCCGCCGGCGACGCCTGGACGAAGCCCGCCTGTACGTGGTCTCCCCCGCCCGGATGCGCGCGGGGCGCCTGGCCGATCTGATCCCGGCCCTCGCGCACGTCTCCGCGGGTCGGTCTCGGTGGTGTAGACGCCGGCGACGATCTGCGGATCGGCCGCGTGGGCGTAGCAGGTGGCCCGATCCGCCCCGAGGGCGCGCCGCGCCGAGTCGGCGATCGCGCGCAGGGTCTCCTCGACATCAAGCGAGGCGCCGATTTGGGCGGCGGCCTCGCGGACGATCCGATCTGGGGTGGAAGGCGGGTTGACCGGGCTGAGCCCAGACGTATTCCTTGACATGGTGCAAGCTTTATCGGCACGCAGGAGCCGCGCCTGAAGACCGCGTGCAGGCGCGGGCGGGCGGCCCGCACCGTCTGCCCGGCCCGCGATGACCCGAAGGGGACGGCCTGCTCATCGACGCCGCCGGCCCTACGGCGCCTGTCGCTCGTAGGCGGCGACGGCCCCGCCGACGCGCCGCTGACAGGCTGGACAGTAGTGGCCCGAGGCGATCGGCGCCTCGCACAGCCGGCAGGCGGCAAGGTCAGGGCCAGGGTCAGGGTCAGTCTCCGGCAGGCCGGTGCGCCCCTGGGCCACGAGGTCCGCCGACGTCGGCTCCTGGGGCTCCGCCGCCCATGTCGCCTCCGCAGGTTGCCGGCCGGGCCCGGGTTCAAGGCAGGCGCGGGCCTGCCGCAGGCACTCCTCTTGGCGGCCCCGGCAGGAGGCGCACATCCCCCGCGCGTTGGCGCGAGAGCCTCTGCCGCAGGCCGCGCAGAGAGGCTGGCGCCCGCGAGGGCGCCCGGGAGCGTCTTGGGGGAGCAATGCCGGGCGCATGCCACTGTTATCGGCCACGCCCGCCCCAGCCCTGAGGGGGCGAGTAACTGCCCAGGGCCTCAACGGGGGCCACGGGCACCCCCCGGGGTGCGTCTCATGCCCTCCCCCCGGGGCGTACCATCGACGCCGCGGAGGGACGCGACAAGGCCGAGCCGTTGAGCGAGCGCGAGAGAGATCACGCAGTGCATTCCCGTCCGGGCGCTCGTGGTGGCGCAGCACCCACTCGCGCACCTCGCTGAGGCCCAGGCGCACTGGCTGCCTGGCCCCGATCTCGGGGTGGCGGCGCATCTCCGAGCGCTCGTGCGCGTTCAGGCGCCAAGATGGCAGCGATGCCCCTCGCGCTACGAGCCGCCCGCGCAGCGCGAACCGCGGAAGCGGAAGGTGAGCAGGGGGTGAAGCTCGATGCCGTTGGGCGCGACGCCGCGTTGGCCGTGGATCGTGTCCACGAAGCCGACGCCGGTGAGGACGGCCTCGCCGCCGAGGCCGCGAAAGCCCGAGCGCGGCGGCGTGCCGCAGGCGCGCACGAAGGCCTTGCGGGCGCTCGCCATGCGCCGACGAAGGGCGCTGCGGGCGCCCGTGGTGCAGGAGCTGGCGGGCAGCTCGACGATCATCGTGGTCTTGGGCGAGCGGCGGTCGGCGATCACCAGGTGCACGTCGGAGTCGGCCTCGATCTTGGCCTCCACCAGCCTCGCCCGCACCCGGTAGACGTGGGTCTCGATCCCGACGATGCGCGGGCTGCTGTCACCGACGCGCGGCACGCGGCGGCGGGTGAGCGCGCGCACCGAGGTCGCGCGCGGGCGAAGGACGACCTTCCGGGCGTCGGGGTCGGTGAGTGTCTTGACCGCCCAGCGCTCGACGCCGCAGGAGCTGCGGGGCTTTGCGGGCGTGCCGCCCGAGCCTCCGCCCGAGACCCGCGTGCAGTAGTAGGAGCGCCCGTCCACCTTCACCACCACCGTGTCCGAGGGGCGCCGCTCGGCGGCGTAGCTGGTGCACCGCAGGCCCTTCCAGACGTAGGTGTGGTGGTCGGAGGGACAGGTGTGGGCCGCGTGGCAGCCGCTGCGGTGCGCGCTCGCGAGGGAGGCCGCCGCCACGAGCGAGATGCCGAGCGCGACGACGAGGGAGGCGCACGTCGCCGCGAGCCTGTACCGGTGGCCGCGCCTCATCCGATTCCCCCTCGCCCGAGCCCTCCTTCGGTGCGCCGACGCTATTGCGCGCCCGAGGGCTCGTCAAAGGCGCGGGGGGCGCGGGGCCGATTTCGCTCCGGTCCCGGTCGTCGGCGTAACGAGGAAGGTTTGCCTCGATCTCGGCCTTCATCGCGGTCCGGTGGTGTGCTCGCGTCGCCGGCAGCCGAAACCACCAGCGAAACGCTGCCGCGCCGCCTCGGAGTGCGCCCACCACTAGACCACCGTCAGCCATAGGACGGGGAGCTTCTCACGGCGCTCCGCCCTGCCGAGGCGGCGTCTGCTCCCCGCAAGCATGCGAGTCCTGGGACTCCAGGCCCCCGCGAGGCCCCACGGCAAGCGGGCATCGAGTCGCGCCTCGACGAACGGCTCCCTCCTTCGTCGTTCGGGGTACCCTACGTCCGGGGCCAGTGCCAGAGTGGCGCGCGGGAGGGCACGAAGCGGATGAACGAGGCTCGGGGATCGCAGGAGGACCTGCGGCACGTCTTGGAGACCGCACGCGCCGCGGTCGCCCAGGAATTCCAGATCACGGAGCGCCTCGGCGCCGACGGCGATCGCCTCCGGCGGGCTCGCCAAGGGCGCCCTCGCCGCCGCGGCCACGGCCCTGGCGCTCGCAGGCGGTCACGTCGTCGCGTCGCTTCCGAGCTCAGGCCACTCGTCGGGGCCCGTCTGGGTGGGGGACGCAGCGGCGCCCCGCTCCCACGGCGCGCGACGGACGGCCATCGCCTCCGCGCAGGCGCGAACGCCCGCGCCGGCGCCTACGCGGGCGTCGGTCACGCTCCGCGCGGCTCGGACGAGGCGCGCCTCGAGCGACCCGACATCCATCTCCGCGACGCCGAGCGCCGCCGCCGGGCAACCCCTTGCGGCGTCAACGCCCGCCGTCGCGGCGCCATCGCCCCCCGCCGAGGCCCCGTCGGCCGAGGCGCCGTCGGTCGCCGCTCCGGCCGCGCCCCGGGGGGCTGAGCCGGCTCGTCCACCGCGGACCCAGCCGCCGGTGGTGGTCGAGGAGCCGGCCCAGACCGATGGCGCCGACGCGCCCCCCGACATCCAGGCCCCCGATCAGACGGACGCGCCCGATCCCGTCGCGCAACCCTCGCAGGACGCCCAGACGCCGGACGGCCTTGCCGGGGACTGAAATCACCCGGCACGTAAGAAACGCCGCCCTCGACGCTCGTACTACTGACGGGCCACGAGGCCCGCATCGTCGGTCCGGCCTCCGGGCAGGGACAACAAAGAGCAAGGGAGTGCCAACGATGAAGAGACGGAACCTCGCATGCGGCGCCCTGGCCGGCCTGGCCGTGCTGGCGCCGATCTCCGCGGCCGCCGCGAAGCCCGCCGCCGGCCCGCACCGGGTCGGCGTGGTGGTCGACTACCGGCTCGCCTCACACACCGCCACGTTGGCCCTGCCCGGCGGCAGGCTGATCGCGCTCCACACGGCCAAGCACGTTCGTCCCGGAGCGCGGGTGCGCCTTGCCAAGCTCACCCAGCTCGCCAACGGCACCTACACCGGCACGCTGCGCGCCACGGGCCGGGCGCGCAGGGCCCGGGTGCGCGCGACGGTCGTGGCCCACCTGGGCAGTCGGGCGATCGCCGTCTCCGCGCGCGGCACCACCTTCACGGTCCGCCTCGCGCGGCCCACGCACCGGCGCTCGGCAAAGCGCGCCAACGAGGTCGGCTCCGGACCGGCGGTGGGCACGCCGATCTCTACGGTCGTGGCCATCGGCGCGGGCGGCCGGCTCAGGTGCGGCACCATCAAGCAGCTGGCACCGCCCGACGCGAGCACCGCGATCGACATCGAGGGCCGCATCAGCGCGATCGACGACGCCTCTCGCACGCTCACCGTCACCACCGAGGACGACGGCCTGAGCGCCGACTTCGCCGTGATCGTCCCGGACACGATCGACATCAGCGCCTACGCCGTGGGCGACGAGATCGAGGGCTCGGTGATCGCCAACCCCGACGGCACCTTCACGCTCCAGGGCAGCTCCCTGAACGGCGACGACCAGGAGGCCGACGACACCTCCGGCGACCAGGGCGACCAGCCCGCCGAGGGCGACGTCACGGCCAACGACGGCCAACACGGCGGATCGGGAGGGAACGCCTCCGAGGGCGACTCCTCCGGCGCCAACCACTCCGGCGGCGACCACTCCGAAGGCGACCGCTCCGAAGGCGACCACTCCGACTCCCAGGCTCCGCCGAGCGGCGGACTTCTCTAGTCGCGGGTCGCGCTTCGACGGATCGGCACTCGCACGGGTGCGTGGCTCGACGTCCGAGCCCGCACCCGTGCGGCCGATCCCGACGGCGGCACTCGGGAGGTCCTTTTCGCGTCCGGCGAGGGGGTGGCTCGGAACACCCGCGAGTCGGGGCCGACCCGGCCATGGCAGCGAGGGCCCGCGAGACGAAAGAGGGCAACCCGCTGGACGGCCCTCCGGGCACCCAGCGGATCCCGGGGGTCGCGTTTCGTCCCGGAATTGCGCGCTCCGGCACCCTTGACGGGGGACGTAATGGGCGGGTCGGCGGGCTCCGGCGAGGGGCGGGGGCGGGGGCGGGCGGCGCCGGCCAACTGACCCGGTAGGAGACCTGCGGGCGGCTCGCGCGCCTGCCGAGGAGCGGGCCATGGAGGATCGCTCCCGCCCGCGCTCGATCAGGGGCCAACCCAGAGCTACCCTCACCGACCCCGCGTCGGCTCTGGCGCCGGGGGCCCGAGCGCCGCGATGAGCAACCCCACCCTCTGCCCCTTTCCGGTGAGTCGATGAGTCGATGAGCGCCACCCTGACCACCACCACCACCACGGCGCGACCCGCGCGCGGATGGCGCGAGCGGATCGAGCCGGGGCTCTACCGGATGCACCGCCGCGGCTGTCGGGCGAGTGCCGATCTTCAGGGCGGTCGGCGCTGTCGCTGCGCCTTCCAGGTGCTGGTGCCGGGCCGGCGGCCCGGCACCAGCGCGACGCTCACGATTCACGGCACGATCACCCAGGCGCGGGCCGCGCGGCGCGCCCGCCAGGCGGCCGGCCGACCGGCGCCGCAGCCGCCGCGCGCCGACCCGGGGACCCTTCGCGTCCTCGCCGCCGACTGGCTCGCGGCGCGCGAGCCGGTGCTCAGCCCCAACACGATCGCCGACGCCGAGGTCGACTACCGGCTTCGGATCGACCCGGCCATGGGGGGGCTGTCGCTTGATCAGGTGACCCGCGAGCGCCGCGAGCGGTTCGTGGGCGCTCTCGTGCGCCAGGGGGCGGGGCCGCGGATGATCCGGGGCACGCTCGCGACCCTACGCCGGATGCTCGAGGCCGCGGTCGAGTGGGGTCGGATCGAGACCAACCCGGCCCGGCGCCTTCGCCTGCCCGCCCCCGACACCCACGCCGCCCAGGCGGTCGAGCGGGTGCTCGACGCCGACGGCCTGCGGCGCCTTCTCGGCGCCGCGGGGACCCCTCGGGTCGCGACCATGATCCGCGCCATGGCCGAGGCGGGGCTTCGGCGGGGAGAGGTGATCGGGCTTCGCTGGGGCGATGTCGATCCCGCGGGGCGACGGCTTTTCGTTCGCCGCAACATCGTCGAGGTCCCCGGGCGCCGGCTTGAGCGCACCACCAAGGGCCGGCGCGCGCGCAAGGTGGCGATCACCGCGAGCCTCGCGGCGGCGCTCGGGGACTGGCGCGGACGGGCGCTCGGCGAGGGAGCCGATCCGGCGGGCTACGTCTGGCCGGGCACGGGGGGCCGGCCGATGAACGCCCACAGCCCCAACCAGGCCCTGGCGCGCACGCTGCGCCGGGCGGGGCTGGTGGACGGCGAGGGGGTGCCGCTGGTCAGCCCGCACGGGCTGCGCCACACCGCGGCCAGCCTGATGCTGGCCGCCGGGGTGCCCCTCATCGTGGTCAGCCGCCAGCTCGGGCACGCGAACCCCAACGTCACCGCCCAGGTCTACGCGCACCTGCTGGGGGATGAGCAGCTTGACCAGGCGGCGGGGGTGTTTGAGGGGATCGGGTACCCGTAGCACGCAGTCCAGCGGGCCGCCGGGTCGGGCGGAAGGTTGCAGGGACAGACCCGGTGGAATCCCGCCCTCGCTCGGACTGAGATGCGAGCGCATCTGAAGACGATCGCCCAGAGCACCGCGGTCTGGAACGGCGAGGGCCCGGCGCACCTCATTCACTTCGACGGCGGGCAATTGCGGGGTCCGTCCCTATGGGTAGCGTACCCGCTACAGCGCCGGTTGACCCGCTACCGCAGGCTGCTGGGATGATGTGGGGGCGACGCGGGTCGCCGTACCCGGGCGGAACCGACGAGAGCGAGTTGACGATGGACGATCCGACGAGGACTGACGCGGACAAGTACTCGGTGGTCTTCGAGAACGACCGAGTGCGTGTGCTGGAGTACCGCGACGAGCCGGGTGGACGAACCAAGCCCCACGGCCATCCCGACAGCGTGATGGTGACCCTGAGCAGCTTCCGACGCCGCCTGAGCGTGGGCGATACGACTCGCGACGTGAGCCTAGAGCCCGGTCAGATCCGCTGGCTTGACGCTCAGACACACGTCGGCGAGAACATCGGGGACACGCCGACCCACGTGGTCTTTGTCGAGCTGAAGGAGGCGTCGGCAAGCGGAGCGGGCGAGCCCCCCCGAACGCTCGGGCCGAGCGGCGCCTACTGAGGCGGCACTCCCCGCGGAACGACGCCGCGGCTGGACGATCGCTCGGACAGCGCTGCGGCGCCGACCCGCGCGGTGCGCCCGTTCGTGAAGACGGCGGTGCCTTTCGAGTTGTCGACCCACAGGGTCGCCTCGAGGCCGTTGTTGACGTAGCGGAAGTCCCGCGGGCCGGCCACGGTGAGCGACTAGGTGACCACCCGGCCGTTCGCGTCGGACGCGCCCGGGGACGACGCGCTCGAGCCGCCGCCCCCACAGCCAGCGGCGAGGCCGAGCACGGCGACGGCGAGGACGGCGACGGAATCCTTGGGAACAGGCGTGAGGAAGAAGGTCATGGCGCGGTCATCGGCCCGCGGTCATGGCGACTGGAGCCCCGGGGTAGGCGGGGCGGTCATCCGTGACGGTGCCCAGAACATCTGCGCCGATGGCGAGCTGGGGGCCCCGGGGCCCGATCGTGGTGAGCCGCCAGCTGGGGCACGCCAACCCGAACGTCAACGCCCACGGTCTACCTCCACCTGCTGGGTGACGGGCGGCTCGATCAGGCGGCGGCCTGCTTCGAGGGACCGGAGGCGGCGGGGCCGTCCCGTCAGGCACGTAGGGGCACGAGAATGAGGGCCCGGGGTGGCCGGCGGTCGCGGGGGCCCCGACGCCGCGGGGCCCCCGCGACCGTGCCTGGCCCGAGACCCTGACGACGGCGGAGGCGGGCTCGGCGCGAGCGCTCAGCGCACCTCCTGCAGGCGCCCCGTGGCGACGTCGTAGACGAACCCGCGCAGGGCGTCCTTTCGCGGGAGGAAGGGGCTGTGGCGAATGCGGGCGATGGACTGGCGGACGTCCTCTGCGGGGTCGTCGAACGCCTCGGCGGCCCACGGCGGGCGGATACCGGTATCGGCCTGCAGCGCCCGGCGGAACTGGTCGTCGGCGAAGGTGAGCATGCCGCAGTCGGTGTGGTGGATGAGGACGATCTCCTCGGTGCCGAGAAGGCGCTGGGAGATGGCCAGGGAGCGGATGGTGTCCTCGGTCACCGCCCCGCCGGCGTTGCGGATGACGTGGGCGTCGCCCTCGCTCAGGCCGAGGAGCCCGTACGGGTTGAGCCGCGCGTCCATGCACGCCACGACGGCGACCTTGCGGGCCGGCGGCATCGGCAGCCCGCCCTTGTCGAACGCGGCGCCGTAGCGCTCGGCTGCTCGCAGCAGCTCGTCGGTGGTGCTCATGTGGCCTCCTCCGATCGGCGCCCCGCCACCGCGGGGGCCTAATCTCATGAATCGTTCACCCCTTTTACGCCTTTTCGCGCCCGCTGGCCCGTCGGGCCGCGACAGGGGCCAGCGGGCCACCGGTCGCAGCGACGCCGCGGCCGACCGGTGCCACGACGTCGCTCGATGAGGGCGCGTCCCCGATTCCTCGTGTCCCGGTGGGCAATCTTCCGTGGCTGTCGGCCGACCAGATGCGCGCCGTCGATCGGCTGATGTCCGACGAGCCGCACGATCCGCAAGATCCGTGACCTGCGCCCGGACCGGGCCGCCCCGGGGCCCTTTCATGGCTCAGCCGCCGCCGGCACGATGCGCGCGACGATGCGCCTGGAGCGCGCCCGCTGATGCCCCGCTTGACGGGCGGGCCCATCGCCGCTCGCATGGACGCCTGAAAATCGTGGTGTCCCCAGTTCGAGTCTGGGTCCCGCCATCAGCTGATCCCGCATGGCCATGCCCTTCTCGGCTTCGCCAGCCCTCGATAGCGCAGAGGCCGAAATGCGTCGAGGGGCCCTCAGGAGCACTACGGGGCTGCCCAGGCCATGCAGGCGACGATGCAGGCGCGCTCGGGTGCGGAGGGGCGCTGGCCGTGCGCCCACTCGCCGATCGCTCGACGCGCCGAAGCCCTGACGACGGACGAGAGAGTCCGGCTCTGGCGGCCCGCGACCCGCGTCAGGCCCGGCCGTCTCCGGGCATCAACAGCCGACACGAGCGCAGGCCTGGCCAGCCGCGGTTCAGACGGGATCTCCCTCCGGCGCAGGCCACCAGTGGCCCTCGGCGCGCCGTCGGTCGCGCTGGGCGAGCCGCTCGGCCGCCTCCGGGTACAGGTCGCGCTCCTCGAGGGCGATGTGGTCCTGCAAGAGATCGGCGATCCGCTGTAGGTCCTGCCCCTGCGGCGCACCCTCGGCGAGCGCCTCGCGCAGGCGCCGGGCGAGGGCGTAGAGGTGCTCGTGATCTCGCAGGATCCGTACCACCCGGGGGTCGTCGCGAAGCAGGAGGGGCAGGAGGCCCCGCTCCTCGGCGCGTATATGGGGGATCACCTCCCGGTCGAAGTACTCCAGGAAGCCGGCGGCGGCCCCCGCGCGCGCCTGGGGGCCGCCGCCGGCAACGGCCCCCAGGCGGCGCGCCTGCTCCCGCCCATCGAGGTGATGGCGGCGAAGGCCGGGCAGATCGGGCGGGTGGCGTACGGGAACTCTCCCTTCGCCAAGACGGGGACGGTCCCGGACCCGAGGTGACCGGAGCGAGCACCTGCTCGAAGAACTCGCGCAGGGCCGAGGCCTGGCCGCCGGGCCCCTCGGCCGCCAGGCGGCTCGGGAAGATCTCGAGGAAGGGCCAGCCGAGCCGGCCGGCCACGGCCTTGGCGAACGTGGTCTTGCCGGTGCCGGGGGGGCCGAAGAGCACCACCGCCTTCGGCGGGACGACCCCGTGCCGCGCAGCGAGGTCGGGTTCGGCCAGCGGCAGCACCACGCGCCGCTCGATCAGCGCCTTGGTGTCCTCCATCCCGGCCAGCTCCTCCCAGGCCGCGGCCTCGATGAGGCGGCCCCCGAGAGCGCCCAGGGCGTCAAGGTCAGCGGGGCGAAGCGGCTCGCGCTTCTCGAAGTACTCGACGTCTGGCGTGAGCGCGTAGCCCTGGCGAAGAAAGGCCTCGTGCCCCACCCCGCCACCGGGCAGGAGCGCGGCAATGCGCCGCACGCCCATTCGCAGGAGCCGCTCCTCCAGCGCGTGCAGAAGCGCCGATCCCACCCCCTGGTGGCGCGCCTCGGGGTGGATCGCGATGCGCAGCACCCAGGCCCGCTCGCCGGTGACGCGGGCGACGCAGGTGCCGACCACCCGGCCGTCGCTCACGGCCACGACGGCGGGCGCCCCGCTGCCGAGGGCCTCGATCACCTCCGCCACGACGAAGAGCGGCGCGCGGCCCGTCTCGGACGACGCGTTCCAGACGCCCACGGCCTCGTCGAGGTCCGACGCGTCGAAGTCCCGGATGTGGAAGGCGGCCATGGGCGATCCTGTCACGCGCTGGTCGGGGTGTCCTACCGTGTGCGACCGGAATGAGTTACGGTCGTCACGAACTTTCCACCACCACTCTCCGCGGCGGCGTCCGGGCCGTGCGCCTGGTACCGCGCGAGGGCCAGGACGCCGCCTGAGAGGGCGGCAGGCTACTCGACCGTAAGCATGCCTACCATCCCGCCTGGCGATGCCCGGGCACGGAGCAGTAGTGCTCGTACGTCCCTGGCGGAAAGGTGAGCGTGATCTCCGAGACCCCGCGCTGGGTGACGATCTCACCGACCACTGTCCCAGGCTCGTCGACGGCGATGCTGTGCGGCGTGACCGACGGGTTCGGCATCCGAAGGGTGATCTCGCCGACAGGCCCCGTTCGGCCCCCGCGCTCAGACGGCCTCAAGGGCGGCCTGCACCTTGGCTCAGGCCTGGTAAGGCAGGACACGCTGGTCGACCTCGCGGATGCCAGGCAGAGTGCAGACCTCGGACGCGTCCCAGCCCCGAGGTCGCACAACGTCGCGTACAGACTGGGCGCTCCCACCGGCCGTGGCTGGCAGTCGTCGTCTCAGGCGAGGTCGAAAGCATCGGGCCGGAGCCCTAACCGAGTGTTCTCGCAGCGCCCTCCAGCGCCCACCGCTCCAGCTCTGCCGCCGGGACCAAGCGCTTGCGGCCGCGCCGCACGATGCGCAGTTCGTGCGCAACGTGCTCGTCGAAGAAGTCTCGGCTCACGCCGATCGCTGCTGCTGCCTCGTCGAGGTTGAGCGCGATGCGAGGCACTGGAGCGATCGCGGCGGGCGCTTTCCGGCGTCGGCCGGCGGACGGAGGATCAGGGGTCGCCAAAGAACTCCTCAGCGCCGGGCCCCTGCTCGCCCGAGGGACGAAACCCGACTGCTGGCCTCGGTTCTCGTCGCGCTGGTTCGTGGATGTCTCGGGGTCGAGCCTCTCCTTCGCGGCCCAGTACGGCAACGTGGTTTCGATCCCGCTCCCAACGTATCCGCAGACAGGACCCGGCGTCCACCGGCGTGCCACAGTCGATGCGCTCACCGATGGCGGCCGCGTCTCCGTCCTCGCACGGCTACCGCTGTAAGGCGCCCGGCGTGCGCACCGTCACGCCTGATAGCTTCGCGCCGTGACGGAGTTCGAGCCGAGGAGCCGCGGCCGATGAGCATCCTTGACGAGCTCGAGGGATCTCTCCTCGACACAAAGCGTTCGATCGAGATCGAGGAGGCCCGCACTCTCGTTGCGCTTCCATCAGAAGAGCTTCCGCGACTGCTCGGCCTGGCGCACGAGGTGCGTCGGCGCTGGTGGGGGGAGGGGGTTGAGCTAGAGTCCCTGATCAGCGCGCAGACCGGCGGTTGCCAGGAAGACTGCGCCTTCTGCTCGCAGTCCATGCACTACGACGCGCCCGCCCAGCGCCATGCGTTCCTGCCGCTCGACCAGGTGATGGCGGCTGCCCGCGCGACCGAGGAGTCCGGCGCGAGCGCCTTCTGCATCGTCGTTGCCGTCCGCGGCCCGGACCGGCGGCTGATGGACCAAGTCCTGCGCGCCATCGAGGCGATCCACGCCGAGACGAGCCTCGATGTCGACTGCTCTCTGGGCATCCTCACCCGGCCCCAGGCCGAGGCTCTGCGCGATGCCGGGGTGCATCACTACAACCACAACCTCGAGGCCAGCCGCAGCTTCTTTCCCGAGATCGTCACGACCCACACCTGGGAGGAGCGGGCCGAGACGTGTCGGCTCGTGACCGAGCTCGGCATCAAGCTCTGCAGCGGCGGGATTCTCGGCATGGGAGAGACCTGGGAGCAACGCCTCGAGCTGGCATTCGAGCTGCGCGAGCTCGGCCCGGACGAGATCCCGCTGAACTTCCTCAACCCACGACCGGGCACGCCGCTCGCCGGCCGCCGGCCGCTTGAGGCCCACGACGCCTTGCGCGCGGTCGCCATCTTCCGCCTGGTGTTTCCCGACCGGATCATTCGCTACGCCGGTGGGCGCGAACTGGTGCTGCGCGACGCGCAGGCGCTCGGGCTTGTCGGCGGTATCAACGGGATGATCGTCGGCAACTACCTGACGACCGCGGGGCGCCCGGCGGCCGAGGACGTGCGCCTGGCGCACGACCTAGGGATGAGTGTCGTACCCGCCGCTCGAACGCCTCTCAGCGACCCGAGGTGAACCCGCACGAGATCCTCGCGCTGGATCGCCGCCACGTCTGGCACCCCTACGCGGCCATGCCGGGGCGCCAGGAGGCGCTGGTAGTGGAGTCGGCGGCTGGCGTGCGTCTGACCCTCGCCGAGCCGGTCGAGGGTGCCACTGAGTTGATCGACGGCATGTCGTCCTGGTGGTCGGCCATCCACGGGTACCGGCACCCGGCACTTGACGCCGCGGCGGTTGACCAGCTCGGACGCATGAGCCACGTGATGTTCGGCGGCCTCACCCACGGGCCGGCGGTCGGCCTCGCGGCTCGGCTGGTCGAGATCACTCCGGAGCCGCTCCAACATGTCTTCCTCTGCGACTCGGGCTCCGTGTCCGTGGAGGTGGCGGTCAAGATGTGCCTCCAGTACTGGCAATCGCGCGGCCGGCCCGAGCGTCATCGCCTGTTGACCTGGCGTGGCGGCTACTACGGGGACACGCTCAGCCCGATGTCCCTGTGCGACCCGGACGGGGGCATGCACCATCTCTGGACCGGGATCCTGCCGAGACAGGTCTTTGCCGAGGCGCCGCCGGACGGCTTCGACGCGCCCACGGACACGGACTATGTCGCGCGCCTTGCCGCGCTCGTCGACGAGCGCGCCGACGAGCTGGCCGCGATCATCGTCGAGCCGGTGGCCCAGGGGGCCGGGGGGATGCGCTTCCACAGCCCGGCCTACCTGCGGGCCCTCCGTGAGATCGCCGACGCGCACCGGATCCTGCTGGTCTTCGACGAGATCGCCACCGGCTTCGGGCGCACGGGCACGCTGTTCGCGGCCGAGCACGCCGGCGTGGCGCCCGACGTCATGTGCGTCGGAAAGGCGATGACCGGCGGCTACATGACGATGGCAGCCACCCTCTGCACGACGGCCGTCGCCGAGGGCATCTCCCAGGGGGAGGTGCCCGTCCTGGCGCACGGCCCGACGTTCATGGGCAATCCGCTCGCCGCCGCCGTGGCTAACGCCTCGATCGACCTGCTCCGACAGGGCGCCTGGCGCGCCGACGTGGCGCGCATCGAGGCCGGGCTGCGGGCCGGCCTCGCGCCGGCCCGCGAGATCCCGGGAGTCGTCGACGTGCGCGTCCTCGGGGCGATCGGCGTGGTCCAGCTCGACCGGGACGTCGACATGGCGGCCGCGAGCCGCGCGGCGCTGCGGTGCGGGGTGTGGCTTCGCCCCTTCCGCGACCTCGTCTACGCGATGCCCCCCTACATCACCGACTCCGACGACCTCGAGAGGATCGCCGACGCGGCCGTGTCGGCCGCCATGGCCTCCTGCGCGGTGGCCGCATGAGCGCTCGGGCGGGGTTCGACTGGCTGCCGGGGGCGCTCGCCGGGCTGCGTGAGCGCGACCTTCTCCGGGTGCTCACCTACTGCGGGGGGCCGCCGGATCCCGAGGTGCTGATCGACGGAGTGCCCCACCTGCTTCTGGCCTCGAACAACTACCTTGGGCTTGCCAACGATCCGGCGGTCGTCGCGGGCGCGCGCGCCGCGCTCGAGGAGTTCGGCGCAGGCGCCGGGGCGTCGCGACTGGTCACCGGCAGCCTCGAGTTGCATCGCCGGCTGGAGGAGCGCATCGCCGCGCTCAAGCATTGTCAGGACGCGATGGTCTTTCCGACCGGTTTCCAGGCGAACGTTGGAACGATCCCGGCGCTCGTCGGGCGCGGAGACGTCGCCTTCTCCGACGAGCTGAACCACGCCAGCCTGATCGACGGCTGCCGCCTCTCGGGGGCCGAGGTCATCCGCTACGCCCACGCCGACGCCGACGCCCTGGAGGCCGCCGTCCGCGAGCACGGACAGGGGCGGGCGGGCAGTGCGCCAGCGCGGCGCCTGATCGTCACGGACACCGTCTTCAGCATGGACGGTGACCTTGCGCCCCTGCCGGCGATCGTCGAGGTCGCGGAGCGTCATGGCTGCATGGTCATGGTGGACGAGGCGCACGCGACTGGCGTGCTTGGACCGACTGGCGCCGGGGCGCTCGAGCACTTCGGTCTGGAGGGGCGGGTGCCGGTCGTCATGGGGACCCTCTCCAAGGCCCTCGGTGCCCAAGGCGGCTACGTCGCCGGCGACCTCGACCTCTGTGACTACCTGCGCACGCGCGACCGTGGTTTCGTCTTCACCACCGCCCTTGCTCCGGCCGCGGCGGGAGCAGCCATGGCCGCCCTCGACATCGTGCGCGACCAGCCCGAGCGCCGAACGCGCCTTCATGCGCTGGTCGCACGTCTCGTCGCCGGTGCCCGCGACCTGGGCTACGAGGTCCTGCCCACCGATTCGGCGGTTGTCGGCGTATTGATCGGCGAGGCGTCCGACGCCCTCGCGGTGGGCGCGTCATTGCGCGCTGATCGCGTCTGGGCCCCCGCCATCCGACCGCCCTCCGTGCCGGTCGGGACGGCCCGCATGCGTTTGACCGTGATGGCCACCCACGAGGATCGTCACATCGACTGGGCGCTCTCGGCCCTCGAGGCCGCGCGGCCCCTCGCAACCCCGGCCGGGCGCTCCCGGTCGCCAGGCGGCCCGGACAAGGACGCAAGGTGGTGCTGAGCGAGCGCGGGATCTTCGTGATGGGCACCGGTACCGGCGTCGGCAAGACGGTGGTGAGCGCGTCCATCGCCTTGGCCGCGCTCACCCAGGGGCGCACCGTCGCGCCCTTGAAGCCGGCTCAGACCGGCGACGACGGAGCGATCGCCGGCGACGCCGAGTTCGTGGCGTCGCTGATCGGCTTGGACGAGCCGAGCGAGGCCCTTTGCCCGTATCGCCTGCGAGCGCCCCTTGCGCCGGCGGTGGCCGCCCAGCTCGAGGGTGTGCGACTCGATCCCGGCGTTGTCATCGCCGCCTACGAGGCCCTGTCGGCCCGCTACGACCTCGTCCTGGTGGAGGCGGCGGGCGGCGCCTTGGTGCCCTTCTCGGATGGGGTCGACATGGCTGCGCTCGCCTCCCGCCTCGGACTGCCGGTGGTCGTCGTCGCGCGGCCGGAGCTTGGGATGCTCAACCACGCGCTGCTGACGCTCGAGGCGCTCCATCGCCGTGGCCTTGCCGTGCTTGGGATCGTCATCAGCGGGTACCCGGACGAGCCCGGCCTCGATGCCCTCACCAATCCGCCAACCCTCGCGCGCCTCACGCCCGTTCCCCTTCTCGGCGCGATCCCCCACGACGGGGGGATCGACACCGAGGCTGGCCGGGCAGGCCGCCTCGCCGAGATCGGTCCCGCTGGCCTCGATTCCCTTCTTGGAGGGACGTTTTCCCCGGCCCGCTTTCGTCGCGAGGCCGAGAAACGCCTGAACGCAGTCGCCACCACCACCGGATAGAGGGAGAGACGATGGACCCGACCGACGCCGCACACGTGATGCAGACCCCGGAGGAGTACGCGGATTTCCTCTCCGGAATGTCGTTCGACAAGCGCATCGAGATGATCAACAGCTTCCGCTGCGCGGAGCTGCAGGGTGCCGAGGAGCTGCGCGTGCTCTCCGAGACGACCGACGATCCCGATCTCGCCAAGAAGTTCGCCCGCCACGCGGCCGACGAGGAGAAGCACGGCGCCTACTTCGGCGAGATCATGCAGCGCCTCGGGGTGGAGCCCTTCGATCCGCCCGACGAGCCCGACCACATCACCATCGGCGGGCGCCTGATCGTCGACACGCTGAACGACATCGAGGAGATCCTCCCCCAACGCGGCGAGACCGTGGGCCTGGATCGCGTCATCCCGATCCTCACGCTCTTCCAGGCCGTCGAGAGCCGCGCTCTGATCTCTTTCGAGGCGCATCGGCGCACCTTCGAGAACGCCGATCCGGTGATCGCGGAGCGGATCGGGGAGATCATCGCCGATGAGAGCCACCACGCACGCTACGTCCGCCAGCTCCTCGACGAGTGGGCGCAGGACGGATGGGCCGACGAGGTCCGCGAGGCCCAAGAGGCCACCGACGCGCGGGAGGCGAACGCACGCGAGTGGGCCGCCGAGCGTCTCGAGGCGGAGCGCCTTCGCGATGAAGGTGTCGCCTAGACCGTATGGAGCGCCGGGGTCCGTGCCGGCGCCCCGCTCATGCGTGATCGTGGGTTGCCGCCGGGAACCAGCCCGGCGGTAGAGCCACAGTCATGGGTAACGGTACGTTCGTTGGCCTGGATGTGCACGCCAGAAGCGTGGTCGCCGGGCTGATCGATGAGGACACGGGCGAGGTGCGGGTGACGCGGGCCCCGCACCGAACCACGGAGCTGGTGGGCTGGCTCTGTGATCTGTCCGGGCCGGTGCAGGTGGCCTACGAGGCCGGCCCGACCGGCTTCGGGCTGGCGCGCGCATGCGAGGCGGCCGGGATCGCCTGCCTGGTGGCGGCCCCAAGCCTGATCGCGCGCTCACCCGCGGGCCGGGGCCGAAAGAGCGATGCCTCTGATGCCGAGCAGCTGGCGCGCCTTCTGCGCGCAGACGAGCTGACCTCGGTGAGGGTGCCCGATCCGACAGATGAGGCCGCCTCCGGGGACCGCCGGTGCCGAACTCGCTCCAGGTGAGTGGGCTCTTTGGCCCCGATGGGCTCCCCGAGCCGGCCCTACACCTCTGCCGGCGCCTCAGGCCTTCGCCGGAGGACCGATCGGTGGATCCAGGCTGAGGCCCTGGCGGGCCGAGACCCTCAAGCTCTCGGATGACCCGCGCTTTGAGGAGAAGCTCGTCGACGTGGTCGGGCTCTACCTGAACCCGCCCGAGCGGGCGGTGGTCTTCTGGTTCGACGAGAAGACCCAGGTCCAAGCCCTTGATCGCACCCAGCCGTCGCTTCCGATGACGCGCGGGCGGGCCCAGACGCTGACCCACGACGATAAGCGCAACGGCACGACCGACCTGTTCGCGGCGCTCGACATCGCGACCGGCGCGGTCATCACCGACTTTCGCGACAGCCATGCCGGCGAGGACGTCCTGCGCTTCTTCAAGCAGATCGACAGGAGCGTCCCGCGCGGGCTGGAGATCCACGTCGTCCTCGACAACCTCTCCGCCCACAAGGCGCCTCCGGTGCGCGAGTGGCTCGCGAAGCCGCGCCAACGCCGCTGGCACCTGCACTTCACCCCGACCTCGAGCTCCTGGCTGAATCTGGTCGAGCGCTGGTTCCGCGAGCTCACCGACCGGCGCCTTCGACGCGGCAGTTTCATGAGCGTGGCTCATCTGATCGACGCGATCACGCTCTGGGCCGAGCACTGGAACGCGGACCCGAAACCCTTCATCTGGCGGGCCGAGGCCGACGCCATCCTCGCCAAGGTCCGCCGGGGCCGGGAAGCGCTAACCAACAACGTCAACTCCGTGTCGGACCACTAGCTAGGGAGCGAGCACTCGGCCACCGGCGCGGGGAACAACTCTGTCGGACACACGCCTGTTAGGTTTCACGCCGAAAGCGACGGTGCGAGGAAGCCGGTGAGAGTCCGGTGCGGTCGCGCCACTGTGATCGGGGAGCCGTG
>LNFM01003273.1_pt1 | contig 48918 bp, 39 predicted proteins | sample 596031 | NCBI WGS metagenome assembly LNFM01 (sample SAMN04254537, study PRJNA301005) | activated carbon metagenome | isolation source: dual media filters at the Ann Arbor, Michigan drinking water treatment plant | place: USA: Ann Arbor
ACTACACCAAGTGGACCGACGCCACCGGCACTGACCGCTACGGCTGCGAGATCATCGCCGAGAAGGTCGACTTCCTGAGCCGCCCGAAGTCGGCCGAGAGCGAAAACCCCGAGCTGGTCAACCGCGACGACGAGATCCCGTTCTGAAAAGAACGGGGTCTCCCCCTCGGGCCCGGCGGGGAAACCCGCCGGGTTCCGTCGTTTTCGGCCCATAGCCGCCGGTGGTAGTTAAACCTCGAACGTCGGCAATCGAAGATCATGGCCCCACTGCGCTGGGGCCATGAGCGGGCTTAGGGGTCAACCGACCGGGACGTTGTTGATTTCCATCCTGAACTGATCCGGGATTTCCATCGAGAAGTGAGCCACCTGTGAACGCGCTACTCAACTCAAGCATAGGTCAACCCGCAATCACCAAAGCAATGCCACCCGTTATCTGCCCTGTGGCCATGTCCCGTTTCACCACTTGCAGCGCCAAGGCGCGGCCCTTCTTCAGGCCGAAGTCAGGGAGTGACAGTTTGACTTCTGTCTTGAGGGTTTGCGCGGTCATCGAGCGATACTCGCGCAAGATCTTGCGGCCCTCGTCGCCGACGGCCTTGCCCTTTTCCATCGCGGCGATGACGGCTTGGGCCTGCTTTGTCAGGCCAACCTGGGCGTCGATGTCACAGGCCTCTCTGTCTTGGCTTCGCAGAACCAGTCCTGCCTCGCTGCGTTCGGTGGACACTCTCGCGCCCTGCGCCTCGGGAACGGCGGCGGAAACCTCGATGCGGCGTAGGATTTCGGCCAATCCACCGCGCATACGCGGAGCAGTAATGGTGAGCGGGGCCAAGGCCTCGCGTCGGATGGAGCGCAGGGTGGCCGCATCCATCGGGAGGATTTCTAGCGCCTCCTTGGCGTTGCGATGATGGATCCAGTCCAGCCTGAAGGTCGCCCCCTGTGCGACAATGTCGAGGTTCAATTGCGCGACGTGGCGGTCGATCACCGGGTTCAGGGCATAGTCATCGACCGGAATGTCCAGCGGTGCGAAGGAGAAGACGCGGGCAAAGAGACAGCGGTGCCCCGAAAGGGCGGGTGGAACTGTGTAGTCCAAACCGACCTCGGTTGCGCCATAGGGCATCACCATCGCCGCAGAAACCCCGATCTTCGTGGCGAAGCGGGTGTCAAAGCCAAGGGATGGCGTGACCAGCCAGAACTCGACCTTGGCAGATGGTACAATCAGGTCGCCCCGGTTGCGGACCTGGGCGGTAAGACGATAGGTCTGTCCGGCCTGCAGTTGCCGTGTCGGCACGCCCAAATTGGAGATCGGGGCGACACTCAGATCAGGCGAGAGCCAGAACGCGGGGCAGGGGATGGGGCGGCTGCCGGTATCCGCGTCGCAGCTGCGCATGTAGAGAAACGAGCTTTCGACGAAGTCATCGGGTCCCTTGCGGCGGTCGTCCCGTCCGAAGAGCGGGTTCAGTTTTCGCTTCGCCTCGGTTTGCGACTTCGCTGCGCGCGCGGTCAGTTCGGAGATGTAGGTGCGGATGTCCTCGACTGCATTGTCGGGCATGGCTTGCTCCCTTGATTATCGGATGATGTCGATTTCGACGGCGAAGGGCCCACCGGGCGCTTCCGAGGCGATGGGGTTGGGTGAGTCCGGCGAGGGATCTCCTCGCTGCGACCAGCAGAGGAAGCCGTAGCCGCGATCTCCGTCCAGATTGAAGTCGGGCATGTGGCCGCCTGATGCCTGCAGGTCATACATGGCAGCGGTAAGGTCCAGCGCGTTGCCCAGCAGGCTTTTGTCATGAAGCAAGGCAGCGAGTCGTCCAGCATCGGTCTGCTGCGGTCCGGGCGGGGTCTTCTGGATTGCGCTTAGGTCTTTCAGAAGGCTGCGGTTCTGGATGATGTCGCCCCATCCATACCAGACCGAGGTCTTGTCGAGGTAGTTGCCGGGCACACCGAAGGCATGAGCCACCTCGTCCCCGGTCGGCGGGTAAACGAGGTGACGTTCCTGATGCGTGAGTCCGGGCATGATCCAGCGCAGGAGCGGAAGGCGATGGTCGATGCTGGATGCCGTCTGGCCCAGTATGTCCGGAATGCCCGGATTGCCGAAATGTACGATCCTCGGTTCGGTGAGGTGTTCCTGCATCGGAAAGGCGAGACCGTTCATCGCAACGGCGAGGCGGAAGTTCTGGTAGGCGTCGTAGAGCTGTTCGTAGATCAGGCAGGCAGCGTAGCGGATGGTGGCCGAGCCGAGCGTGGTGATCGCGCCGAGGACGGCATCGATGACAGCGGCGGCGGCGGCAAGCGCGCCAAGGATGAGCGCGCCGAGCATGAGGAAGATGCCCCAGATCCCCATGCTGCCCGAGGTGTTGGCGGCGTCTTCGAGGAAATCCCCGATGTCGCCGAGGTTGTCCATCGCCTTGTCCCAGACCTCGCGCAGTTCGGCGCTGAAGGAGTAGGGAACGGGCGGGGGCAGGGTGCCGGTGTCGGTGGCATTCTTGAACCAGCGATACCAGAGCCTGTAGGTGTCGTTCAGATCGGCGGGCGTGAGGGAGGCCGCGTAATCGGGTCGCGGTGGGGCAGGGTCTTCGTTGTAGACTTCGGTCAAAGTCTCGATGATCAGCTTTGCGAGGTCCGGCGGCAGGTTCGTGAAGGGGTCGGGAACGTCGTTTTCGGTGTCGACGGGACCGGAAAAGTTGAAGTTGTAGAAGGCGTGCAGCTTGGAGAAGTTCCAGTCCTCGCTGCGGACATCGCGGAAGTTCAGCACGTCCTGATAATTCTCGCTCGCTTTGTGGCGTTGCGCGTGCGACCGGTAGGGACCGCCGCAGATCGCGTTCACATAAGGGTGGCCCACGGTATCGGCGGTCACATGCGTGAGGTAGCCGATCGCATAGAGATGCAGGGGTGATCCCGGATCGGTCTTGCGCAGAAGGGCCTGTGCGAACTCGCCCGTCCGCCGGTAATGCAGCGCGTCGAACCACCACCACTTCTCGCCCGCCGCCACGCCGTCGCGATAGGGATGGCTGACAAGATCGAAAAGCTTGAACTCGCCGATGAAGCTTTTGACCGCTTCCAGCAGCGTCGAAGAAAGCGCGTTTATCACGTTCTTCATGTCCCCGAAGAGCTGTTCCAACTCTGACAGGGTGGAGGAGGACGTGATCACCTCATTCGCCGCCTCGTCCAGCGCCTCAAGCGCATCGAGGACCGGTTGCGGAACCAGCGCTTTCAGGTCGCGCTTGAAATTCTCGATGAAGTCCGTGACCTCAAAATAGGTCGCCACGAGGTCGCGCAGAGCCGGGCTCATGTCCTTAGTATTGAAGAACAGGAAGTCCGGCCCCTGACAGCCGAGGAAATAATAGGGCAGGTTGCGCGGGTCCGCGAGCAGGGTCTGAATCTGTGCGTAGCTGGCGGAGGAAAGCGTTGCTCCTAGTCCGGTCGACCCCAGAAGGCGCGTTCGCAGGCGGTCGGCGATCATGTGGTGCATGGCAGGACCGGGCATCTGTCACCTCCTTGGGGTTATCGATGGATCGTTCTGGCTAGAGTTTCCTTTGGGTCGGGAAATAGGCGCTGCGCAGGGGCGTGCCCTTGGGCGGGATGATGACGAGATCGGACGTCGTGGCGATCACGCGCCGCGCCTTCGCCGGGGCGGTGTTCGGCGGGAAGGCCATGACGTGCACGGATTCGGTGACGAGCGACCAGGGCAGGGGAAGGATGACGGCGACGTCCTCGCCCGCATCGACGGTGTATTGCGCGCCGGGCCAGAGGGGTGCCGTTTCGCCCACCATGCAGATGCGGACCATCATCCGAGCCTTTGTCAGATTGCGGACCGTCATGCGCCGCTTGGCAAGGACCCGGCCCCGAAGATCGGCCAGCGCCGCATCGGGCCGAAGACCGCCCCGTCTTGATCGCAGGGCCCTTGCCATTTCAGCCGCACCGTTGGCCAGCACCGTGCAGGTGTCGCGTCCGAAGAGCGTCGACGCCCCCTCGTATTGCTGGGTATCGTATTCTTCGGGCGTGGTGACATATGAGGCATAGCCGTTGGTGTAGGTGCTGACGACGCTTATCTCCACGCCGAGTGCGGAGAGGTCGGTCTGCATGGCCTGCCGTAGGCGGAGACCTGCGACGGTCGTAACTTCGGCGGGGACGCCGAGGGCGGCGAATTGACCGATGCGAACCAGCTGCAGCGGCAGGACCTCGGGGGTCCAGGGGTCTGGCTGCATCATTCCGGGTGAGAGCAGGATTGGTTTGGGATAATGCGCGATCAGCATCGCCGCATCGGTCACGGGAAGTGCCGTCAGAACGCCGCGCAGGGCCGCTAGGGGCTGTCCGCTGAGCAATCCCGTCGTCGCCGCCAACAGTCGGTTGAGCGGCGCAAGCGTCGCGGCGGCCAGCGCGCCCACTGTCATCAGCCCGGCAGAGGTCTGTGCAGGATCGTTCGGGCTGAGGAGTGTGATGCCCTCGGGCATCAGTTTCTGGCCGCCATCCTCGGTGCTGCCTGCCGCCATGGAGAGGCCAACGGCGGCAACGGTGCCCGTCCGTTTCGGCATGTGCAACCGATGCTCAAGCGTTTGCACTGGACCTCGCAATTCCGGGCCTGCTGTCGCAACCAGGTCCGTGGCTAGTTTGGCCTGTGCCTCTGCCGCTTCAAGCATCCGCTTGGCCTGTTCTGTGAAGTCCGTTCCGTTGACCGGAAAAAAGCCGCTGCCGTTGGGGTCTATGTTGCCCGAAACGTCGCCGGCACAGGCATTTGCAAAACCCGCGACGAAACCGGGGCCGAAGCCTTCTTCCATGATCCGCGACGCGTGGCCCTTGTTGTCTCCGCTGACCAGACGGAACTGCTCACCCCTGTTGGTCGGGTGGATCGCGAACCAGTTCAATGCGCCGATGCTCTTTAACGTGCCAGATCCTGCAGGGTCCTCGCGTTCGAAGGAGAGGAGGGTCATCACGTCATCGACGGCATTCGGGAAAGCGGCCTGATCTGCCGCTGGGTTGTTCAGGAAGGCAGGCAACGACCGGTTGCGCGTGATGCCTTGCAGGCGGCCCCTGCCCAGCCGCACGCGACCGGGTGCCAGAGAGGAGTGGGCGGCTTCGACAGCGGCGACGATGCCCGCGACCACGCTTTCGAAGACATGCGCATCGAAGCCAAAGCCCGCAGCATTGTAGAGGAAGTGATGCAGGTAACCTGACGGGGCGCTGTGGGTGTGGGTTCCCGCGATCCAGATGTTGTCCATGCGGTAGGGACTTTCCGGATTGCCATAGGACAGGCGTCGGACAACCTCTTGCTTGATCGCGATGGAGCAGGACCAGATATCGGCAACCACTAAGACGCACCTTGTCGCGCTGGCCGGATCACCGATGATGAAGGCGCGTGCCTGCAACCAGACAGGTGCGTTGTCGGGCAGCAGCTCGATCCCGGTCGTCGTCTGAGAAGTAGATGTCCAACCCTGCATCGGGAGCGCGCTTTCCAAGGTCAGGACGGCGGCATCTGTTATGTTGGCCCGACCGACACCCACGACATGCCCTGGGGCGGGGGGTAGCGGTTGCATCAGGTCGACCTCGGGAAGACGCTGGGTCGGGTTCGTGATCTTGGGTGCGTTCAGCCAAAGCAACTGGCCGCCAGGGGTCACCTCCAGCCGGGCCGATGCGGTATAGGTTTGTCCGTCCAAGGGCACGAGGAATGGTTCGAAACGGCCCGTCAATGTTCCGCGCTTGATGCCGACCTGCCAATCCGTGGCCGTCTTGTGGACCAGACGCATCGACTGACCCGCTGGGATCAGAATCTCGTCATTGGCGAAGGTGAGGAGGTGCAGCGACGGTTCACGCAGGCAGGCGAAGAAGAGCGGATCGCCCACATCGTAGACGAAAACCAGAATGTCCTCGGAGAAGGAGTTCGTTACCAGCATCGCAGCACACTGGCCGATCCGAACACCCTTGCAGCAGCAGAACGCATCACGACACCTGCCCGTTCAAGAAGGATAATGGATGTTTCGCAAAGCTTCGCAGTAATCGCAGCGGATCGCCCAAAAATGGCCGAATTGGGTCGGAAACTTGTCTGAGGCAGGGCGAGGGGCAGTTTTGCCGCGATTAGAGAGCCGCCACGATTGTAACGCGGTAACAAGCCTGACAGCCTTTGTGACTCCTCAAGCCCAAGGCATCAAAGCAGTCTAGGCTTTAGGATTTCCGCCCCCACCGACGCGGCGCTTGTCGCTGGCAGGTGCTTAGTCGCAACGTGGTCGATAGCTGGCAACGGGGACAAAGCGGTCGGTCGAGGTGGAGCGGCGAGCGTCGGCTTTCCGCCCCTTGCGTCGACACTCGCTTGACGCGCAGGAGGGAATACGCAGACTAACTTTAGCGACCGAAGTGTTCCACCTAAGACAAGCGTGTCGCGCAATTGAAGCGATGTTCTGCTGGTCTTTACGGACTTTTACGGAAAACAAGCTCGGGTAGGATTGTCTCCCACTCTTGGTGCTTGATGTAGGTTTGATAGCTTTCCCCGCTGTCGAACTTCCGCCAGCGGACGATGGCGCCCACCCTTCCGAAAACAAGAACTGCTCCCTCGGGAGGAAACCAGTTTGAGGCCATCCGGCCCAAGACCCGGCGATCTGCGTCGAGGATCAGCCACTTCCCTTCTCGCCGGTCGAGCGTGACCGGGTCATCGACCTGCGCTTCGGCGATGGCTGTATGCGTCGGGCTGCCTTGCTGCAAGCGACCAGCAAACGAGAGGTCTACCGATGCAAGGTCCGGCACCTGATATTGTTCGGGTTCCGGAAGATCGGTGCGAAGCGGCGCCTCGACGTTCCGCAAGACCTCGCTATCGCTGTCGGCCCGCACGAAGGCGTGCGCTCCGCTTGTTACCACGGCAAGACTCCGGCGCGCGCGGGTCATTGCGACATAGAATAGGCGACGCGGAGCCTCGCCATCCTCGCCCTGGGAAAGACCCTGCCAGCCACCGTTCAGGATGACCACATGGTCGAACTCGAGACCCTTCGACCGGTGTGCCGTCAAAAGGAGAAGGCCCCGCTGAACGCTACGGACGTCCCTGGCCCATTCGGCGAGCCAGTCGATGACATCAGGAACCGGTATCGTCTTGTTGCCCAGTTCTCGCGCAAGGCCGGCGATGCCTTCTGCGATCAGGTCAACCCAGCGGTTCAACGGCTGTTCGTTCAAGACATCCAGTATGTCCTGAATCGTCAGCATGGCCGTCAGACGTGTTCGCAAGGCCGTGACAAGGCGTTGCATCTCCCGCAGGCGCCAGACGTTTGGCAACTTTTCATTTGCCATCTCGACCGGAAGGCCGAGTTTCTCTGCATATGCACGGACGGGGCCGAGCCGCCGCCAGTCGCGGGAAATGATCGCAGTTCGCGCCCAACTGAAGTCGGGATCGAGCCGTGAAAGTCGGACAAGTTCGTCGAGCGCCACAACCGCCTGCGCCGTGTCATCGCCTGCCACGTCAAGGAATTGGACGCGACCTTGACCGACTGGGTCAAGACGCGCCATCACTCCCCCACCTGGATCAAGTCCGCGCACCTTGTCCACGGTAATCGGGTGTCCGGCCTTCATCCTTTCGCGGGCTGGCTCGATCACCTGGTTCGCCGCGTCGATGATGTGCCGGGTCGAACGGTAGTTCTCGGTCAGGAACCGGGGTTTGGCGCGGTAGTCTTCCTCGAACCGCCGGATAAATGAGATCGAGGCGCCGGTGAACGCGTAGATATTCTGATCGTCGTCGCCCACGGCAAAGAGGCTGAGGCGCTGGTCGGGATCCTCCAGCGACCGCCCGGCCACTGCGGCAATCAGAGCGTATTCCTCTGGCCCGATGTCCTGGTATTCGTCGACGAGGATCCAGCGATAACCTTGAATAAGAGCCTCCCGCTGCGCTTCGGCCTCAGATCGGCTGAGGCCCTCGCCCTCGATCAGGCGCACGGCCTCGCGCAGTATTGCGTCGAAGTCCTTCGGCTCATTGCCTGCGCTGGCGAAACTCGCCCCCACCAGCCTCATCGCAAGCGCATGACAGGTCGAGACGGTCACTCGGGCTGCGTCATCGCCGACAAGATGGCGAAGGCGCGCCCTGATTTCCGCTGCGGCGTGGCGGTTGTAGGTCAGCACCAGAATCCCGGTTGGGTCCTCACGCCGAACCCGCAGAAGGTAGGCTATGCGGTGAACCAGGACCCGCGTCTTGCCCGAGCCCGGTCCCGCCAAAACAAGAACGTTAGTCTCTTCTCGATCATCGGCCACGATCTCTTGCTGGACAGGGTTGGCCAAGTCTTCGACGATTTGCTTCCAGGCCCGTCCGGTCGTCTGCCGACGTATCTCGACACTGCGGCCAGGCATCCAGCGGCGCAGGAAGGGCTCCTGGTCGAGGACGAAGTAGTCTTCTGCCAGCCGCAGCGCCTGGCCGATGTCCTTCAACCCGCCTTCGGCATAGGCCGCCATGACGTGGGTCTGAACCGTCTGCTCGCGGTAGTGCTCCTCAAGCGGCAGAAAATCCCTGCGGGTGAAGCCCGCGCGGCTTGGCTTCAGATGGATCGTCATGGCCGATCGGAAGACGGTCAGGCCCTTACCCAGGGTCAGCACCTGCTGTTCGTGCAGCCAAAGAAGCGCGCGCTCCATCAGCTTGGTCATATCCTTGACGCCGGACGCCTTGATCAAAGCGTCGCCGGTTAGCGCCGAAAGCAGGTCGCCTATGGTTGTCTCGACCTGGATGTCCTTGCCCTTCGTTCCGGTGGGAATCTTGGCGATCAGGAATGCCAGCAGGTTCTCAGCCGCCATCCAGCGCAGCTCGGCGGTCTGCTCCACCACCCGCCAGGACCGTTGCAGTGACACCTCGACTGTCTTGCTGGACAGTTTCCGTAGCCGGATGTTGCCGCTGCCACCGTCACGGTCGCGCCCATCGCGTGCGATGCTGCGCAGAAGACGTTCCAAGATGTGGGGGCTGGGGTTCTCCATCCCCTCGCTGCGCAGGACATGGGCGGCCACCGTAAGGTCAAGCGGTGCGCCGTAGCCTGCATCCGCCTCTGGTGCCAGCTCGCGCATCCGGGCAATCAGCGCTTTTTCCAGCTGCATCGCAGTCGCCATGCGCTGACGCGAATGGTTCTCTACACCGACATGGACCGCCACGGTCACCGCGATATCATTGCGCGCGATGTTACGCGTCTCCAAATCTGCCATCGCCTTGGCCAACTCGCGATGCGACATCCCGCTCACGCTGGTCAGCTCGTCGGTAGTGATACCCTGATCGGGCGGTGCGTTCATCACGTGCTGCACGATGGTCAGAAGTTTTCGCCGATGTGCCTCGGTGATGTCGGCGCCAGAGAGGCGGGCCTCAGCTTCGGCCAAGGTGCGCACAAGGAGTGATGATGGAAAGACTTGAACTCGGTTCTCCTCGCGCGAGACCAGCGTGGATTCCTCCAGCCAGGATACGGCTGTCTTGACGCGGGTGTCGTCGGTCGCGTCGTCGCGGATGAACTCGCGGTCTTTCTCCTGACGCACAATCTCGCCCGAGGTCGCCACCACCGTCCCGCTGTTGCGACTGTGTTCATCAATCCGGCGCAGCGCCTTGAGGATCGCGCCAATCTCGTGCCGTTCCAAGCGCGAGCGTGCGGAAAGCGAGAACTGCCGTTCGACATCGTCGGGGTGGTAGAGCAAGACGCAGTGAGCCGGAGCCCGATCGCGGCCGGCGCGACCTGCCTCTTGGAGGTAATTTTCCAGCGATCCCGGTATATCGGCGTGGACGACCAGCCGGATGTCGGGTTTGTCGATCCCCATGCCAAAGGCGTTCGTTGCCGCGATCACCCGCAGCCCGCCCACCCGGAACGCTTCCTGAACCTGGTGCTTGTCGTCTGCGGTGAGGCCTGCGTGGAAATGCGCGGCGGCGAAGCCCTGGCCCTTCAGGAAAGTGGCGACTCTTTCGGTTTCCTTCCGCGAAGCGCAATAGACGACGGCACCCGATTTCCCCTCCGCGGGCAGGTGCCGGGAGATGACGGTCAGTATGTCGCCAAGCTTACTTTCCCGGCCTGTCGGCAGCACCGAGAAGCTGAGGTTCGTCCGCGTCGCCCCACCGTCGAAAAGGTCCAGCTCGATCGTCAGCCGCTCACGGAAATGCTCGGTGATGTCCTGCACGACCTCGGGCTTGGCCGTGGCCGTAAGGCAAAGCACCGGGGCAGGGGACATATCGCCGGAGAACTCGCGGATGAAGCGACCGATGGATCGGTAGTCGGGCCGGAAATCGTGCCCCCATTTCGAGACGCAATGCGCCTCGTCCAGCACCCACAGCCCGACCTCACGCTGCTTTAGCACTGACCGGACGGACACGCTGCGCAACTGCTCGGGCGAGATCAGCAGGATCGCCGCCTGACCCAGCCGGACCCGGTCCAGCGCTTCCTGCCGCTCGGGCATCGACAGCATGCCATTGATTGTCGCCGCCGACGAGATGCCGGCCCGCTCCATCCCCTGCACCTGGTCGGCCATCAGCGCCACCAGCGGCGAGATCACCACGGTCAGGGCGCCGGTCTTTTCGTAAAGGCTTAGCGCGGGGACCTGATAACAGACCGACTTGCCGGTGCCGGTGGGCAGGATGCCGAGGACGTTTCCGTGTTCCATGGTCGTGGCCACAATGGCCTGTTGCAGTGGCCGACCCGCGCTGTCGGCCGGCTGGGGACGAAAGCCGTCGAAGCCGAACCATTTTTTCAACGACCCGACGGGGTCGTTCATCGTGGCGCACCAGATGCAGCTCGGATCGCCGCAGTTGGTATCGCGCAGATCGCGAACGAGTATGGCCGCCTGCGGGAAGGCCGCGCGCACCCAGGGCGGCATCACGGACTCTCCGCCCGATACGGATATCCAGGCAAGAGCATAGGCCATCGGCCAGCCCAACTGCGGGTCGGAAAGGCTTTCAAGCGTCGGTTCGATCCGGGCACCGCAGGCGTTGCCCGAAAGTAGCTGACGGACGGCGGAAAGGGCATATGCACGATCCGGTGGGGCCGCCTTGCGGATCTCGCGAAAAACCGCGTCGAAGCCATCAGAGCGGTCCAGGCGCGTTGCGAGGTAATGGAAAACTTGGAGGCTTTCGGGAGACTGCGCCGCAAGGTCGGTCAATGCCCCTATTTGGTTTTCCAGCACCTCGAACACAAGCCGTGCGTCCTGTTCTGGATCGTTTACATGACCGGCCTGAAGACGCCCATCGTGATAGTGCTTGACCAGATGGTGGTAGGGGTTGCGGGGGAAAGCCAGCGGGTTAAGCCAAAGTGTGTCGATTGGCGCGGCCATCTTTGCCAAGAGCCGTGGCCGCGCAGCCAGAAGATGCTCGATGTCGTGACGAAGGATATTATGGCCGATGATATGCGGGATCTTCGTCAGTGCATTTTCAAGCTGATCGAGCCGCCGTTCGATCCCCTTGGACGCAACGAGAGCAGATTCACCATCGGATCGCACTGCCGCGATATCGAAGATCCGCGCGGCCTTGGGGTCGACCTCAAGGTCTACCGAGAGACAGCGGTCCAGCAACGGACGTTTGTCTTCCTTCCTGAATCTGATGAGATCTAAAAGAGCCATTGAGTCCGAAAATTGACCTTGCAGAAACCCTAGACGCCCATGTGAGACACGGCAACAGGCTAGCCGGATCTACCAGCGTGCCATGAGAATTTGCCCGAACCAAACTCCGAACGTCGGCCAGAGTATGGTCAGTGGAAGGCTGGGGTGTTGTTGGCCGATCTCCATTATATGGTGATCCGCTCCCTGACGTTGGACCGCCCGAAGGCAGAGTTTTCCAGCTTCGCTCAGCGCGACGGGCTGGTGACGTGCGCCTAACCGCGCTCCAGCACCTCGACCGCCAAGACTGTCGGCAGATGTTCAGCTATCTCGGTCCATGTCTCGCCCTCATCCAGGCTGGCAAAGACCGAGCCGGTGTTGGTTCCGAAATACACCCCGGCAGGAGCGTGGGTGTCCCCTGCCATCGCCTGACGAAGGACCGTGAAGAAGCACGCTTTCTGCGGCAAGCCCATCCGCTTGTCCGCCCATGTCTTGCCACCGTCCTCGGATTTCCACACAGCCGCGGCCGCGTTTGGCGGGAAGCGCCCAGCCTGGTCACCATTCAGGGGCAGCGTCCATATCATCTGCGGATCCCGTGGATGCACCCGAATGGGAAATCCGAAGGTTGAAGGCAGGCCAGCCGTTATGTCGTCCCAGCTGCGGCCACCATCGGCTGATCGCCAGACTCCGTGGTGGTTTTGCTGGTAGAGGACATCGCCCGGGCCTGCGGCACGCATTATGTTGTGGACGCAATGGCCGATTTCGCCGTCGCGCGGGGCGGCAGGGTGGTCGTGCCCGGCACAGGCTTCTGCATTCGACAGTCGGTTGCGGCGTTCCCAGGTATTGCCGCCATCTTCGGTCGCGAACACGCCGGCGGCCGAGATGCCGATCCACAGTCGGTCGGCATTGTCGGGGTCCGCCACGATGGAATGGAGCACCAGACCAGCGGCACCCGGCGACCATGAATCTGCTGAGGGGTGGTTGCTCAGGCCTTCGACGAGGCTCCAGGTTTCGCCGCTGTCTTGGCTGACGAGAAGATTGGCGGGCTTGGTACCGGCATAGAGCGTTGTGCCCGCGAGGCCCAGAGACCACACCTGTGCGAAGCGGTCGGCAAAGGGCATGGGCGTGGCTGTCCAGCCGATCATTTCAGCGAAATTGGAATCGTTTGCAGCCCACTCGTCGATCTTGCCGGTGGTCATCTTTGTCAGCGCCCAGCTTCTGCCGCCGTCATCTGACCGCCAGACGCCGGCCCCGTGCCAGTCGCCACCGCCGCCTGCCCAGATCCGACCGGAGTCTGGATCCCCGATGATGTGATTGATCGGCCAGCCATCGCAAAAGGGCCCCGAGACTGTCCAACCCGAACGATCCTGGCCGCCTGAAATCAGAAAGGCACCTTTCGTCGTGCCCACAAGGACGGTTGTTGTCACCGTGGCCATGTCTGAACCCCTTTGAAAGCCACTCAGAGAGTAGCATCAGCGTAGGATTTCGTCATCTGTCTCGCGTAACCGGGAGAGCAGGGTCCGGCGCGACTTTGCCGGGCATCGGCAGCGCGCGTATCACGGCATCGTGTGTTGGTCAGAATAGCTGCGGACTTAACCTGTCGCTTTCAAAGGGAAAGGATAACGCCATGAACCGACCGATGACACGCATGACGGCGAAGGATTTCTCACCCGAGTTGCTTGAGCTTTACGACTTTTATGCGCACGGCAAGATCACCAAGCGGGAGTTTCTGGATCGGGCCGGACGTTTTGCCGTCGGCGGACTGACCGCCGTGGCGATTCTTGGCATGATGAGCCCGAATTACGCTCTGGCCGAGCAGGTGAGTTTCAACGACCCCGACATTGTCGGCGAGTACGTCATGTACCCGAGCCCGAACGGGCACGGCGAGGTGCGAGGCTACCTGGTGCGCCCGGCGGCCGCGCAGGGGAAACTGCCGTCGGTTGTCGTTGTGCACGAGAACCGGGGCCTGAACCCGTACATCGAGGACGTTGCCCGCCGGTTGGCAAAGCAAGGGTTCCTGACGCTGGCGCCCGATGGGTTGACCTCTGTGGGTGGCTATCCGGGCAATGACGAGGCCGGGCGCGAGCTGCAGTCGACGGTCGATGGCACCCGGTTGATGAATGACTTCTTCGCGGCCATCGAGTGGTTGATGACCCACGAAGCGTCCACCGGGCGGGTGGGGATTACCGGCTTTTGCTATGGCGGTGGCGTCGCCAATGCGGCCGCCGTGGCCTATCCAGAACTGGGTGGCGCAGTGCCGTTCTATGGTCGCCAGCCGGCACCCGAGGATGTGGCCAAGATCAAGTGTCCCCTATTGATCCATTACGCGGAGTTGGACGAGCGGGTGAACGCGGGCTGGCCGGCTTATGAGGCAGCCTTGAAAGCCGCGAGCGTGCGGTATGAGGCCTACATCTATCCGGGTGCAAACCACGGATTTCACAACGACAGCACACCGAGGTACGATGAAGCGGCAGCGAACCTTGCGTGGGAGCGAACGGTGGAGTTTTTCAAAGCCAACCTTGCTTAGAGACCCTCGCCGGGATTTTTGGTGAGCGACACGGGCGGAAAGTTTGCCCACAGGCAGCCTAACGGATCTCCTGCGTTGCCCGCCGTTGATGGAGAGCGTGCGGTGGCGAAGGGACGGCAGACCCGTCTCCTCTGCCACCTGCACTTGCGAAAGCGGTGTCGCGATCGCTTAGTGAGACAGCAACACCGGCAGTCGCAGGTCTGAAAAGACGCCCTTTGTAGCGCCGCCAAGGATGAAATCGCGCAGGCGAGAGTGGCCGAAGCCCCCCATCGCCAGCAGTTGCGCCCCCTCGGACAGGGCGGCTTCTTGCAGCGCCTTCGCTATGGGTCGGCCATCGAGAGTGACCTTGACTGCCTTTGCCGAATATCCGCGCCGTTCCAGCGCTGCACAGAGGGTCTGCGCGATGCCCGAAGTGCCCAGGGATTTTTCATCCTGCACCGTCACGACTGAAACGCGGCCACCTGCCGAAAGAAGCGGAAGGGCATCGCACAGCGCCCGTGCCGCAACACGGCTGCCATCCCAGGCGATGGCGATCTGATCGACGGAGGGTGCCTCGGTCGACGGGGGAACAAGGATCACCGGGACCCCAGCCCCGAAGACAAGCGATTGCGCCATGTCCTGCGCCGAAAGCGTGTCAGCCGACCACGGCAGGAGTGCCAGATCATAGGTCCGCGCCTCGGTTGTGGCAGCCACAAGGGCGGAGCCGAGCATCACCTTGTGGTTCGAGAAAGTTGTGTTCAGTTCCACCTGCGCCGCCCCCTTGACCAGGGTTTGCAGCCGCGCGCATTCCAGCTTGCTGCGGTCTTCGACGGCGTGCGCCATGCCCTCGACGTTGAACAACAGGCCGCCAATGGGCGAAGCTGTTTTCGGGACGTCCACCTCGAAAGTCGAGACGTGCAACCCGTATCCCAGCGTGCTCGCAAAGCCGACCGCGGCAAGTATTGCCGCATCCGGGGCCGCTTCCGGGTAGGTGTTCAGCGGGAGATAGGCGATACGATTGGGCATGGGATCTGTCCTTTTCCTTGAACGAAGAGGCCGACACTGCGGCCCAAGGCGATTTTACTTACATCCAGCCGGACGGAATCGTCCGGGCAGCACTGTCCGGGCAGAACATCACGGGCGACCGGAATTCTCCGCCCCGTCGCGGGTCTTCCAGAGCGAATAGAAGATGCCCGACGCGATGATCCCGATCGTGATCGCCAGCGACAGGTACGGGTCGAACTTGCCGAAGAAATAGCTGTAAAAGCCCTTCAGGCCGATGAAGACCAGTACGATGGCCAGTGCGTATTTCAGATAATGGAAACGGTGCACCAGTGCTGCAAGCGCGAAGTAAAGCGCGCGCAGGCCAAGGATCGCCATGATGTTGGCCGTGTAGACGATGAAGGTGTCGGTGGTGATCAGAAAGATGGCGGGCACCGAATCCACCGCGAAGATCACATCGGCAAAGTTGATCACGACCAGGGCCACGAACAGCGGGGTGGCAAACAATGCCATCTTCTGTGTCTCTGGGTGCGGCTGGCGGACGAAGAACTTCTGCCCGTGCAGCTCCTTGGTCACGTTCATCACTTTTGAGACCATCTCGACCATCGGGTTTTTCGAAATGTCGGTCTCGCTTTCCTCGGTGAACAGCATCTTGATGCCCGTGAAGGCGAGGAATGCCGCAAACACCAGCGTCATCCAGCTGTAGTTGGATACAAGCTCGGCCCCGATCGCGATCATGATGCCGCGCAGCAGGATCACACCGATGATGCCCCAGACCAGCGCGCGGTACTGGTATCTCCGGGGAATGGCAAAATAGCCGAAGATCAGCGAGATGACGAAGACGTTGTCGATCGAGAGCACCTTCTCGATGATATAGCCCTGGAAATAGGAGGCGACCGGGTTGGTCCCGTCACTGGTGACAAGCGTGCCGTTCGCCCAGGCCCACCAGATGTACCCGCCGAACGCGATGGAGATCAGGATGTAGAAAGCCGACAACTTCAGGCTTTCGGCGACGCCAATCTCATGGTCTTCCTTGTGCAAGACGCCAAGGTCAAAGACCATCAATGCCACTACAATGGTCAGAAACATCAGCCAAAGCCACAGCGGCTTGTTGATCACTTCGACGAAAAGAAAATCCATGGTGTTCCCCTGGCACTGCGTTGCATACGACGGGGAGTGTGGCGGAAAGACAACAGGCCCCGGTCTATCAGCGCCGACATCACAGGAGTTCGATTTCCTGTCAGAGGGGCCCGGTCGCTGAGGCCGTGGTTAAGAACTTTTCACGAAAACGTCAAGTGCCGTTGGCCCCCTGACGCTCGTGGTGCTGCTTCAGGTATCGACGCGTGCGACGCGGGCTTGATGAACCGGCGTGGCGTCCCGCCTGCAAGACTTCATCTGGCACCCTTTGTCTGGGCGTTCTCGCTTTCGCCACTCATGGTCTGGATCAGCGTCCAGCCACGACCGACATACTTTCCAGCTCAGTCTGCAGCGCCTCCAAACACCTGATCCGGTTGAAACCTCTTGGTAATCCGGAACGCGACGCCTTGACCGGCGTTGATAGTAGGGGCCTCAAGACCGCTCTGTTGAAATTGCACTGCGGCCACCGACAAGCAGGGCGAAAACGGATGGCCTCACCGATGCGGGTGCCGTTCGGGGCGAGCGACGAGTCGGGCACACGGCCGGTTCGCAGTGTTGAACCGGACCCGCAAACTCTCAAGCGCTGAGGAAGCCACATGACTGCAGTTGCCGACGATCGCCGCCCGATGCGACTTTTGACCCGCCGCACCGTCTCGCTTGCTGCGTTGGGCGTCGGCATTCTGGTCCTCTTCCTTGTCGCGCCGACTGTGCCGCTGGTCGTCTTTGCCGGCTTTCTGATGGCAGTTCTGATCAGCGCGAGTGGCAGTTGGCTCGCGAAGCGCCTCGGCATTTCCCGCGGATTTGGAATCGCCGTCTTTCTGCTGCTGACCGTCCTCGCCCTCGCCGGCTTCGTCACCGCCTTCGTGCCCGCGATCCTGAAGCAGACCAACGACTTCGTCGAACAACTGCCCGCTGCGATCGAAGCTCTGCGCAACCTCTTTGCCGACGTGCCATGGCTTGAACAAGCGCTGTCCGGGGCCGCCTCGGGCGAAAGCGGGGCCTTGGTCATGGACGCCGTTGGGGTTACCGCAGGCTCCCTGAGCAATATCGTGATCGTGCTTTTCATCGGAGTGGTTGGGGCGCTCGATCCCGGTGTTTATCGGCGCGGCCTGCTGTCCCTGCTCGCCCCCTCCCTGCAGCAGCGCGCGAGCGAAGTGATGGAACGGGTCGGCGAAGCGGTGCGCAGCTGGCTGACGGCGCAGTTGATTGCCATGGCCTTCGTCGGTGTGCTGACCAGCCTTGGCCTTTGGGCGATCGGGGTGCCGCTTGCGCTGCTTCTTGGGTTCATTGCGGGACTGCTGGCGTTCATCCCCAATCTCGGTCCGATCATCGGGGCGGCCCCCGCTCTCCTGCTTGCCTTGCCTGAAGGCGGGCAGGCCGTCCTCCTTGTCGCCGGGGTCTTCGTGACAGTGCAGTCCCTTGAAAGCTACGTGGTGACCCCACTTTTGCAGCAGCGGACCGTTTCGCTGCCTCCGGCGCTGATCGTCGGTGTTCAGCTGTTGATGGGCATCCTGTTTGGCCTCATTGGACTCGTGCTCGCCACACCCCTTGCCGCCGTCATGATGACGATGGTCAAGGAAATCTACGTTGACGACTACCTTGAGAAGGAAAAGCAGACGAATGGATCACACGATCAACCGACGGGTTGAATGCGATGGCATTGATGCGGTCGATGGGCGCACCGCCTGGCGCGGATGGAATGAGGTGCCCCCAGTTCCTAGACGCCCGCCTCTTGCTTCGCCGATGACTTACCGCGTAGAATCAGGCTTCCCTTGAAAGGGGTTCCAGCCGTCTGTTCCCATGAGAGCCGGCGCTCCGTCCAAGGTGCGTGCGGTCTGGCCTCTGGCGGGCGGACCCCTGCGCCGGAGGGCACGACTGTCCCACAAAGGTGCGATCGATATGAATTTTCAACTGTATCTCCAGAATAACAAGGCGCCGCACGACGTTCGCGGCGACTTTATCCGCCTTGCCCTGTCAGATCCCGAATTTCCGGACATCAAAACCTGGGACGAACTTCGATCGTATGTCCTGGACCGGCATAACAACCATCAGATTGTCGATGGGGCATCCCTGGTCTGGAAGGCCTTCGAAGCCGGTGAGCGCAAGGCGGCGGCTGGACTGCAGCGCTATCTTGACGCTGGCGGTGAGGAGACCGGCTGACCGGCCACCCACCGCGACAAAAATGCACCAGCACTGCCACCGCGAACGTCGTCGGCTGCACAATGAGGAACGCAGGGTCTGCACGCTCGTTGTGCAATCGTCGCCTGAACGCGAAGGCTGATGTCGTGAGGGAAAGAGTCCCCCTCTAACCTCTCGACCGCAAATTCAGGAGTCGACCAGAGCCCACGTATTTAGGTTCCGCTTTGTTACCGAAGCAAGTTTGATGGTGAAAATTGTAAGCAAGTGCATAGATCGGTAAAGTTTCAGCGGCTCTGGGAATGCTATGCCCCGCAGTGGTCGAAAGGTCACTGCGGGGTTCCAGTATCTCGCAGGCGGACGGAATAGAATTCGCCCGCGTTGACGTCTGGCATTTGAGGCCATTCTGATGGAGCCCGATCCCCGCGGGTCAGGGCGCAGGCCGGCAGCGAAGTCCGCTTCGCGGCTCTTTGGGAACAATCGCACAGGCCATTGGTTCTTCCGCCAGATGCCGAATACCCGGCAATCCACTCATCGACGGAGCATTCCCATGGCGAAATCTTCGCAAAAGCGCGACGCGGCACCGAACAAGGCTGAAGACAAGGGGCAACCGGAAACCAAGGCGAGCCCAAAGGCCGAGACAGAAAAGTCGGGCGGCAAGAAGAAGTCGGGTGGCAAGAAGTAGGCTTTCTCCTCTGAAGAGCGCTGCTGCACAGAAGCGGGAGGGGGACTCCGTGTCGGTTGCACGCAGGGCCGGATTTTGCTGGCGATGATCTCGCAGCAAGATAGCCCCCGCTGATCGGACCTGAGGTTTGTGCGGCTACATTGCCCGGCTCTGGCGGAGCGGCGGCCCGGTTCTACCGACCGAGAAACCGCCGCTCCGCTTGCCCTGCCGAACACCGCTCATTCGCGCGCCGCTCCTGCCGCTCCGGACGACAAACAGCGGCTCTGCTCGCTGACTTGGGTAGCGCCGGCTGAGCCCCCAATGAAACCGAAGGAGGCCGACATGGCCGACAGCGACCGCGTGCAAACATCTGGGCATGGAACGGCCCAAACGGAGGACCATTCCTCCCGTCCCGATCCGGTGACGGGTGAGGTTCGCGCAGGCCCGGGCGACGCAGGCCTGGAGGATCGGCCGGAGATCAACGCCGGCACCGCGGGCACCCGGCAGATGGCCAACAGCCGGCTGGGCTTAGTGCTTGGCATCATGGCCCTGCTCGCCGTTCTTGTTTTCGTCTTGAGGGCGCTCTTCTAAGGGAGGGTGGCAAGGCCCGGGCCCATCGTTCCTGCCGAGACCGCAAGGTTGGGCAATCCGCCTCGATCACCCGGGATCGCGCCCTTCGGCGGAGATTTCGGGGAAGGCGGTGCGCTCTTCATTGGCGGCACCACACAGAAGTTCCACCGCTCGGTCGGCGGCGTCCTGGAAGGGTTCCAGTACCAGATCGACACCTGCGCTGAACATCACCTCGGTATCGCCGGCGCTGTGCGATGCGGCGGCCATTCGCCCCGAAAACCCGGCCGCCCGCGCCAGCTGGATCAGGGTCCGGCGGGTATCTTCGTGACTGAGGCCGGTGGGGTGGATCGGCACGGTCGACACCATCCACTCGGCCCCGCGGAACGGAAGTTCTGCCACAAACCCCGGGTCGCTGGCATCACCGAAGTCGGCGTCCAGCCCAAGGTCGCGCCAGCGCCGCACGGCTTGCGGGTTGAAATCGACGCCCAGCACCCTTATCCCGCGTTTATTCAGGCGCAGCCCGATGGCGGTGCCGAACCGGCCCAGACCGAAGATGATCACGCTGTAGCTGTTTGCCTCATGCGCGCCCGCTTCGGAGGGTTCGCGCGGGGTGCCCTTGCGTTCAAAGACGCCAAGCAGGGGCTCGAACAGTGCATAAAGCCGGTGCGAATAGGTGATCATGTAGGTCGATGCCGCGATGGTCACGAGACCGACCATGGTGACGAGGCCAAGCGCGTTGTCGGCCACATGGCCAAGCGACACGCCCATCGCGACGAAGATCAACGAGAACTCGCTGATCTGCGCCACGGTCAGCCCTGCCAGGAACCCGGTGCGCTTGCGGTAGCCCATCGCCCCCATGATCGCGAGCACGATCAGCGGATTGCCGATCAGAACAAAGATCGAGAAGACCAAGGCCCCAACCATATGCGTGCCAAGCAGCGACAGGTCCAGCGTGGCGCCAAGCGCGATGAAGAAGAACAGCAGCAGGAAGTCGCGCAACGGCCCAAGTCGGGCGGCAATCGTTTCGCGGTAGGGGGTCGAGGCGAGGGCGACGCCCGCCAGCAGGCCGCCAACTTCCTTGCCAAGGCCAACGGTGTCGCCGACGGCGGCGAACATCGCCGCCAGAGCGATGGCGAAGATTATCAGAAGTTCGGGCGCGCCGGCGAGCCGTTCGGTCAAGGGATTGGCGATGTAGCGCACGAACAGCACCACCGCCATCACCAACCCTACGCCTGACGCCAGCACCGTCATCACCGACCCGCCCCCGTGCCCCGCATCCGCAGCACCGATGCCGATGGCCGACAGCACGATCATTGCCAGCACCACGACAAGGTCCTGCACGATCAGGAAACCCAGCGCGATCTGACCATGCAGCGCGTCTATCTCGCGTTTGTCGGACAGCAGCTTGACGATGATGATGGTCGAGGAAAACGTCAGTGCGACCGCGACATAAAGGCTGGTGACGTGGTCCAGCCCGAGGCCAAGCCCGATCAGATAGCCGAAGAACGCCGTGAAGAAGACCTGACCGAGGCCCGTCATCACCGACACCACGCCGAGCGACCGGATCAGCTTTACGTCAAGCTTGATGCCGACAAGGAACAGCAGCACCGCAATGCCAAGTTCGGACAAGAGGTCGATTTGCGCGTCGGAGTGGACGACGTCCAGCGCAGATGGCCCGGCGATCAGGCCGACGGCGATGAAACTGACGATCAGAGGCTGGCGCGCCAGCGTGCCGATCAGGCCGATTCCGGCGGCCATGACGAGGAGCAGGGCTACTTCTGCAAAGGCGGTCAGGGCCGGTACCCCGCGTCCGGTTTTGGCGCGTATCCGGCCGAAGGGGGCCGGGGCGCGGTCTGGTGCGCCACAAGGAAGTCGGCAAGGTCGGCGTCGGCGATGCGCCAGCCCTTGCCGATGTCGATCGCGCGCAATTTGCCCGACCTGATCCAGTGACGAACGGTCGCCTCGGCGACCTTCAGGCGGTCGGCCACGTCCTTGACGGTCTGATACTGGTCGTTCGGCATGGCGTCCGGCCTGTGGATGTGTTTGCTGAAGTATAGCGCAGAATGGTGACGTTGGATTGACCTCGGTCAATCAGCCATGTCGCCACCTGCGGCGCCTTGCTTACCCACACGACGCTGACCAGCCTGATGCGCCTACTGGCGGTGGCCTACATCGGCCAGGCGGGCGAACAGGTGCGCCAGAGATTGAGCGTCATCGGCGAGATCAACGCGGAAATCGACGTGTTCGAATAGCCGCAGGCGAGGCGGGCGACGTGCTGTTCGCAAGACGTCGGGGGTTGCAATCGCCTCTCATATCTTTATCCCGGCCGGATCGAATATGGAGCCGGGTGCGAATCCCGGCTGGCTCTTCTGGCCGCCGATCCGCCGGACCACCGTCATACTGACATGACCCCCTTACCCATGCGGCGCACTGCGGCGGATCGGTCTGGACTGGAATTTCGATGATATCCATCACTGCTTACCGTGACCAATGGTTCGGCAATATCAGGGCGGACCTGTTGTCCGGACTTGTCGTTGCGCTTGCCCTGATCCCCGAGGCGATCGCGTTCTCGATCATTGCGGGGGTGGATCCGAAGGTCGGCCTCTATGCCTCGTTCTCGATTGCCGTCATCACGGCGATTGCCGGTGGGCGGCCCGGGATGATCTCGGCCGCCACCGCCGCGACAGCGGTGCTGATGGTGACATTGGTCAAGGACCACGGGCTGCAATACCTGCTGGCAGCAACCGTGCTGGCCGGGCTTTTGCAGATCGGCATGGGGTTGCTGCGGCTTGGTTTCGTCATGCGCTATGTGTCGAAATCGGTGATGACGGGGTTCGTCAACGCGCTGGCGATCCTGATCTTCATGGCGCAACTGCCCGAACTGGACCCAAACCGCGTCACCGCCCTGACCTTCGTTCTGGTCGCCGCCGGGTTGGCGATCATCTACCTCTTTCCCCATGTCACCAAGGCGGTCCCGTCGCCGCTTGTCGCCATCGTCGTGCTGACCGGGCTGACGATGGCCTTCGGCTGGGACGTGCGGACGGTGGGCGACATGGGGGCCTTGCCCGACACGCTGCCGGTGTTCCTGATCCCTGACATCCCGCTGAACCTGGCGACCTTGCAGATCATCTTTCCCTACGCGCTTGCGGTCGCGGTTGTAGGCCTTCTGGAAAGCCTGATGACACAGACGCTGGTCGATGACCTGACAGATACCAAATCCAGCCGGAATCAGGAGTGTATCGGGCAGGGGCTGGCAAATACCGCGACCGGGTTCATCGGCGGCATGGCCGGCTGCGCGATGATCGGGCAAAGCATGATCAACGTGAAATCCGGTGGGCGGGGGCGGTTGTCCTGCGCTTTCGCCGGGGTGATGCTGCTGATCTTCTGCGTGGCGCTGGGCACTTGGGTCAGCCAGATCCCGATGCCGGCGCTGGTGGCGATCATGATCATGGTGTCGGTCGGCACGTTCTCGTGGTCTTCGGTCAAGAACCTGCGCACCCATCCGCGATCGTCATCTATCGTGATGCTCGCCACGGTGGCGGCCGTCGTCTACACCCACAACCTTGCCATCGGCGTGTTGCTGGGGGTGCTGTTGTCGGGCATCTTCTTTGCCGGCAAGATCGCGCAGCTTTTCCGTGTGACCAGCACGGCAAGCGAGGACGGGCGGGTGCGGACCTACCGGGTCGAGGGGCAGTTGTTCTACGGTTCGGTCGAAGATTTCATGGCGGCGTTCGATTTCAGGGAAGCGCTGGACCGTGTGGTGATCGACGTTTCGGCGGCCCATATCTGGGACATCTCGTCGGTGCAGGCGCTGGACATGGCGGTGCTGAAATTCCGCCGCGACGGGGCCGAGGTCGAGATCATCGGCATGAACGTCGCGTCCGAAACCATCGTCGACAAGCTTGCCGTGCATGACAAGCCCGGCGCGATGGACAAGCTTCAGGCGCATTGAGAGGGGATCGAGATGACGACGAAGATCCTGGCCCTTGTTGACGGGTCGACCTACGCCACCAGCGTCTGTCACGCGGCGGGATGGATCGCCGGGCGTCTGGGCGGCGGGGTAGACCTCCTGCACATCCTGCCCGACACGCATGCCAAGGGCAGTGGCGATCTTTCCGGCGCCCTGAAGCTGGGGGCGCGAACGGCGTTGATGGAGGAGTTGGTCGCCCTTGATGCGCAGCGGGCAAAACTGGCGGCAGCACAAGGCCATGCCATTCTGGACGACGCCAAGGCGCTGATCGAGGCCGATGGCATGGCCCCTGTCGGTCTGAAGCTGCGCCACGGCGATCTGCTTGAAGCCCTGGCCATCCTGCAACCTGACGCCCGTGCGCTGGTGATCGGCAAGCGCGGCGAAGGCAGTGCGGGCGCGTTCGAACATCTTGGATCCAACCTTGAACGCATCATTCGCAGTGCGACGGTTCCTGTCTTCGTTGCCGCGCGGGCGTTTCTTCCGATCCGGCAGGTTCTGGTCGCCTATGACGGTAGCGCCAGTGCCGACCGTGCGGTCGCGCGGATGACGCAAAGCCCGGTTTTCAGGGGGCTATCCGTCGTTCTGGCCTATGCCGGGGCCGATACCGATACCATTCGTCGCCAGCTTGAGGCCGCACGCGCCAGTCTGGCGGCGGCCGGCCTGCAGGCAGCCATCGCTATCGAACCGGGCGAGCCGGAGGTAGCCTTGCAACGAAAGATCGCGGCAGAGGGCTTCGATCTGCTGGTGATGGGCGCCTATGGCCATTCACGCATCCGAAACCTCATCATCGGATCGACCACCACCGAGATGATCCGGGCGTGCAGGGTGCCGGTGCTGATCTACCGTTAGGCCCCTGCAAAGGCGCTGCGCTGGCTGCTTGCTCAGGCGACAGGCGGCAGACGGGACGGGCCGGGGTCAAGCCCCGCAACCTCGCGGCGGAACCGGGGGGTGTCGCCGCGGTCGTCCGGTTCGTCGAGGTCTTCGGCGAAGCGACGCCCGTCATAGGTGGCCCAGGCGATCGGGCCGGGAGCGGCAGCGTCGCCGATCAGCCGGACAGAACGGATGCCTGCCTCCTGCCAGTCGGCCCGGCGGGCGACCAGATCGTGCCAGAGCGCATCGTTCGGGGTGCGCGAAGTCACCATGACCACGGCATCGGCGGGCAGGGTGGTCGTCGCGCCGGTCCAGACACAGGCGAGGGTGACCGCGTCCGCCGTCACGGCATCGGGTGCCTTGCCGGTGATGACGGTGACGCCAAGGGACAGCAGGCGGCGCATGATGGTGCCCTGTTCGAGGGTGTTTTCCGTCCATTCCGCGACCTTTGCCGCCGGTGTCACGAAGCTGACCGTGCAGCCCCTTGCCACCAGAAGCTCGGCCATCACCGAGCCCATGTAGAAATGGTCGTCGTCGTAGAGAACGACATGGCCGCCGGTCGGCCCGTGGCCGTCCATCAGGTCATCGGGGGAGTAAAGCGGCAGTGCGGGATCGGTCGGGATCGGGTGCAGGTGAAAGCGCGCCACCGCGTCGCGTCGCCAGCGTGAGCCGGTGGCAAGGGCGACGTGATGCGCGCCCATCGCCAGAACGTCGTCGGCAGTCAGGCGGCTGTCGCGGTAGATCTCGGCGTTGGGCAGGGGGGCAAGCTGGCCGGTGCGGTAATCGGCCACCCGGCCCCAGGCCGACAGGCCGGGCAGCAGACGCTCGCGCGCGACGCGGCCGCCCAGCGTCGTCGTCGCCTCGGCCAGTGTCACGCTGTAGCCGCGCTTTGCGGCCTGCAAGGCCGCCTCAAGGCCGGCTGGTCCGGCACCGACGACCAGCACGCTGTCTGAGGCACCCTTCGGCCTTGCCCGCTCCGGGTGCCAGCCCTTGCGCCATTCCTCCATGAAGGCGGTGTTCTGGGTGCAGCGGCTGATCCCGCCGGTCATGTCGCCCGACACGCAGATATTGCAGCCGATACATTCGCGGATGTCGTCGAAGCGGCCTTCCTCGATCTTTTTCGGCAGGAACGGGTCTGCAATCGACGGGCGCGCCGCGCCGATGAAATCCAGAACCCCCGACCGCACCTGCCGCACCATCGCATCGGCGCTGGTGAAGCGGCCGACGCCGACCACGGGTTTCGAGGTGAGCGCCCTGATCCCGCGCACAAGGTCTTCCTGCGCGCCCTCGGCGGTAAAGCGGCTGGTGCCGGAACAGGCCTCCCATGTGCCCTGCGCCAGATCCCACAAGTCGGGCAAATCGCCGTGCATTTCGATGAAATCGCGCAGTTCGGCATTGGAAAACCCGAGTTTCCCGCCCTCGTGCAGCGACAGGCGCAGGGTGACGCCAAGCTCGCCCTTCGTCGCCTCGCGGGCGTCCTCGATGATTTCGCGCAGAAACCGCGCGCGGTTTTCAAGGCTGCCGCCATATTCGTCGGTACGGTGGTTGGTGGCGCGCGACAGGAAGTGCTGCAGCACGCCAAAGCCATGCGCGCCGTAAAGGCAGATAAGGTCGAAACCCGCCTGCTGACTGCGGCGAAAGGCGTTGCGGAACCAGCGGCGCAGGTCGCGGATATCCTCGCGGTCCATGGTGCGAGCCTGCACCGGATCGGAGGTGAAGGTCAGGATCGGGCCGCCCGATACCGCCAGCGGCACCTCGCGGCTGTAAAGGTTCGGCCCGTTAATGCCGGAATAGGCCAGCTGGATACCCGCCAGCGCCCCATGCGATTTCATCGCCTCGGCCATTGCGGCGAGGGCAGGGATGTCCTTGTCCTCCCACAGGTGCTGTTCGATGAACGGGGTGATTTCCGAGGTCGGGTGGATCTCGGTCTGTTCGGTGAAGATCACGCCCCAGCCGCCCTCGGCCTTGGTGCGGCGCATTTCGGCCACGGCAGAGGGGTCGCGGTAGCCGCCGCCGTTGCAGTGCGGCACCTGGTAAAAGCGGTTCTTCGCCAGCTTCGGGCCGATGCGGACCGGCTCGAACAGGATGTCGTACTGGCTGGGACGGGTGTCTTTCGGCATGGCTATCGCACCGGGCGGAAATCGTGGATCTGGTTTTGCAAGAGCGCGACGTCAGGCGGCCGCGAAATGTCGGCGGTCAAGAGCGCAGAGGCGGGGCCGGCATAGGCCAGCACCGCCGCGTCAGGGGCGACGATGGTCGACCCGCCGCAATAGGTGATGTCGCCTTCCGGCCCGCAGAAGTTGGCGTAGACGATGGTCATGCGGTGGTTGATCGCATGGGCCGGTACGATCAACCGACTGACATGAATGTTCGGCTCGGGGTTGGCGGTGGGAACGAGGAGAAGCGTCACGCCCGCCTCGGCTAGCTGCCGCAGAAGGGGAGCGAATTCCACATCGTAGCAGATGAGCAGGGCGGTCCTCTGGCCTGCAAAGTCGAAGATCGTCATCGCCTCGCCCGGCGCGTAGATCGCCTTTTCACGCGGTCCGAAAAGCTGGGTCTTGCGGTAATGCGCAATCTCGACGCCCCGACCGTCGAAGCTGACGGCGGCGTTGTAGATGTGGTCTCCGTCGCGTTCGGCGTAGCCAAGGGTCAGCCCGCACCCTGCCTGCCGGCACAGCGCCGACAGGGTCCGATGCCAATCGCCGCCGCGTGGCTGGGCAAGTTCCGGGATGCGGGCGCTGTTGTAGCCGGGCAGGAATACTTCCGGTGCGACCAGCATCTGCGCGCCGACGGCAGCCGCACCGGCCAGAGCCGCGCCAAGGTCGGCGAGTGCTGCGGCGGTGTCGTCGGTCCGCGCCCGGCCTTGCCAGAGAGCGAGGGTCAGCGTCATGTCTCCTCCGTTCCGGCCATGCAGGCCGGGGTCATGCAGGAAAGGGGAGGGGGGCCGGCCGGAACCGGCCCCGGCAGGTCACTTCTTCAGGTTGGTCCAGATCGCGTCATACATTTCCTGGGTTGCCTGATCGCAAGCTTGGGCAAAGACGCCCGGCGTCGACCCGGCAGGCGGGTTGTTTTCCGGGCTGGTGCGGATCGCCTCGTCAAGGAAGGGTTCGACCCCAAGCACGCCCGAGGTGTAGGCGGCATAGTTCGTCACCGCCGCCGCGTTTTCCGGAACCAGCAGGAAGTTCATGAACTTCAGTGCGTTCTCGCGGTTTGGCGCGTCCTTCAAAAGGACCACGTTGTCCATCCACAGGACATGGCCTTCCTTGGGGTAGGAATACTCCACGTTGGCGCCTTCGGCCCGCGCCTTGGCCGAAAAGCCGTTGTAAATCATGCCGGCGGCAGCGTCACCCGAGACCAGCACCTCTTTCGCGGTATCGGACCCGAACGAAGCCCAGTGCGGCTTGGCCTTCAGCAGCATGTCGTTCAGCGCCTGCAATTGCGCGCGGTCCGTGGTGCATTGCGGGATGCCAAGGTAGAGCGAGCCGAGGATCAGCACCTCGTTCTGGCTGTCGAGGACGTTGATCTTGCCTTGCAGTTCCGCCGGCGGGTCGAACAGGATCGCCAGCGACGAGATGTCGCCCGGATAGGCATCACGGTTCACCGAGAAGGAGGTCGAGCCCCACTGATACGGGATCGAGGATTTGCGACCCTGATCGAACGGCACATCAAGCCACTGCGGCGCGATATTGGCGAGGTTCGGCACTTCCTCGGGGGTGAAGGTGTCGAGCATCCCGTCATCGGCCATGATCTTGACCATGAAGTCGGCCGGAACGGACACGTCATACTGGCCAAGCTTGCCCGCCTTCAGCGCGGCAAGCATCGCCTCGTTGCTGTCGAAAGTGTCGATCGTCACGTCGATGCCGGTTTCGGCCTCGAACTTGTCAACGAGTTCCTGCGGGATGTATTCGAACCAGTGATAGACCGAAAGCGTGCCTTCGGCCTGCGCGGCGCCAGCCATGAGGAGGAAGGCGGCGGCGGAGGTGGTCAATCTGTGCATGGTTATCTCCTTGGAGGGTCAGGACCGGGTCTTTTGCCCGATGCGGTTGGCGAAGTAGGACAGCGAGACAAAAAGGATCGACACGGCCAGCATCAGCGTCGAGACCGCCATGATGTTGGGCTTGATGCCCTGCTTGACCGAGCCGAAAATCGCCGTGGGCAGGGTTTCCATACCGGCGCCCTTGACGAAGTTTGTGATGATGAAGTCATCAAGGCTGATGATGAAGGCCAAGAGGTAGCCCGACACCACCCCCGGCATCATCAGGGGCAGCAATATCAGCCAGAACGCCTGTGCGCGGGTGGCGTAAAGGTCGCGGGCGGCCTGTTCGTAGACATCCTCGATGCCCGACAGCCGGGCGGCAATGGGCAGGTAGGCGAAGGGGATGCAGAAGGTGATGTGGGCGATCAGGATGGTCAGATAGCCGGTGGCCAGCCCGATGGCGGAAAAGAACACCAGCGTGGCGACGGCGGTGACGATCTCTGGCACCATCAGAGGCAGGTTGATCATGGCAAAGGTCGTTTGCTTGCCGCGAAACCGCCCGCCACGGACCATGGCAAGGGCGGCTGCGACCGCGATGGTAGTGGCAGCGGTGGCGGCCAGAAAGGCGATGGTGACCGAGTTCCACGCCGCCTCGCCAAACCGTCCCGCCTCCGGTCCGGTGAAGACATCGGCATACCAGCGCCAGGAAAACCCGCCCCATGTGGTGATCGAGGCCGAGCCGTTGAAGCTGTAGACCGTGACCACGACCAGGGGGGCGTAAAGCAGCACGAGGCAGGCGATGGCCAGCGGGAAGAAGCCGGGATAATGGCGCACACCCCTCATCGCGGCGCCTCGCGCAGGGCGGCTCGGGCGTAGGCCATCAGCGCGATCAGCACCAGGGTCATCAGCACGACCGACACCGCCGCACCGAACGGCCAGTTGCCTTGGCTGCCCTTGAACTGTTCGTCGATCAGGCTGCCGATCATGTAGGTTTTTGCCCCGCCCAGAAGATCGGGCGCAAGGAAGGCGCCAAGCGACGGCACGAACACCAGGATGCAGCCCGCGATGATGCCGGGCCGCACGACCGGCAAGACGATCTCGCGCAGGATGGTCCAGCGCCCGGCGTAAAGGTCGGCGGCCGCTTCGGAGAGGGCAAAGTTGTAGCGCTCGACTGCGGCGTAGATCGGCAGCACCATGAACGGCAGGTAGCTATAAAAGAGGCCAAGCTGCACGGCGAGGTTGGTGTTGACCAGAGGCAGGGGGCCGTCGATCAGGCCAAGCGACATCAACCCCTCGTTCAGGGGGCCGTTGTCGCGGATCAGGAATTTCAGGCTGACGGTGCGGATCAGAAGGTTGACCCAATAGGGCACGGTCACCAGAAACAACCAGACCCCGCGCTGGGCGGGCGGACGCGTGGCGATGAACCATGCGGTCGGAAAGCCGATCATCAGGCACACAAGCGTCGCCAAGCCCGCCTGCCACAGCGAGCGCCAGAAGATCGAGATGTAGGTCCATTCGATGACCGGCGGCTCGTCGCCGAAAAGGCCGCGGTTCAAGAAAAACTGGTCATAGGCGGCAAGGGTGAAATCCCATATCACGCCGCCGCGAAACTCCTTGGTCAGGAAGGAATAGACCACCATCAGCCCCACCGGCAGCACCAGAAAGAGGCCGATCACCACCCAGGTCGGCAGCAACAGCGGCAAGGCCAGCCGTCCCCAGCCGGTGCCGCCGCCCGCCTTTTCGCCCGAAGGAAGCGGCCCGCCGGCCATCAGTCCGCCAGAAGGCGCGCGGCGCCTTCCTCAAGGTGCAGCGAGACGCGGCTGCCGGGCGGCGGCAAGGTGGCGCGCGCAGAATTCTGGATGCGCAGGGTGAAGGGCGCGCCGCCGTCCAGCCGTGTCAGCAGCTGCAGGTCGGTGCCGAGGAACACCACGCGCTCCAGCGTAGCGCCCAGTTCTCCGGTCGGGGCAAGCGTCAGGCGTTCGGGCCGGATCGACAGGTGGTGCCGTCCGGGCGTCGTGTCCGCAGACGGGCAGCTGAGGACATGGCCACCGGGCAGCACCACCTCGGCCATCCCGCCCGATACGCTGCGCACCTCGACCTCGATCAGGTTGGTCTCGCCGATGAAATCGGCCACGAAGCGGTTCAGCGGGGCCTCGTAGATGTCGCGTGCGGTGCCGATCTGCTGCACCCGGCCGTCCGACATGACGGCAATCCGGTCGGACATGGTCAGGGCCTCTTCCTGATCGTGGGTCACGAAAACGAAAGTGATGCCGGTCTGTTCCTGCAGCGTCTTCAGTTCGACCCGCATCGCCTGCCGCAGTTTAAGGTCCAGCGCCGACAGCGGTTCATCCAGCAACAGCACCTTGGGTTCGGGGGCGAGGGCACGCGCCAGTGCCACGCGCTGCTGCTGGCCGCCTGACAGTTGCGCCGGCATCCGGTCGGCAAAGGCCGAAAGATGCACCATCTCCAGCATCCGGCCGGCGCGGGCGCGGCGATCGGCAAGCCCCATCCCCTTCATCTTCAGCCCGAAGGCGACGTTGTCGATGACGGACATGTGGGGAAAGAGCGCGTATTGCTGAAAGACCGTGTTGATCGGTCGCAGGTTCGGGTCGAGCCCCGCGATGTCCTCGCCGAATAGCCGGATCTCGCCGCCGCTCACGTCCTCGAACCCGGCGATGCAGCGCAACAGTGTGGTCTTGCCGCAGCCCGAGGGGCCAAGCAGGGTGAAGAATTCATTGTCGCCGATGGCCATCGATACGGAGTGCAGCGCCGTGGTCGTGCCATAGCGCTTTACCACCGAGCGGATGTCGATTGCCGTTGACATGCTGCCCATACCCCCGAAACTTCCCGTTGAAGGTAAGACCCTGTGCGAAAGGGGGTATATACCCCCAGAGAGGTATGATGCGCGCCCAGCCGAACGCCGCCGAAGCGCAGCTTGCCGAGGTGATCCGCCGTCGGGGGCTGCCGGGCTTCGAAAGTGCCCTGCACGACTGGCTGCGCCGCTGCCTTGCGCCGGACAACATGATCGTGCTGGCCTATGGCGACGCCGGCCCGCCCAGGGTGCTGTATCAGCACTCGGACACCCCGCAGGTCTTCGCGCAGTTGCACGACGTCTACCTGCAGGGCGCCTACCTGCTTGACCCCTACCACGATCTGCATGTGACCCGGGTGTCCGCCGGTGCCTATCGGTTGCGCGACATCGCCCCGGATGCGTTTCACCGAAGCCGCTATTTCACCGAATATTACCGCCAGACCACCCTGATCGACGAGGTCACCTTCATTGCCTACCCAAGGTCTGATGTGTCGTTGAACGTTTGCCTTGGCCGCGACGGCACGTCAGGCCGGCCCTTCTCGATGGCCGAGATCGAAACCATGCACCGGCTGGCCCCAATCATTGCCGCTCTGGCCGAGACGCAGTGGGCGATGCTGACGTGGTCGGCATCGGGCGCGGCGGCGGATGTGGCCGGTGGCCTCGTCACGGCCCTGGCAACGCGCCATGGCATCCGGCTATCGCCGCGTCAGGCCGAGGTGGCGCTCTTGATCCTGCGAGGCCATTCCACCCCGTCGATCGGATTGCGGCTTGGGGTGTCGCCGCAGACGGTCAAGGTGTTTCGCAAGCAGCTCTATGCCAGGTGCAACCTGACATCTCAGGCCGAGCTGTTTGCGCTCATGGTTCCCTTGCTGACCCCGGCTGAGCGGCCGTGAGGCGGAAGTGGCGCATAGTCCGCGGCGCCTGGCATGCGCGCTTCTCGCCACGTCGTATTTAAACCGAATGTGAACAACAGGTTCGCAGGTCGTTAAACAACAATGTTGCAAGATCAAGGCGTGGTGAGTCGGAATTTTGCCAGAATCATGGCCGGGCCGACAGTGTTGGGGGACTGCCAAATGCTTACCTCGGACCTCTGGCCGAACGAGGCGCGCGCCGCTCGCGAACATCCGGCAGGGGAAGCTGCGCTTTTCGGCGGGCATTTCAACCGGTTCCCGCCCGTCGACGATGTGGTGTCGGACCTTGACCGGATCGCTTCGCGCACCCTCGCCGCCTGACACAACTCTCCTGACCTCGTTCGTGGCCGCTCGTGTGTCGAGCGGCCTTTTTGTTTTTGGCACCGCCCGTTGTCGGCGTCGGCCACCGGGCCGGACGCCATCCTGTCAGACCCACGCAACGGAAAACACCGGAGGGGAACCCCTCCGGTGTCTTTTCAGGTTGGTGTCTGGTTGGCTCAGAGGCCGAGCAGCAACTTCACTGCCGCTTCCACCTCAGGGGTCACCTCTTTGTTCGCGGCGGCCTTCAGCAGGTCCAGTTCAGCTTCCGGCTGGAGAGCGATCTGTTCTTCCAGCAGAGCAATCTCGCCTTCAAGGGCCTCGTATTCGGCCGCTGCGGCCTTTTCGCCTTCAAGGAGTGCCTGCTCGCCGTTGATCGTCGCGATTTCACCAACCAGAGCGTCGATCTCGCCCTGGATTGCATCGACGTCCGCTTCGGGCTCTGCCTTCGCGAGTTCGAGATCCGCGATTGCGGTGTTCTTTTCGCCGATAAGGGTGGCGTTCTCGGCAATCACGCCATCGATCTCTGCGACCGAGCGCTCCGGCGCGGTCATTCCCTCTTTTGCCAGCAGCGCTGCGTCAAGATCGGCCTGAAGCTGTTCACCTGCCAGCACCGAGTCGCGGTAGGCTGCGATCTTGCCGACGCGCGAATTGGGCGAGGCGTTCTTCAGCGCGTTGGGCGAAGCGTGCGCCGCGTTCAGCGCGCCGAGGTCCGAGGCGCTCAGGCCCAGTTCGCCAAGGATGTCTTTCTTCTTTGCCTTCTTTGCCGGCTTTGCAGCGACAACCTTTTCCTTGACCTTGGCTTGTTCCTTCACCTTGGCTTTGGCCTGCGATCCGGCGTCAGATTTCTTGGCCTTGGTTTCGGTCTGCTGGCCACCGTTGCTGCCACCGTTACCGTTGCCGCCACCGTTGCCGCCGCCGTTGCCACCACCGTTGCCGCCGCCATTGCCATTGCCATTTCCGGCATAGGCCATGTCCGGCATCGAAACGGTCGCCACCATCGCTGCCGAGCCAAGGAGGGCAATCGTGAGGGTGCAGGCCTTGAGGAAAGTCTTGGGAAGTGCGTTCATGTTCTGCCTCTGTGCATAGCGGGACAGGAAGCCCCGAAGGTTGCCGTTTCCCCGCACCCCGGACTGCCTGACTGGGCCGCCGAATCGCAGGTCTGTAGGGCAGTTAGACACCAGGGTGCTTAAACTCGGCGCAAACCGATCGTTCATCGACGGTTCACATCGGAAATGCTACAAGTAGGGCATGAAACGAGTTGCCATCATTGTACTAGTAGCGGGCTTGGCACTTTCGTCGCCGGTGTCGGCGTCGACCGTGCGCGAGATCGAAGCTTCCGAACTGCGCCAGATTGTCAGCGCAGGCAAAACCATCAGCCTGAAGCGGGTAATCGCTTCGGTCGCCAAGGCCACCGGGGGCGAGCCGATCGAGGCGCGCGCCTTTGACGCAGATGGCGTGTTCTACCGCATCGTCCTGAAGACACCCGACGGCACATTGATCAGCGTGATCATCGACGCCGTCTCCGGCGAGCAGGTCAGCAAGAACTCCCCGCTCGGCAAACTGGTCACTACCGCTGCCCGCGACATTCCGAAGGGTCAGGCAGCCAAGGCGAACAGGACGGCTGGCCAAACCGGCAAGGGCGGCGGCAACGCTGGCGGCAACGGCAACGGCAACGGCAACGGCGGTGGCAATGGCGGCGGCGGTGGCAGCGGCAATGGCGGCGGCAATGGCGGCGGTGGCGGAAATGGCAATGGTGGCGGAAATGGCAACGGCAACAACTGATTGCCTTAATTGTTGCCAGATTCCGGTGTAGTCTGCCCGACATGAGAGTATTACTTGCAGAAGACGAAACGGTCCTGTGCGATCAGATCAAGCGCCTGCTTGCGGCCGAGGGCAGGGTTGTAGATGTCGTTCACGACGGCGAAGAGGCCTGTTTCCGCGGGCTGACCGAACCCTATGACATGATCATCCTCGACATCGGCCTGCCGATCCGTGACGGAACCTCGGTTCTGAAGGAGTGGCGCGCCAAGGGGATCGCCATTCCCGTGCTGATCCTGACTGCCCGCGACGGATGGTCGGACCGGGTCGACGGGCTGGATGCGGGCGCCGACGACTACATGACCAAACCCTTTCATCTGCCCGAACTTGCGGCCCGCGTCAGAGCGACGCTGCGGCGCAGTTCGGGGCGGACCAACCCGCTGTTCGAAAAGGACGGGGTGGTCTTCGACACCCGCACCGGGCGGGCCACCCTGCACGGCGTGCCGGTGGACCTGACGGCGCAGGAGGTGGCGGTGCTGTCCTACCTGATGCACAACACCGGGCGGCTGATTTCGCGCACCGAACTTTCCGAGCATATCTACGAATATGACGGCGACCGTGATTCGAACACGATCGCGGTGTTCATCAACCGGCTGCGCAAGAAGCTTGGGCCGGAGCTGATCCAGACCATGCGCGGACGCGGATACATGATCGAACCGGCCTGATGCTGTCGCTGCGAAAAAGGGCGTGGATCAGTGGTGGCCTGTCTGCCCTGGTGTCGATGGTCTGCGGCACCTTGCTGCTCTATTCCTACCTGAACCTCAAAGTCCAGGAGCGGTTCGACAGCACGCTGACCGAACGCCACAGCCGGATCGTCGCGGCGCTGAGCAACGTGCCGGACGCCCCGGCGCAGCTTGTGGAACTGGTCTTCGATCCGGAATATCAGGCGCCCTATTCGGGCCAGTATTGGCAAGTCACCGCACCGGACGGGCAGATCTACAGTTCGCCCTCGCTTTTTGACGGGGTCTTGCCCAAGCCGCTCGACCTTTCCAACCAGATTCTGATCGGCAACGTCAGGGGCCCCGAAGACGAACGGCTGCGCGCCGTCTACCAGATCATCACGCTTGAGGATGGCAGTGAATGGATTGTTGCGGTCGCGCGCGAGCTTGCCGGGCTGATCGCCGAACGCGAGGAGGTGCGGCGCAGCCTGATCGTCGCCTTTGCGCTGGTCGCGGCGATTGGCATCGTCAGCGTCCTTGCGCAGACCGCCGCGATCCTGCGCCCGCTGGAAAAGTTGCGCCAGGATGTGGCCGACCGCTGGCAGCGCGACGAGGAGTTGAGCGCGGCGGACTATCCCGAAGAGGTCGCGCCGCTGGTGAGCGACATCAACTCGCTCCTCGAGCGCAACCGCGAGATCGTCGGTCGCGCCCGCCGCCAGGCTGCGGACCTCGCACATGCGCTGAAGACGCCAAGCGCGATTCTTCGCAACGAACTGACGGGGCTGAAGGAAAAGCGCGCAAAGGTCGACAAGGCGGTGGATGCGCTGGACCGGTTGGATGCGCAGCTTGGCCGGTCGCTGGCGCGGATCAGGATGTCGAACAGCGGCGAATCGACCGCCGCGCGCACCGACCTTACCCATTCTATCGACCGGTTCTCGCGGCTGTTCGATGCCATGGCGCGCCGCGATGGCAAGGAATTTCTGGCCAACAGCGACCGCAACCTCAACATCCGCATCGACGCGCAGGATATCGAGGAAGTACTCGGCAACCTCTTGGACAACGCGCTGAAGTGGTGTGAGCACCGGATTTCGCTGTCGGCGCGCCGGGTGGCCGACGGGATCGAGGTCAATATCGAGGATGACGGTCCGGGCATTGCCGAGGCCGACCGCGCCGAAGCCCTGCGGTCGGGCGGGCGGCTTGACACGTCAAAGCCCGGCACCGGGCTTGGCCTTGCCATCGCGATCGACCTTTTGCGCGCCTATGGGGCGTCGCTGGAACTTGCCTCGTCGAAGAAGCTGGGCGGGCTGGCGGTCCGCGTAAGCCTCCCGACCCGGCTGGTCGTCGCGGCCTGACGGGCGGTTCTGCCTATGTGTGATCGAGCTGGCCAAGAAAGGCGGTGAATTCCGCCTCGTCGACGGCAACGTCATGTTCCGGGCCCGGGTAACGGCCGGCCGTCACATCGGCCACGAATTCGCCAAAGGCGGCGATGCGCTCCTGTTGCAGGCGGGCGTATTCGGCGGCGAAATCGCGGTAGACCCTCGCGTGGCGCGGGCGGTGGCCGCGGGTGCAGCCAAGCACGTCCTCGGCAAACAGGTATTGCGCGTCGGTGCCGGCCCCTGCGCCCATGCCGAAGGTTACCAGTGACGACCGCCGGCTAAGCTCGCGGCCAACGCGCGCCGGTACCACTTCCAGCTCCACGGCTACTGCGCCTGCAGCTTCGAGGTCGCACATCGCGCGCCAGACGGCCAGCGCGCTTGCCGCCGTCTTGCCCACCGCCTTGAAGCCACCGGTCCACGTCGCCTTGTGCGGCACGAGGCCGACATGACCGACCACCGGCAGGCCTTCGGTGGCCATGCGGCGCACCGTTTCCAGCGCGGCACTGCAATAGAAGGCGTCGCCACCTGTCTTTAACGCGGCAAACCCGGCGCGCAGGTAATCGTCGGTGGTGATCGGCCCGCCGTACAGCAGTCCGACCTGCACGAAACAGTCACCCGCCGCCTCGCGCATGTCGTCGGTCCAGACCGGCGCGATGATCGACAGGATGTCGACGCCCGCCGCCGCCGCCGCAGCTGCCTCGTCCGGCGTCTCGACATAAAGCATGGTCAGGGTGCGCTGGCCTTTTGCGCTGCACAGGTCGGCCACGGTCATTCGTCGGTTGCGCATCCTGTTGCTCCCTTGGCCTGCGGTTCAGGCGATGTCGATGAAGACGCGGTCGCCTTCGACCTTGACCGGATAGGTCCGGAGGTTGACGCAGACCGGCGCGCGCTTGGCTTCGCCGGTGCGGTAATCGAACTGCCCGTTGTGCTTGGGACATTCGATCAGGTGGCCCATCACGAGGCCGTCGCAAAGATGCACCTCCTCATGGGTGCATTTCCCGGCGGTGGCGTAAAAGTCGCCGTCGGGCGAGCGATAGATCGCAAAGGTCTGCGCGCCATGATCGAAGCGGATCAGGTCTTCCTCGTCGATGTCGTCGGTGGCGCAGGCATTGATCCAGGGCATTGTGGTCCTCATTCGGCAGGGATTGCAGAGACGGGTGCGGGCGCCGTGACGGGGGTTCCGGGCGACAGCTGGTGCAGGTGATCGCGGTAGGGTTTTGCGGTGGCGGGCAGGGCTCGCTTCACGAAATGGTCCTCATAGGCCAGTTGCCGCCGGAACGCGGGCCACATCTCGCGAAAGCCTTCGGCGATGGAGCGGTTCGGAGCGGGCAGGTCGTGACGGATCGCGTCGTGCAGGCGCGGCAGGGCGTGGTAGGGCACCATCGGGAACATGTGATGTTCGACATGATAGTTCATGTTCCAGTAGATGAAACGGCTGACCGGGTTCATCAACACGGTGCGGCTGTTCAGGCGATGGTCGATGACATTGTCGGCAAGCCCGCCATGCTGCAACAGCCCGGTCATCACATGGTGCCAGGCGCCATAAATCCGCGGCAGGCCGATCACCATCAGCGGCAACAGCGACTGCAGCCACAGCGCCAGCCCGACGGTGGCGGCGTAGATCGCCGCGTGAATGATCGCCACGCGCTGCACCTTGCCCCATTCGCTTTGCGGCACGAAGGTGCGCTCGGCTGCGGTGGGGCCGAAAAGCGCGTTGTGAACCAGATTGGGAAAGAACCTCGCCACGTCGATCAGCCCGAAGAAGTTCAGCACCAGTTTTGCCAGTTCGGGTGGCCGCATCACCGCGATCTCGGGGTCGCGGCCGACAATGTAGGTGTCGGTGTGGTGGCGGGCATGGCTCCAGCGCCAGGTCGCCGAATTGCGCATGATCATGAAGGACGCAACTTCGTAGACGGCGTCGTTCATCCATTTCGTGCGGAAGGCGGTGCCGTGGCCGCATTCGTGCCAGCGCGAATCCGAGGCGCTGCCGTAAAGCACGCCGTAAGCCAGCCAGAACGGTGCCGACCACAGGCTTGGCCACAGCGCGATGCCAAGGCCCGCGAAGACCAGCATCGCGGCAACCAGCAGGGCGGTGTCGCGGATCGCCGGTCCGTCGCTGCGTTGCATCAGATCCTTCATCACCTTGCGCGGCACGTCGGTGTGATACCACTCGGCTGCGGCAAGGCCGATGTCGACCGCATGCTGCGCATCCGCGCCAAGAAGACTGTAGTCGCGCCTAGCCATCTGGACCCTCCGGTTTCCAACCGCCCGCCGCCCCGCCCTGATACGTTCTGGCATGGTTGCGTCGCCTTGCCGGCATAGACCGGGGTGGCGTGGCGCACCAAGAGAAACATTGCGCCTTTCGTCAAAACACATCATCAGGTGACGGCGTAGTGATGCCATTTCGTCAGGCGGGCCCGACATGACCAAACGACCCACGATCCATGATGTCGCCCGCGAGGCTGGTGTGTCGTCGGCCACGGTGGACCGGGTGCTGAACGGACGCGAGCGGGTGCGCGAAGACACCGCCCGTAGGGTCTATGACGCCGCGCGCGCGGTTGGCTATCACGCGGCCCCCCTTATCGGCCAGCGCGTGCAGGCCGATCTGCCCCGGCTTCGGCTGGGCGTGGTGCTGCACAAGGAACGCCAGTCGTTCTACCAGCAGTTCAAGGCCGAGCTTGAACGCTCGGCGGCCACGGAAAGTGCGGTGCGTGTGTCGGTGCAGGTGGCGTTTGCCTCGTCGCAGGCCCCGGGCGATTTCGCCAGCCTGATTGATGCGATGGCCGGCAAGGTGGACGCCATCGCCGCCACCGCGGTGACCCATCCCGAGATTACCGACGCGGTGCAGCGGATGAACGCGCGGGGGGTGCCCTGCTTTGCGCTGTTGAACGACTTTGCCCAGGGTGTTCGGCAAAACTACCTTGGTCTCAATAACTTGAAGGTCGGCCGGATCGCGGCGCACATGATTTCCAGATGCGCGCGGCAGCCGGGCAAGATCGCGGTTTTCGTCGGCGGGTATCGCTGGCACGGGCATGAGCTGCGCGAAACCGGGTTTCGCAGCTATATCCGCGAATATGCGCCGCAGTTTCATGTGCTGGACACGCTGGTCAACCTGGAAACCCGGCAACTGACCTATGAGGCGACGCTGGATCTCTTGGGGCGGCATCCCGATCTGCGCGGCATCTACTGTGCGGGCGGCGGCATGGAAGGCGCGATCGCCGCTCTGCGCGAGGTGCGGGCGACTGGCGAGGTCGCGCTTATCGTCAACGAACTGACGCCGGAAAGCCGTTCTGCGCTGATCTCGCACGAGGTTACGATGGTGATTTCCACGCCGCTGCAGAAGCTTTGCGCCGATCTGATCGGGCTGGCAGCGGATGCTGTCCGCAATGGTGTGCCTTGGGTGTCGGGGCAGCATTTCCTGCAGCCCGATCTTTACCTGCCCGAGTCGGTCTGACGAAAAAGCATCAAAAATCTGGTGCGGTTCGTCAGGCGTGACGAAAAGTTCGTCGGGTTGCATTGACGGCACAAGCCGACTCGGCCCAGGGTCCGCCGCAACAAGACGACAGGTCCGAGGAGGCCTTGCATGATACCTTTCGCACTGAACCACATGACCGTGGCACGGGCATCCTTCACTGAACTTCTTGACTTGGCCGCCACGCTTGGCTGCGTCGGGGTCGAGGTGCGCAACGACCTTCCCCAGCCCCTGTTCGACGGCATGGCGCCCGAAGCTGCAGGTGAACTGGCGCGATCCAGAAATCTGCGCCTGCTGGCGGTGGCCGAGGTCAAGCGGTTCAACGACTGGTCCGAAGACAAGGCCGCCGAGGCGCTGGCCCTGATGCAGATCGCCAAGGCGGCCGGGGCGGAAGCGGTCAGCCTGATCCCGCGCAACGACAATCTCGGTACCGGCAACGGCGAACGCCAGGCCGCGCTGCGGGTGGCGTTGAAGGCGTTGAAGCCGATGCTGGAAGACCACGATCTTGTCGGCATGGTCGAGCCACTGGGCTTCGAGATCTGCGCCTTGCGTTACAAGTCCGAGGCCGTCGAGGTGATCGAGGCGCTGAACGCCAGGGGCCGCTTTAAGCTGGTCCATGACACCTTCCATCACCGGCTGGCCGGCGACGGCCCGATCTTTCCCGACCACACCGGCATCGTGCATGTCTCGGGCGTGGTGGACCGGTCGCTGTCCACCGCCCAGATGACGGATGCCCACCGGGTTCTGGTGGACGCCGGCGACGTGCTGGGCAACGTCGAGCAGATCAGACAGCTGCAGGCGGCCGGCTACACCGGCCCGGTGTCGTACGAGGCATTCGCCACCTCGGTGCACGCGCTGCAGGACCCCGCGTCCGCCTTGCGCGCCAGCATGGATCATTTTGCGTTTCAGCCCGCATGACCTTCCGGGTTTTTGCAACCGGTTGCAAAAATTTGTTGACCGCAACGCCGTTCTTCTTCAGCCTGCCGTATCGGGCTGATCGAGTCGCCCGGCGCGCCGAGGCGCGCAGGTGAAGTGAACTGAACCTGACTTGCCGTATCCAACGGCAGGCATACTCTGGGAGGAGTTACTGATGAAAAAGACCATGCTCGCCGCCGGTTTCACGGCATTGATGTCCACCACCGCGATGGCCGATGGCATCGGCGTGTCGATGGCGCTGTTTGACGACAACTTCCTGACCGTGCTGCGCAACGGCATCCAGACCCAGGCCGATGCGGCGGGCCTGTCGGTGCAGATCGAAGACGCGCAGAACGACGTGGCCAAGCAGTTGGACCAGATCAACAACTTCATCGCTTCCGGCGTTGACGCGATCATCGTCAACCCGGTCGACACCTCGGCCACCCAGGCGATGTCGGACGCCGCCGCCGCCGCTGGTGTGCCACTGGTTTATGTCAACCGCCAGCCGATCAACGTCGACACGCTGCCCGACAATCAAGCTTTCGTTGCGTCGAACGAGTCCGAGTCGTCCAGCAAGGGCTTCACCGAACAGTGCAACCAGTGGGCCGCTGCGGGCAAGACCGAGGTCAGCGTCTACGTCATGCAGGGCGAACTCTCCAACCAGGCCGCCGTGCAGCGCACGCAGAACTATACCGACGTGATCGAAGCCGGTGGATGTGCCGTCAAGGTCAACGTGATCGACCAGCAGACCGCGAACTGGAGCCGTGATCAGGCGCAAAGCCTGATGACCAACTGGCTGTCGACCGGCGCCGCCTTCGATGGCGTGCTGGCCAACAACGACGAAATGGCGCTGGGTGCGATCCAGGCGATGAAGGCGTCGGGCATCGACATGGCTTCGGTCATCGTGTCGGGTGTGGACGCAACGCAGGACGCGCTGGCCTCGATGCAGGCGGGCGAGCTGGACATCACCGTGTTCCAGAACGCTGCGGCACAGGGTGGCGGCGCGCTCGACGCGGCGGTCAAGCTGGCAGCGGGCGAGGCGGTCGAACAGAAGGTCTACATCCCGTTCGAACTGGTGACCCCGGCCAACATCGCCGACTATCTGGCGAAAAACTGATCCGCTAGTGACCCGGGGAAGGGGGCGGCGCAATCTGGCCGCCCCCTTTCCGCACTGACCGGCCCCAAGGCGGGGCTCCACCGAAGGGGCATGACATGGCGAACACCTCCCACGGGATCGGCGGCCTGACCTTCGATCCCAAAAAGCGGACCCGACCACCGGAACTCAACGTGCTGGCCGCGCTGGTCCTGATCATCATTGCCTTCGAGGCGCTGGGACAGCTGTTCATCGGGGACAGCTTCCTGTTCAACACCCGCGACAACGTCGACACCCTGTTCAACCAGCAGCGGTTGCAGATCATCATCCTGCAGGTCGCAATCGTCGGCATCATCGCGCTGGGCGTCACGCAGGTGATCATCACCGGCGGCATCGATCTGTCCTCGGGCTCGATCGTCGGCGTCACCGCGATGGTGACGATGAGCTTTGCCCAGGTCGCCATGGTCAACGGCAACCCCAACCCCAAGGCGATCTTCGGGCCGGAATGGATGGACCTGCCGGTGATCGTGCCGCTGATCGTCGGCCTTGCCTGCGGGCTTTTTGCCGGGCTTATCAACGGCCTCCTGATTGCCTACACGAAAATTCCGCCCTTCATCGCCACGCTCGGCATGATGGTCGCGGCGCGAGGGGCGGCGAAATGGTGGTCAAAGGGCAACCCGATCTCCTTCCCGACCGAAAGCTACGCCGCCATCGGCAAGGGCATGATGCCGGTGGTGATCTTCGTGGTGCTTGCGGTCCTTTTCCACCTGATCATGACGCAGACGAAATACGGCAAGCACTGCTACGCCATCGGCTCGAACGAGGCGGCGGCGCGGATGTCGGGCATCAACGTCACCGGTCACAAGGTGCTGGTCTACACCATCGCCGGCGCATTGGCGGCGCTTGCTGCGATCGTGCTGTCGTCGAAGAACCTGACCGCGCAGGCCGGCATGGGCGTGATGTACGAACTTGACGCCATCGCCATGGCGGTGATCGGCGGGGTGTCCCTGCAAGGCGGGCGCGGGTCGATCATCGGCACCTGCCTTGGCGCGCTGATCTTCGGCGTCATCATCTCGGGCTTCACCTTCCTGAAGCTCGACGCCTACTATCAGGAGATGGTCAAGGGCGTGATCATCGTCGGCGCCGTGGTCCTCGACCAGTGGCGGCAAACCAAGAAGGGGCGCGGCTGATGACCGATTTCATCCTCGAAACACGCGGGTTGACCAAGCATTACGGCGGCGTCCACGCACTGACCGGGGCGGATTTCGCCCTCGCGCGCGGCGAACACGTCGCGATCATGGGCGACAACGGTGCCGGCAAATCCACCTTCGTCCGCCAGCTTACCGGCGTCGAAAAGCCGACCGGCGGGCAGATCATCTTCGACGGGGTGGAACACACCTTCCAAAGCCCGATCGAGGCACGCGAGGCCGGCATCGAAACCGTGTTCCAGACGCTCGCCCTTGCCGACGATCTGGACGTGCCGTCGAACCTCTTCCTCGGCCGCGAAAAGATCCGCTTCAACCTCGGGCCGTTTTCCATCCTCGACAAGAAGGCGATGCGCGACGCCACCTTGGCTGCGCTGGTGAAAACCGGGGTCAAGATCCCGAACCTGATGAACACCATCCGCAACATGTCGGGCGGCCAGCGCCAATGCGTCGCCATCGCCCGCACCGCTGCCTTCAAGTCGAAGCTCGTCATCATGGACGAACCGACCGCCGCCCTTGGCGTGCAGGAAACGGCACAGGTCGAAAACATCATCCGCACCCTGAAAGAGACGGGCGAGCCCCTGATCCTGATCAGCCACAACATGCGGCAGGTGTTCGATCTGGTCGACCGGATCGTGGTGTTCCGTCGCGGCCGCATCGTCGCCAACCTCCGCAAGGAAGACACCAGCGGCGAAGATGTCGTCGCCTACATCACCGGGGCCAAGACCGGTGCCGAATACATGGGTGCCGCGTGATCCATGCCAATACCCGCGCGTTGATCCTGGGCGGTACCCAAGGCCTCGGCCTTGCGATTGCCGAGGCGCTGGTGGCCCAAGGCTGTACCCGGCTGGTGCTGGCTGCGCGCGATGTGGCGAAGGGAAAGGCCGAGGCCGCGCGTCTTGGTGCCCACTTCGTTGCCGTCGATCTTGGCGATGTGACCTCGGTCCTCGCTTGCGTTGACCGCGCGGCAGACCTGACGGGCGGTATCGACGCGCTTTGCATCGCCGGCGCGTCTACCGACCGCGGCTCGATCCTGGACACCACGCCCGAAGATTTCGACCGCATGATCGCCGTCAACACCAAGGGGCCGTTCTTTGCGATCCAGCGCACGGCACAACTCGCCAAGGCTGCGGGGCATCCGGCCAGCATCGTCACCATCCTGTCGATGGTGGTGCATTGCGGGCAAAGCTTCCTTGCGCCCTATTCGGCCTCGAAAGCAGCACTCGCCAACATCACCAAGAACGCGGCCAACGCGCTGCGGGCAGACCGCATCCGCGTCAACGGCATCAACTGCGGCTGGATGGACACCCCCGGCGAAGATCAGGTGCAGCGCCGCCACCACGGCGCGACCGACGGCTGGCTGGCCGAAGCCGAGGCGCGCCAGCCCTTCGGCATGCTGGTCAAGCCGCCGCATGTGGCGGGGCTCGCGGCCTATTTGCTTGGCGACATGTCCGGTGTAATGACCGGCTCGATCATCGATTTTGACCAGAACGTCTCGGGCGCGTACCCGGAATAAGGAACCATCATGACGCTGAACTTCGCAATCCTCGGGGCCGGACGCATCGGCCAGGTCCCAAAGCTCGTGGCCATCGCTGACCCCGTCGCTGCGGCGGCGGAAAGCGTGAAGGCCAACTATGGCTGTGACATCCGCACAATCGACACCATCCTCACCTCGAAGGACGTGGACGCGGTGGTGATCTGCACGCCGACCGACACCCACGCCGACCTGATCGAACGCTTCACCAAGGCCGGCAAGGCCGTGTTCTGCGAAAAGCCGGTCGATCTGTCGCTGCAACGCGTGAAGGATTGCATCAAGGCCGTTTCGGCGGCCAAAGGCACCCTGATGGTCGGCTTCAACCGCCGCTTCGACCCCGATTTCATGGCCGTGAAAGCCGCCATCGACGCAGGCCAGATCGGCAAGGTCGAGATGGTGACGATCACCAGCCGCGACCCCGGCGCCCCGCCCCATGACTACATCACCCGTTCGGGCGGCATCTTCCGCGACATGACGATCCATGATTTCGACATGGCGCGCTGGCTTCTGGGCGAAGAGGTCGAAACAGTGCTGGCCGCCGCCTCGGTGCTGACAGACGCAAAGATCGGCGAGCTTGGCGATTACGACAGCGTCAACGTCATCCTGCGCACCAAGTCGGGCCGGCAGGCGATCATCACCAACAGCCGCCGCGCCGCCTACGGCTACGACCAGCGGATCGAGGTGCTGGGGTCCACCGGCATGGTCGCCGCCCAGAACCACGGCGAAAACCGGATCACCTTCGCCGACAAGGCCGGCTTCCACGACGCGCCGCTCCTCAACTTCTTCATGACCCGCTACATCGCCGCCTACGCCAACGAGATCGCCGGCTTCATCGCCGCCGTTCAAGCCGGAACCGAGACGCCGACCACCGGCCACGACGGCCTGATGGCACTGGCGCTGGCCGAAGCCGCGCTGAAATCGGTGGCTGAGGGACGCTCGGTGAAGGTGTCGGAAATCCTCTGACCGTTGTCACGGTCCCAAAGCAAAACGGCCGCCCGGGTAGGGCGGCCGTTGTCATTTCTTGGTTAAGTCCACACTAACGAGGCCGTGCAAGTCCTTGATATCGCACAAGACGAAAATCTGCCCACCGTGGACAGGCTCACCCCTGCAGCGTCCGCACCCCATAGCCCTCACCCCGGGCCTTCATCGCGGCCACCACCGCGATGCTGGCCGCAGCCGTGGTGAAATAGGGGATCTTGTCCATCAGCGCGACCCGCCGGATATCACGGCTGTCGGACACCGCTTGCGTGCCCTCGGTCGTGTTCATCACCAGCGCGATATCGTTGTTCTTCAACCGGTCCACGATGTTCGGACGGCCCTCGTAGACCTTGTTCACCGCGGTCGAAGCGATGCCTTCCGCGGCCAGCCAGGCACCGGTCCCCTTGGTGGCCACTACCTCGAAGCCCATCGCCACAAGATCGCGCATCGCGTCGGCAAGCGGGGCGGTCTTGTCCATGTCCTTGATCGACAGGAACACCCGGCCCGCATCCGGCAGCACCGTGCCAGCCCCCATCTGCGCCTTCAGGAAGGCCAGCGCGAAGGTCCGGTCCCAGCCCATCACCTCGCCGGTTGACCGCATCTCCGGCCCCAGCACCGGGTCGACCCCGGGGAAGCGGGCGAAGGGCAGCACCGCCTCCTTCACGCTGAACCACGGCGTGTGCGGATCGGCCAACGTGTTCGGATCGGCCAAGGGCAGCGGCGTGTCGGGGCCGACGCCCTGGGCATAGGGCGCGCGCATCGGGAAGGCCGACAACGGCTCCCCCGCCATAAGCCGCGCAGCGATGGCCGCGATGGCGCTGTCGGTGGCCTTGGCGACAAACGGCACGGTGCGGGAGGCGCGCGGGTTCACCTCAAGCACATAGATCACGCCGTCCTTGATCGCAAATTGCACGTTCATCAGGCCGACGACGTTCAGCGCCAGCGCCATTTGCACGGTCTGGCGTTTCAACTCGGCAATCGTCTCAGCACTCAGCGAATGCGGCGGCAGGCAGCAGGCACTGTCGCCGGAATGGACACCTGCTTCTTCGATGTGCTCCATGATGCCCGCGACATGGACCTCTTTCCCGTCGCTCAGCGCATCAACGTCAACCTCGATTGCGCCCGACAGGTAGCTGTCCAGCAAGACCGGGCTGTCGCCCGAAACCTGCACCGCAGTGGTGATGTAGCGTTCCAGTTGCGCGTCGTCGCGGATGATCTCCATCGCACGGCCGCCGAGCACAAAGGACGGGCGGATCACCAGCGGATAGCCGACGATCCCCGCCACCTTGAACGCCTCGTCCCGGCTGCGGGCGGTGCCGTTGTGGGGCTGTTTCAGGCCCAGCTTGTGCAGCAGTTGCTGGAACCGCTCTCGGTCCTCTGCAAGGTCGATGGCATCGGGCGTGGTGCCCAGGATCGGGATGCCCTCGTCGTGCAGCGCATTGGCCAGCTTCAGCGGGGTCTGGCCGCCGAACTGGACGATCACGCCGTGGAGGGTGCCGTTTTCCTGCTCGACCCGCAGGATTTCCAGCACATGCTCCAGGGTCAGCGGTTCGAAATACAGGCGGTCCGAGGTGTCGTAGTCGGTCGAAACCGTCTCGGGGTTGCAGTTGACCATGATGGTTTCATAGCCCGCCGCAGTCAGCGCATAGCAGGCGTGGCAGCAGCAGTAGTCGAATTCGATGCCTTGGCCGATGCGGTTCGGACCGCCGCCAAGGATGACGACTTTCTTCGCCGCGGAGGGCCGCGCCTCGCATTCAACGTCGCCCATCGCCGGGGCTTCGTAGGTCGAATACATGTAGGGCGTCTGGGCCTCGAATTCGGCGGCGCAGGTGTCGATGCGCTTGAAGACGGCGGTGACGCCAAGCCGGATGCGGGCGCGGCGGACCTGCGCCTCATCCCGGCCAGTCAGCTTGGCAAGGCGGGCATCGGTGAAGCCGAGCATCTTGAGCCGGCGCAGGCCATCGGTCGAGAGCGGCAGGCCGTCGCGGCGGACCTGCGCTTCGGTGTCAATGATCTCGCGGATGCGGGCAAGGAACCAGGGGTCAAAAGACGTGATGGCGTTGATCTCGTCATCGGTGAAGTCATGGCGCATGGCTTGCGCGATGACGCGCAAACGGTCGGGAGTGGCCTGGCTGAGGGCCTTGGACACAGCGGCCTTGTCGGGCGCGCCCGGAATGGCGATCTCGTCGAATCCGGTCAGGCCGGTTTCCAAGCTTGCCAGTGCCTTCTGCATCGATTCGTGGATCGTGCGGCCGATTGCCATCGCCTCGCCAACGGACTTCATCGCTGTGGTCAGGTTGGGTTCAGAGCCGGGGAATTTTTCGAAGGCAAAGCGCGGGATCTTGGTGACGACATAATCGATCGACGGCTCGAACGACGCCGGGGTCACCTTGGTAATGTCGTTGTCCAGCTCGTCCAGCGTGTAGCCGACCGCCAGTTTCGCCGCGATCTTCGCAATAGGAAAGCCCGTCGCTTTGGACGCCAGCGCCGAGGAGCGGGAAACGCGCGGGTTCATCTCGATCACCACCATGCGGCCATCGGCGGGGTTGATCGCCCATTGCACGTTCGATCCGCCGGTCTCGACCCCGATCTCGCGCAGGACGGCGATGCTGCCGTTGCGCATGATCTGGTATTCCTTGTCGGTCAGCGTCAGGGCAGGGGCGACGGTGATCGAGTCGCCGGTATGCACACCCATCGGGTCGACGTTTTCGATGGAGCAGACGATGATGGCGTTGTCGGCGGTGTCGCGGACCACCTCCATCTCGAATTCCTTCCAGCCGAGGAGGGATTCGTCGACCAGCACCTGTGCAACGGGTGAGGCTTCCAGCCCCGAACGGACAATCGCTTCATAGTCGTCGCGGTTGTAGGCGACGCCGCCGCCGGTTCCGCCAAGCGTAAAGGCAGGGCGGATGATGGCGGGCAAGCCGACGTATTCGATGGCGGCCACCGCTTCTGCCACACCGGCGGCGATGTCATACTTGCCGGTGGGCAGCTTCGGCGCGGCGATGATGGTTGCCTTCGGGTTTTCCAGCCCGATCCGGTCCATCGCCTCGCGGAACAACTTGCGATCTTCTGCCATTTCGATGGCTTCGCGCTTGGCCCCGATCAGCTCTACCTTGTACTTTTCCAACACGCCCATGTCGGCCAGCGCCAGCGCGGTGTTCAGCCCGGTCTGCCCGCCCATCGTCGGCAGGATGGCGTCGGGGCGTTCCTTTTCGATGATCTTGGCGACGACTTCGGGGGTGATCGGCTCGATGTAGGTGGCATCCGCCAGCCCCGGATCGGTCATGATCGTCGCGGGGTTCGAGTTTACCAGGATCACCCGGTAGCCTTCCTCGCGCAGCGCCTTGCAGGCTTGTGCGCCGGAATAGTCGAACTCGCACGCCTGCCCGATGACGATGGGCCCCGCGCCGATGATCATGATCGACTTGATATCGGTCCGCTTCGGCATGCTGGCCCCCACCTATAGCGCAAAACTTCGCGGGTTATAGC
>LNFM01006703.1_pt1 | contig 48902 bp, 51 predicted proteins | sample 596031 | NCBI WGS metagenome assembly LNFM01 (sample SAMN04254537, study PRJNA301005) | activated carbon metagenome | isolation source: dual media filters at the Ann Arbor, Michigan drinking water treatment plant | place: USA: Ann Arbor
TCGGCGAGGCCCTCGACCTCGTCCGGCGTGCGGGCGCGGTAGATCTCGGCCTCGCACAGCTTCAGCACCGGCTCGACGATGGAGCCCATCGGCTCCTGCCAGGGATTGAACTCCTCCCATTCGCCGCGCATCGTGATCAGCATCAGCATCGGAAACCGGCAGGTGCGCGGCAGCGACAGCATATTGATGCAGTTGCCGACGCCGCTCGACTGCATCAGCAGCGCGGCGCGCTCACCGCCGAGCCAGGCGCCGGCGGCCAGCGCCACGCCCTCCTCCTCGGTGGTCAGCACCACGTCGCGCATGTCGGGGTCGGCACGGCAGCGGTCGATCAGCCGGGCATGACCGGCATCCGGCACATAGCCGACCTGGCGAATACCGGCTCGCTTAAAGGTATCGAAGAGTTTGTCGGGCCACACGGGCAAAGCAGAGGCGTTCACGAGCGGTCGCCCTCGCCCGGCTCGGCCGGACGCTCGCCGTCCTCGTCTTCATCCTCCGTCACCGGCACCGCGTAGACACCGGTCAGCCAGCGGTTGAGATCGATGTCGGCGCAGCGCTTGGAGCAGAACGGCTTGAACGCCGCGTCCATCGGCTTGCGGCAGATCGGACAGGGGGCGGCGGAAATCTTGCGGTCGATCTGGTTCATGAGCTTGCCCGTTGGGACGGCGCGAACGGCAGCAAATCCATAACGCAGCCGCGCGTCGGCGCCAAACGCTCCGGCAGGGAACCCACTTGACTCATGAGTTGCGCATTCCATAATCTCAATCAAGGGTAGCATTTCCATTGCAGCCGCAGAGGACGCCGCCATGCCTGGGTCCCTCTCCCGCCTCGTCGCCGCGCTTTGCGCCCTGGTGGCCGCTGGCCATGCCGCCGCCGCGCAAGACATCAAGGGCCGGCAGTACACGCCGCCGAATTACGTGTTCAGCCCCTTCGTGCCGAAGGACATCGTCACCCACGACGTCGGCGCCATCGGCTTCCAGCCCTTCGTCGACATCCTGGCCTGGGAGACCTTCATCGCGCTGAACTGGCCGGTGCCGACGCCGATCGTTCAACGCGGCGTGCCCGACCCGCAGAACATCATCGGCGGCTTTCTCACGGGCGGCGGCGAAGGCGGCAAACCGTCGTCGATGCCGGTCGGGCCCGTGGTGTGGGAGACTTTCAAGGACACCAACGACATCTACCTGAACCCGCCGGTGCGGCCGACGTCGTTCGACACGCCGGAGTCCATTCCGCCGGCCTGCAAGGGCATCGCCACCGCCAATCCGGCAGCCGCGCGGCGCACGCTGGCGCTGACATCGAAATTCGGCGAGATCGTCAGCAGCGTCATCCAGGCCGACGGCAACCGGCTGGTCGATCAGAACCGCATGAACGTCTGGTACGAGATCAAGCTCAACCGCGTCTATTACGACTACGTGGTGGCGAACGGCTTCTACAACAGCGCCAACCAGAAGGGTAAGACCATCGCCTTTCCGGTGTCGTCGAACAGCACGGCGCGCGACGCCACCATCAAGGTCAAGGCGGCGTGGAAAGTCATCGGCCTGCTCGGCAGCCGCCAGCCCGACGATCCGGCGAAGTTCTACACCACCGAAGCACTGACCATCGATCCCACGACCGGTCAATGCAGCAAGCAACTGCTCGGCCTCGTGGGACTGCACATCGTGATGAAGACCGCGCAACTGCCGCAATGGCTGTGGGCGACGTTCGAGCATGTCGACAACGCGCCCGACCAGGCGACCGGGCCGGTCTCCGGCAAGAAGTACAATTTCTTCGGCGCCGACTGCGCCGGCTGTCCGCTCAACCAGGCGCCGGGCAAAGGCAGCCAGTTTCCGACCCAAGTGGTGCGCGTGATCCCGGTCAACAATGTTGCGGCGTCCAACAACACGCTGTACCAGACCGCGCTGAAGACGCTGCGGCCCGACAATGTCTGGCAGTATTATCAACTGGTCGACGCGCAGTGGGGCGCGTCGCCAAAGCCGATCGGCCAACCGAACCAGCCGAAATTCCTCGCCAACACCACGCTGGAAACCTATCTGCAGCAACCGGTGGCGCCGAACGGCTGCATCAATTGCCACGGCATGTATGCCGGCTCGACCGATCTCGATTTCCAGCTCCAGGGCGCCTATCCGCAGGGCGCCAATACGATGAAGGGGCTGGCGGCGATCTTCCGGCTCGAGGGCGTCGGGACACCGCGGGGCAAGTAGCGCCATGGCGCGCTAATCCCGCCGCGCATCCATCGTCCGCAGCTCGGTCTTGAGAATCTTGCCGTAATTGTTCTTCGGCAGCGCATCGACAAAGACATAGTCCTTCGGACGCTTGAAGCGGGCGATGCGGTCGAGGCACAGCGCGTCCAGTTCAGGGGCGCCGGCGTCGCCCACCACATAGGCCACCACGATCTCGCCCCACTCCCGGTCCGGCCGGCCGATCACCGACACCTCGCGCACGCGCGTGTGCGTCAGCAGCACCTCCTCGACCTCGCGCGGATAAATGTTGGCGCCGCCTGAAATGATCAGGTCCTTGGAACGGTCCTTGAGATGCAGATAGCCGTCGGCATCGAAGGCGCCGACATCGCCGGTGTGCAGCCAGCCGCCGCGCAAGGCCGCCGCGCTGGCGTCGTCGTTGCACCAGTAGCCGGGCATGACGACATCGCCGCGACAGAGAATTTCGCCAGTCTCGCCGGCGCCAAGCGGCCGGTCCTGCGCATCGGCCACCATCACCTCGACACCGGCGAAAGGCCGACCGGCGGACGCCAGCCGCTCGCGCCAGCGGGGATGATGGCGATCGGCAATATCGTGCTTCGACAGCGTCGAGATCGTCATCGGCGATTCGCCCTGCCCGTAGATCTGCGCCAGCCGCGGCCCAAAGCGATCGAGCGCGGCGAGCGCGTCCTCGACATACATCGGCGCGCCGCCCCAGATCAGCGTGCGGATGTTGTCGGCCACGCAATCGGCCGGGCATTCGACCAGCCGCTTGATCATGGTCGGCGCCGCGAACATCGAGGCGCGCGGCCAAGCCCTGAAAAGGCCGAACACCTCCTCCGGCTCGAAGCCGCCCGACTCCGGCACCACCTGCACGCCGAGCCGCGCCACATGCGCCATGATGTAGAGCCCGGAGCCGTGGCTCATCGGCGCCGCGTGCATGATCGCGTCACCCGGCGCCACCGGATCGACCTCGGCGGCATAGGCCAGGCTCGCCGCCGCCAGATTGCGGTGTGTCAGCATCGCGCCCTTCGGCCGGCCGGTGGTGCCGGAGGTGTAGAACAGCCAGGCCAGATCGTCCGGCGCGCACGGCGTCACGGCGATGGCGTGAGTAGCAAACAGCGCCTCGTAATCGGTGCTGCCGATGACGATCAGCCGCTCGAGGCTCGCCGGCGCATGCGGCGCGATGACGGCGTCGAGCCCGGGCGAGGCAAAGCAGACGCGCGCGCCGGATTGCTCCAGAATGTAGCCCAGTTCAGCGCCGTGCAGCTTTGCGTTGGCCGGCACGGCAGCGAGCCCGGCATGCCAGATGCCGTAGAGCAGCGCGATGTAGTCGGGACAGTTCTTGGCAACGAGGGCGACACGATCGCCGGGTTGAAGCCTCAGCCGGTCGCGCAGCCCGCCGGCGAGGCGCGCGGCCCGCGAGGCAAGATCACCATAGCGCGCGACGACATGCGGGCCCGACGCAACGGCCGCCAGCCCCGGATGGCTGAGCCCGGCCCGGTGCAGCCACAGCGCCAGGTTCATGGGCGCCTCCAGCCGGTTGTCAGACCGCGTTCAGCCAGCCAAAGCGGATCGGATAGCCCTCGCCGTCCAGCAGGCTCATGGTCTCGTACAGCGGCAGACCGACCACGTTGGAATAGGAACCGACCATCTTGACGATGAAGGTGCCGGCGATGCCCTGGGCGGCATAGCCGCCGGCCTTGCCGCGCCATTCGCCGGAGGCGAGATAGGCTTCAACGTCCTGGGTCGACAGCCGCTTGAAGCGCACCCTTGTCTCGACCAGCCGCTGGCGGAACGCCTCGCGCGGCGTCACCAGACAGATCGAGGTGTAGACGCGGTGATTGCGGCCGGACAGCAGGCGCAGGCACTGCGCCGCCTCGTCCAGCAGTTCGGCCTTGGGCAGAATGCGGCGGCCAACCGCCACCACGGTATCGGCGGCAAGGATGTAGGCGCCGCGCAATTCGTCGTCGAGCTTGACGTTCTCCAGCGCCGCCGCGGCCTTGGAGCGGGCCAGCCGGTTGGCGTAGGCGCGCGGAATCTCGCCCCGGCGCGGGGTCTCGTCCAGATCGGCGGGCTTGAGCGCGTCGGGCTCGATGCCGGCCTGGTTGATCAGAGCCAGCCGTCGCGGCGAACCGGAGGCGAGAACGAATTTGGAGCGGCCGATCATCTGCAGGCGGTACCGCGATGGAGGAAACGAAGCAGCGAATGGGCGTGGAAACTAGCGGAACGGGGGTGCTTTCGCAAACCAGCGGCTTCATTCACTCGTTGCCACCCCCGCCACCCTTGCCAAACCGCTCCCGGATGCGCGCCAGCAACTGGTCGCGCACCTCGCGGTAGGCCTCCAGGCGCTGCTCCCGGCTGCCCTCGATCGCGGTCGGGTCGATGGTCGGCCAGTATTCGACGTCGGCGGCGATGGTGCGGGTCAGTTCCAGCGCCTTGTGATGCGCCGGCGGCGCCAGCGTCACGATGAGGTCGAAATTGAGCCCCTCGAGGTCTTCCAGCTCCTCGAAGTCGATCGGCTTGTGGCTGGCGATATCGATCCCGATCTCCTCGAGCACGGCGACCGCAAAGGGATCGAGCTCGCCCTTCTGCACGCCGGCCGAGCCGACATACAGCGACTTGCCGAGAAACTGCCGCAACAGGCCGGCGGCCATCGGCGAGCGCACTGCGTTCATGCCGCAGGCAAACAGCACCGCCTGCGGGCGCGACGGGCGCTCGGGCGGGCCGGCCACCACCTTTAGCCCTTCCAGTGCAGCACGCAGATCAGCGTGAACAGACGGCGCGCGGTGTCCATGTCGACCGTGACCTTATCCTGCAAACGCTCCATCAGGATGCGCGAGCCGTCGTTGTGGATGCCGCGTCGTCCCATGTCGATCGCCTCGATCTTGTCCGGCGTCGCGGTGCGGATGGCCTGATAGTAGCTGTCGCAGATCATGTAGTAGTCCTTGACGATCCGGCGCAGCGGCGACAGCGAGAACAGATGCGCCATCACCGGTGTGCCGTCTTCAAGGCGGATGTCGAACACCAGCCGGTTGCCGTTGACGCTCAGGTGCAAGGCATAGGGACCGCCATCGTGATTGACCGGCGCGAAGGTGTTCATTTCCAACAGATCGTAAATCGCGACCGCGCGCTCGTGCTCGATATCCGGGTTCGAGCGGCCGATCGACGCCTCGTCGAGTTCGACGGAAACCAGTCGCCGCTTGCTGCCGGCGGGGCCTGGTTTGCCGGGGCTCATGGCAGATTGAGACGTATGGCGACGGAGCGGGCGTGGGCGGTCAGACCCTCGGCCTCGCCCAAGGCGATGGCGGCCGGACCCAGCGCGCGAAGTTGATCGGGCCCGCATTTGAGCAAGGACGTGCGCTTCATGAAATCGAGCACGCCGAGCCCCGACGAGAAGCGCGCCGACCGCGCCGTCGGCAGCACGTGGTTGGAGCCGGCGACATAATCGCCGATCGCTTCCGGGGTATGGGCGCCGATGAAGATGGCGCCGGCATTGCGGATGCGCGTCACCAGCCGCTCCGGATCGGCGGCGGCGATTTCCAGGTGCTCGGGCGCCAGCCGGTCGACCAGCGGCACGGCATCGTCCAGTTTCGGCACCAGAATGATGGCGCCGAAGTCGCGCCAGGAGGCCGCGGCAATATCGGCGCGCGGCAAGGTCTTGAGCTGGGAGGCGACCGCCGCCTCGACCGCGTCGGCCAGCGCCGCGTCGTCGGTGATCAGGATCGACTGCGCGCTGACGTCGTGCTCGGCCTGGGCCAAGAGGTCGGCGGCAATCCAGTCGGCGTTGCCGGTCTTGTCGGCGAGGATCAGCACCTCGGACGGCCCGGCGATCATGTCGATGCCGACCTGGCCGAACACCAGCCGCTTGGCTGCCGCCACATAGGCGTTGCCCGGCCCAACGATCTTGGCGACCGGCGCGATGCTCTCGGTGCCGTAAGCGAGCGCCGCCACCGCCTGCGCGCCGCCGATGCGGTAGACCTCATCGACGCCGGCGAGGCTGGCCGCCGCCAGCACCAGCGGCTCCAGTCTGCCGTCCGGCGCCGGCACCACCATGACCAGCCGCTCGCAGCCGGCGACCTTGGCGGGCACCGCGTTCATCAGCACGGACGAGGGATAGGCGGCGGTGCCGCCGGGGACATAAAGCCCGACCGCCTCGATCGCGGTCCAGCGCGAGCCCATCTCGACGCCAAGGCCGTCGGTGAAGCGATCGTCGCGCGGCAACTGCCGGCGGTGATAGGCCTCGATGCGGTCGCGGGCGAGCTTCAGGGCATCGAGGGCTTTGGCGTCGCTGGCCGCCGCCGCGGCATTCAGTTCGGCGGCGGTCACGCGCAGCGGTGTTTTGGCCGGATCGATGCGGTCGAACCGGGCGGTGTATTCCGACAGCGCCGCGTCGCCGCGTGCCCGTACCTGCGCAATGATCTCGCGCACGGTCTGCTCGACATCGGCCGCTGCCTCGCGCTTGACGCCGAGAAAGGCGCGGAAACGCTCGTCGAAATCGGCGCTCTGGCTGGTCAGTCGAAGCGGCATGACCGTTCAATGGGTGATGCGCGCCGTGGCGTCAACCCGGCGCTACCGGGATTGCGTTTTCCCGGGCTCGGCGGGGACGACCGGCACCGCCACTTCGTCGACGATGTGGGACGGGCACTTGGTCGCGGTCCAGGTCGGGCCGAGGTCGACCAGTTCGGCCTCCAGGCACTCGACCTCAAGCCGGAGGGCGGCCCCGCCCGAAAATATCAGGGTGACCACGCCGGCCGGGGCTTCGGCCTCGTCAAATTCGACGGCCAGCAGGTTGAGGATGGCGTCCTTGCCGGCCGGATTGACGTCTTTGCACTTGCAGGCGAGGACGCGTTCGAAGCGCAGGGCCGAGCGGCGGCGGCGGTATTGAGGGTCGGCGAGCTGGGCGCCTTCCCAGTCGAACCGGTTGAGGGCCACGATCAGGCGCTTCTCATTGGGGCGCCACATCACGTCGGCGACCTTGACCACCGCGTCCTGAAGGTGCGCCGAGACGACCTCCAGGTCCTCATCGTCGAGGACCACGAATTTCAGTTTGTCCAAATCCTGTGTCGCCATGGCATTGCTCCCGTCCCGCCGTACCTAGGCAAGCCAGTTACAGGCCGCAAGCCCCGGCTGCGTTCAGAATGCCGGTTCCAGGCCGGCCGCGTCCCAGCGCGGGCGCGTGGCGGGGTCGGTCAACGCCTTCAGCAGCGCCTTGGCCCGGTCCGGCGCCGCGCTGCGGACATGGACCGCGGCCGTATACGTGTTGGTGTAATGCAGATCGCCCGGCAGGGTGCCGATCACATTGAGCCCCTTCACCGGCAGCGCTTCGCTGACAAAGGTGGTGCCCAATTCGGCCCGGCCGGCGGCGACCGCCTCCGAGACGTCGAAACCGCCTTTGCACAGCACGGCTTTCTTGTTGACCTCATCGGCGATGCCAAGCCGGTCCAGCAGGCCGACAAACATGATGCCGCCGGAGCCGCCGGCCTTCGGGTCGGTATAGGCGACCGAGCGGGCGTCGAGCAGCGCCTGCTTGAATGCGGCGGGGGTGGATATGTCCGGCGCCGGCGCGCCCTCGCGCACGATCACGCCGGTCACGGTGCGGCCGAGATCGGTGATGGTGCCGGGCGCGATCAAGCCGCGCTTGTCGAGCGCCGCGATCAGCGACTCCGACAGCACGACGAGGTCGCTGGTTTCGCCCTCTTCGATACGCTGGCGCAAGGAGCCGGCGGTGTTGAAGACATAGTCGATCTTCGTGCCGCTGGCGCGTTCGTATTCCGCGCCCAATGCGGCCACCATCGATTTGACAGCGCCCGCGCTCAGAACCTTGAGGTCACTCATCTGCCCTTACCCGATCATTCAGCCGGAACAGTCTTGTTCCGATGTCTAAGTCCGTAAACCACGAACGGCACACCGGCCAGTAGAACGGCAACGCCGACGAAGGCGCCGGCGCCCGTATAGACCAGGCTCGAATACAGCAGATAGGCACAGATCAGACAGAACACGATCGGAGTCAGCGGGTACAGCGGCATCCGGAAGGGGCGGTCGCGGCCGGCGTCGCGCTGGCGCAGCACGATCGACGAAACACCCACCAGCAGGAGGAAGCTCCAGAACACCGGCGCGGTGTATTCGACCATCGCGGTGAAGCCGTCGCGCGCCAGCGCACCCAGGATCACCAGGCCGAACGCGATCGCGCTCTGCATCAAGATTGCGTTGCGCGGATTGTTGCCCGTATCGCTCCAGGTGCTCAGCTTCGACAGGGCCAGATCGTCGCCCAGTGCGTGATAAAGCCGGGCGCCGGTGAAGATGCTGGCGTTGATGGTGCTAAGCGCCGCGACACAGACGATCAGACTGACCACCGTAGCGGCGCTGTCGCCAACCCCTGCCCGCATCACGTCAGCGGCGATGGCGCTGGACTTGCGCAGGCCCTCCAGGCCCAGCACGTGCAGAAAGGAGAATCGCGGTGCCGAGCATCAGGATGCGGAACATGTCGCGCCGCACGTCGCGGACGTCGGCGGACAGATAGGCCGCCTCGTTCCAGCCGCCATAGGTCAGCAGCACGAACACCATCGCAAGACCGAAGGCGCCGACGCCGGTGGTGGCATCGACGGGCGCGGCGGCGACGCCCTCCCCGCCGAACAGGAATCCGACCGCGATGATGGCGCCGAGGCAACCCATCAGCACGAAGCTGAACAGGTTCTGCGCCGTCTTGCTTTGATAGGTGCCGTAGATATTGACGGCCGTCAGCACAGCCAGCGCCACGGCGGCGTAGATCGCCGGCCCCATGTCACCGAGCGAGAACAGCGCCTGGGCGTAATCGCCGAGAACAAAGGCCACCGCGGCGATGGCGCCGGTCTGGATCACCGTGGTGCGGGCCCACGCAAACATCAGCGCCACCGGCTGGCCGAGCGCGCGCTCAAGGAAACGATACTCGCCCCCGGTCGAAGGATAAGTGGCAGCGAGTTCGGCATAGACCAGCGCACCGATCAACGTGGCGGCGCCGCCGAGGATCCAAGCGACGACGAAGGCGGTTTCACTGCCGACGTTCAGCGCCACGAGCTGCGGCGTCCGGAAAATGCCGATGCCGATGATGATGCCGACAATCATCAGGGCGCCGTCCATGACCGAAAGGCTGGCGCGCGGCGACGTCGAGGCGGGGGTTGTCATGGAGTGGGATCTCGGGTGGCGCCGCCGGGAGGGAGCGCGGATGGATCAATATGCGGTTTCGTCGCAGCTGCGGGACGTGAAAACCGGCCCCGGCGAATAATCACCGGGGCCGACAGGTTGTCACGATATCAGACCATCGCGGTCGCGCCAGTGGCTATTAGGCCTTGGTCGCGGTCCAGCCGGTGCCCTTGACCTCGTTGCCTTCGACGGTGCCCTTGAGCTCCTGCTTCTTGCCATCGGCGGTGACGGTCAAGGTGATATCCTTGCCCTTCAGATTGCCGCTGACGTCGGCCGGCTTGCCGTCGATGGTGGCCTTGCCAGACACGACCTGGAAGTTCTGGCTCAGCTCGAGCGTCATCGCCTGCTCGCCTTTGACGTTCCACTTTCCTTCAACCTTGGCCGGCACGTACCAGAGGTAAACCTGCTTGCCGTCGACCACTTCCTGGTGATCCGGCTTCCAGTCGCCCATGCTGAAGGCGTGCGACACGACGCGCGAACCCGGCTTCATTTCGTCGAGTATCTTCGGCCGCAGACGCAGGTTGAGCTCGGTCAGCAGATACATGGTGATGACGTCGGCCTTGGCGACGCTCTCTTCAAAGAGGTTGCCGACCTTGAAGGTCACCTTGTCGGTAACCTTGGCCTTCTTGGCGTTTTCATTGGCTTCGTTGATGCGCACCGGATTGATGTCCACACCGAAACCGCGCGCGCCGTACTTCTCAGCGGCCGTCACGATCATGCGGCCGTCGCCGCAACCGAGATCGATCACGGAGTCCGTGCTCTTCACCTCGGCCAGTTCCAGCATGCGATTAACGACAGTCTGCGGGGTCGGCACGTAGATCACGTCGAGCTTGGGCTCCTGCGCCAGTGCCGGCACGGCGCTGAAGCTCAGGGCGGCGATCAAAGCGCACGCGGTGCGACGGGAGTACACGAGTTGCGACATCATACTGGGATTCCTTTGATGGTCTTCATGATAAAAAATTGAGCAGAGTTGGCCCGGCGACCAACGGCAGTACCCACCTTTTGAGGGGCACACCTTTAGACAAACAAATGTGGACCGCATTTTGTTCGGGTCCGGGAACTTGAAATATAGCCGATGAAACCGGATGCCGGAAGCGGGGTCGCCCGGCTCAGGTACTCAGGCGCTCTATTGCCGCACCGCACTGCGACAGCTTTTCTTCCAGCCGTTCGAAGCCACGATCAAGGTGATAGACGCGATTGACCATGGTCTCGCCCTCGGCGGCCAACGCGGCAATCACCAGCGACACCGACGCGCGCAGGTCGGTTGCCATGACAGGCGCGCCTTTTAGCCGCGCCACCCCTTCAATGGTTGCGGTTTCGCCGCTGAGCTGAATGCGGGCACCGAGCCGCGCCAGTTCCTGCACATGCATGAAGCGGTTTTCGAAGATGGTCTCGGTGATATGCGACGTGCCCTTGGCCCGGGTCATCAGCGCCATCAGTTGCGCCTGCAGGTCGGTCGGGAAGCCGGGGAACGGCGCGGTGGTCACCTCGACCGGCGAAAGCCCGCTGCCATTGCGGGCAATGCGGATGCCTTCATTGGTCGACGTCACGGTAACGCCGGCCTGCACCAGGACATCAAGCGCGGCCTGCAGCAGTTCGGGACGCGCATTGGCGAGCAGCACGTCGCCGCCGGTCATCGCCGCAGCCAATGCATAGGTGCCGGTCTCGATCCGGTCCGGCAGCACGGTGTGGCGCGCGCCATGCAGGCGGGTGACGCCCTCGATGACGATACGCGAGGTGCCGGCGCCGGTGATTTTCGCACCCATCTTGTTCAGACAATCGGCCACATCGCCGATCTCGGGTTCGCGCGCGGCATTTTCGATGACCGTGGTGCCGCGGGCCAGCGCCGCCGCCATCAGCGCGGTATGGGTGCCACCGACGGTCACCTTGGGAAACTTGATCTCGCCGCCGCGCAGTCCGTTCTTGGCGCGGGCCAGCACGTAGCCGGCCTCGATCTCGATCTCGGCGCCGAGCGCTTCCAGCGCCATGATCAGCAGATCGACCGGTCGCGTGCCGATGGCACAACCGCCCGGCAGCGACACCTTGGCCTCGCCCATGCGGCCGAGCAGCGGCGCGATGACCCAGAAGCTCGCCCGCATTTTCGACACCAGTTCATAAGGCGCGGTGGTGTCGACGATGCGCTTGGCGGAGATATGTAGCGTACGGCCGCTGTTGGGATCATCGCCCGGCCGCTTGCCGGCAATCATGATATCGACGCCCTGGTTGCCGAGAATGCGCTGGAGCTGAATGACGTCGGCCAGCCGCGGCACGTTGTCGAGGATCAGCGTTTCCTCGCTCAGCAAGGCAGCGATGATCAGCGGCAGGGCGGCGTTCTTGGCCCCCGAAATCGGAATCGTTCCGTTCAGGCGCTGGCCGCCGACAATCCGTATCCGATCCATGGAGCCCCACCCGTCCGCAATTCAGAGGTCCGCCGATCTATGGACCGGCGGCACCCAACCTGCAAATGCCTCTACGGGTCAGGGGTGAACACCCTCGCCGCCCGAATGCGGCAAAAGTCGGACGCCGGTTAAGGCTCTTTTTCGTCGGCCGGGTCGGGCGGCGTCGCGGTTCCATCGCCCGGCTTGGCATCCCGGCCGCGCACCTGCGCCTTGCGGCGGCGCAGATTGGCTCGCAGCGCCGCGGCCAGACGCGTCTCGCGCGCCGCGACTTTCCGGGATTTTGTGCCGTCCGCGTCCTTGGTCGTCATGTGCCGTACATATCGGGCCCAATGAGGGCTTCGCAAGTTCACGCATTGCCTTGCACTGCGGCAGCCCCTATGGCAGTTTCCGCCGCGTTCGCCCCGGCCCGCTTCAGGGCCGCCCGCGTTCTCGCTGCCGTAGCTCAGTGGTAGAGCACCTCATTGGTAATGAGGAGGTCCACAGTTCGATCCTGTGTGGCAGCACCATACTGTGCTGGGCGAAGAAGCGCACCATCTCGCTGCTGGCGTCGGGGCCGCGCGGGTCGGTGTAGGACCCCGCCGGATCGCCGCCGGACCAGGCGTGGCCGGCGCCATGGATGACCCACTGCTCGAGCACCGGGCGCCCCGCGGCATCGCGCTGGATCGAGCGGGTGAAGCGCAGCCCGCCCGTCTCCGACCGGCGCACCTCTAGATCGCCGGCTGATTTGGCCTGCGCGACGATGCGATCGCCATTGACGTGATGCACGGTAGCGTCGCTATCGCCATGAAACACGATGGTCGGGACCGATCGCCCGCCGCGGGGTGCACCGGCCGGTCCGCCATGGCGCATCGCGGTGAACGCCGATGCCACGTCGCGCGCGGCGCCGCAAGCCAGTCCCGAATGGACGCCGACGGCGGCATAGAGATCCGGATAGGCATCGGCCATCACCGCAGCGGCCGCGCCGCCCGCCGACAAGCCGGCGACATAGACGCGCGCGGTGTCGATGCGCAGGTCGCCGGCGATCTGGCGCGTGATGCCGGCGATGATCGACGGCTCGCCGCGGCCGCGCTGCTGATCGGCCGGATTGAACCAGTTCCAGCAGCCGGAGGAGTTGGCGGCGCGGTTCTGCGCCGGATAGGCAACGATAAACGTGTGCCGCTCGGCAAGATCATTCATCCGCGTGCCAGCGGCGAAGTCATCGGGCGACTGCGTGCAGCCGTGCAGCATCACCAGCAGCGGCACCGCCCGCCCGGTGTAACCGCCCGGGATATAGAGTTTGTAGCTGCGGCTGCCGTGTTCGTTGGCGTAATGGCGCTGCTCGAAGGTCGCGCCGTCCGGCACCCGGATGGGCGATGGCGCCGCGCCGGGCAGCCGCGCGCCGGCTTTCATCGCGCGATCGAGAAATCCCCGCGCCGCGTCAGGCGTGCGCGGCAGTTTCATCGCATCAGGGACGGCCGCGGCGCGCACACCCGGCGTCATGCCGCGCAAGGCCGCCATCGCCTCCCTGAACTGGCCAGCGCGGGACAGGCGCGCCACCGCCAGAAAGTCAGGCTTCATTCGCTCATTCATGCCGGGGGTCCTGTGTCAGCGGATTCGGTCGCGCAGCGCGTCTTTGACCGCGGCGCTGGCCTGCAGCGCACCGAGAACGTGGATTGATGAAATGGTGGCGCGCGCCAGATCGGCGGGGACATCCGGCGCGATGACAACAAGTCCGAGCACCTGGACGTTTAGCGTCTCGCCGGCGCGCTGCACCGCTTCGAGTTCGGCCCGCGTCACGGTGCGGAGGCCAAGTTCGAGGCGGTGACGCGCCAGCGACTGATCGATGGCATCGGCGTGCCGGTCGAGCCGGTTCCGGATGGCGGTGCGGATGAAGTCGGTGCGGTTGGCGTAAAAGCCGTCCTGCACCAGCAGATCTATATGGCCGAGATCGACGAAGCCGAGATTGATTGTGATTTTCTCGTTGTCGGCCGTGCGGGCTGGAAGCCCTGCGATATTTGCCGCCATTCTCACCATCCTTAAACCATCCGCATGGATGGTATATGGAAGGCAGGCGCGCCCATTCAAGGGCTGGAAGGAAATCGCCGACTTCCCCACTAAACACTTGATACGTCAGGACTCTCCCTAGCCAACCGCCTGCAGGCGGAGCTTGGGGGCGAGGCCGGTCAGGGCGGCGTACTCGCCAATCGGCTTCGGCCGGCCGATGAAGTAGCCCTGAATTTCGCTGCAGTTCTCCTTGGACAGGAAATTGAGCTGCTCTTGCGTTTCGACGCCTTCGGCGATGACCGGCAAATCGAGGCCGCGGCCGAGCGCGATGACGGCGCGGACAATGGTCGCGGCCTGCTGGCTGTGGCTGAGATTGGCGATGAAGGTGCGGTCGATCTTGATCTTGTCGAACGGGAACGACTGCAAATAGGACAGCGATGAGTAGCCGGTGCCGAAGTCGTCCATGGCGATGCGCACGCCGAGGTTTTTCAGGCGGCGCAGGATCGCCACGGCGCGGTTGAAGTCGCCGATCAGGACGCCTTCGGTGATTTCCAGTTCCAGCCGCGCCGGCGACAGTCCGGTCTCGAGCAGCACCTCATGCACCAGCTGCGGCAGGTCGCCGTGCTGGAACTGCACTGGCGACAGGTTGATGGCGATGTTCAGCGGCTGCGGCCACGACGCCGCTTCGCGGCACGCCTCGCGCAACACCCATTCCCCCAGCGCGGTGATGATGCCGCTCTCTTCCGCCAGCGGAATGAAAGTCGAGGGCGGCACCAGCCCGTGGCGCGGATGATGCCAGCGCACCAGCGCCTCGAATCCGGTAACGCTGCCGTCGATGCGCGCCTGCGGCTGATAGTGCAGGACCAGTTCATCGTTCGTCAGCGCATTGAGCAGGTCCTGATGCAGCGCCCGCTTTTCGCGCAACTGGTTGTCCATTGCGACATCGAAGAACCGGACCGATCCACGCGCTTCCGCCTTGGCGCGCGACAGCGCCGCGTCCACATTCGCCATCAGCGTGGTCGCGTCGGCGCCGTCCTGTGCAAAGATGCCGACGCCCATGGTCAGGCCGACCCGCAGCACATGACCTTCGACATCGATCTCCGAACCGAAGGCGGCACGCAGGCGTTCGGTCAGCGCCTCCGCCGTCGCCGGCTGTGGCCCGGTCGGGGTGATGACGGCAAATTCATCGGCGCCCATGCGCGCCAGGAAGCCGCCTTGCGCGGCGCCTTCCAGCCGCCGCGCCACTTCGCGCAGCAGCGTGTCGCCGACGGCGTGACCGTAGACGTCGTTGATTGCTTTAAAGCGATCGAGATCGATCACCACCACCGCGAAGCTTTCGCCCGACATCGACGCCAGGCTGGCGGTGGCCGCAATGCATTCGTTAAACGCGGACCGGTTCGGCAGATCGGTCAGCAGGTCGTGGCGCGCCAAGTGCGCGATGCGCTGTTCGTCACGCTTGCGGTCGGTAATGTCGTGGATCAGGCTGATCAGGTATTGCGGTTTGCCGTCGTGACCCATCACCGGCAGCCTCGTGGCTGTGACGATACGGGTCCCGTTCTTCGGCGTCACCACCGCGTGCTCGCCAAGAAACGCCGTCTCGCCCGAAGCGATCAGCTTCTGATCCTCGGCGTCGATGGAGCCGGAACTGATCGCCGGCAGGATATCGCTCGCCGTCTTGCCGATCAAGGTGGCACGATCGACCCCAAGGTATTCCTCGGCGGCGCGGTTGATCAGAATATAACGCAGGCTCGGAATTTCCTTGACGATGATCGGCGACGGCACATTCTCGATGATGGTGTCGAGAAACGAACGGGTGCGTTCGAGGCTGCGCTCGGCGTGGGTCCGCTCGGTCATATCCTCGTGCGTCGCCACCCAGCCGCCCGTCGGTATCGGCTGGTTGACCACCTGGATGTTGCGGCCATCGGCGAGCTCGATATGCTGCGTGAAGGATTTTCCCTCCTTCAGCGCGGCCCGCAGCTGTGTTTCATAACGCTCCGGATTCAGTGGGAAGGTGCCGGCCGCGATCCGCGCATCGAGCAGGTCACGGATGCCGCAGCCGCGCCAGATGCGCTGCGGATCGATGTTGTACATCGACCGGTAGCGCTCATTCCACAGGATCAGGCGGTTCTCCGCATCGAACATGCACAGACCCTGCAACATGTTGTTCAGCGCGCCGTCGAGACGCAGGTTCTGCTCCTTGATTTTCTGCCGGTTGCGACGGTCCAGCCAGGCGCCCAGCAGGCTCGTGCCAAGCACCATGGCTGCTATCACCGCGATCGCCACCGACAAGGCGGCGGACGACAGTGACAGCGCATCGTCGGTCACGAAGTTGTAGGGAATAATGCCGGCGGCGCTGGTGCCCGTGAAGTGCAGCGTCAAGGTCGCCAGGGCCAGCAGCACCGCGCCCGCAACGGTGGTGACTCGCCGGTCATCGCGCGCCGCCACCGCAAAGGCCGCCGCGCCGAAGCCGATACCCAGCACGACTGAAGCGACCATCAGATCGGAGGCCCAGACGAACTCGCCCGCCATTCGCATCGCCGCCATGCCAGTATAGTGCATGACCGAAATGCCGGCGCCGACCACGGCACCGCCGATGGCACCGCTCCAGCGGCCGCTCCCATAGACGGCGATGGCAAGACCAATTCCGGTGACACCAATGGCGATCAGCAGAGAGATGCCGGTGAGCAGGGTATCGAAGGAGACGGGAAAGCCTGGATCGAACGCCAGCATGCCGATGAAATGCGTCGCCCACACACCGGATCCGGTGGCGACGCTCGCAGTCAACAGCCAGACCGCGCGCGCGGGACCCTGCAAGGCCTGAGCCCGGCGAAACAAGCTGACCGCGGCAAAGCTCGCCAGAAAGCAGACGACGCCGGCAAGAATGACAAGCCGCAGATCGTGCTGTGTGCCGATACAGGTCAGTACTCGAATCATGGTCCCGCGCCCGGACCGCCAGCCAACCGCCGGCAGCCTCCAGATGATCGCGCAACCTTGAAGAATGAAATTGGGGCCCGCGTTAATTTCCGCGAGCCACAGGTCTTAATCCGCCATTAATCCTACGAACCGGTAAACCGCCGTACCGGAAATTTCACAGCTTTATCAACAGCGGGCCCTTTACCGCGGCACCAGGAAGTTAAAATCGCATCCCTGATCTGCGCCGAGGATCTCCCGCGCATAGAGATTGGCGTAGCCGCGGGCCGGCTGCTCCGGCGTCAGATCGGTGACCGCGGCGCGCTTCTTCAACTCGGCCTCGTCGACCAGCAGCGTGATGCTGCGCTCCTTGACCGACAGCCTGATGCGGTCGCCATTGCGCACCAGTCCGAGCGGACCGCCGGAAGCGGAGTCGGGGGTCACGTGCAGCACGATGGTACCGAAGGCGGTGCCGCTCATGCGCGCATCGGAAATGCGCACCATGTCCTTGAGACCCTTGGTGGCGAGCTTTTTCGGGATCGGCAGGTAACCCGATTCCGGCATGGCCGAATCCGAATGCGGACCGGCGTTCTGCAGCACCATGAAATCGTCGGGCTGAATGTCGAGGTCGGGATCGTCGACACGGGCAGCGAGATCGGCCAGCGAGGTGAACACCACGGCGCGGCCCTCTTTCTCGAACAGCGTCGAGTCGGCCGCCGACCGCTTGAGGATGGCGCCCCGCGGCGCCAGATTGCCGAACAGCGCGACCAGGCCGCCCTGCGGCTCGAGCGGTGACTTACGCTCGGCGATGACGCTGCGATCGATCCAGTCGACGGCGTCGGATTCCAGCCGCTCGCCCAGCGTTTCGCCGGTCACGATCATGGCGTCGAGATGCAGCAGGTCCTTCAATTCGCGCAGCAGCACGCCCATGCCGCCGGCGGCGTAGAAGTCTTCCATGTAGCCGTTGCCGACCGGCTTGAGATTGACCAGCACCGGCGTCGTATCGGACAGCTCGTTGAGCCGCTGCAGCGACACCGGCACGCCGGCGCGGCCGGCGATGGCGGTGAGGTGGATGATGGCATTGGTCGAACCGCCGATCGCCAGCAGCACGCGCAGCGCGTTCTCGACGGACTTCTGGTTGATGATCACATCCGGCGTCAGCTTGGAACCGATCAGCTTGACGGCCAGCGCACCGGTGGCCTCCGCCGCGCGCAGACGATCGGCATGGACCGCCGGGATCGCCGCGGTGCCGGGCAAAATCATGCCGAGCGCCTCGGCGATGCAGGCCATGGTCGACGCCGTGCCCATCACCGCGCAGGTGCCGGCGGTGGTGGCGAGATTGCCTTCGATCTGGTTGATCTGCTTTTCGTCGACCTTGCCGGCGCGGTATTGCGCCCAGAAGCGGCGGCAGTCGGTGCAGGCGCCGAGCCGCTCGCCGTGATGACGCCCGGTCATCATCGGGCCGCCGATCAGCATCACCGCCGGCCGGCCCGCAGACACCGCACCCATCAGTTGCGCCGGCACGGTCTTGTCGCAGCCGCCCATCAGCACCACCGCATCCATGGGCTGCGCGCGCACCATTTCCTCGGTGTCCATCGACATGAGGTTGCGGAACTTCAGGCTGGTCGGATTGAGGAACCCTTCGCCCAGCGAAATGGTCGGAAAATCGATCGGCAGCGCACCGGCGGCCAAGACGCCGCGCTTCACCGCCTCGAGCAGTTCGGGAAAATGCCGGTGACAATTGTTGAAGCCGGACGGCGTATAGGCGATGCCAACCACCGGCTTGGCCAGCATCGCGTTGGAATACCCCATCGACTTGGCGAAGGAGCGGCGCAGATAGAGCGAGAAATCCTTGTCGCCGTAATTGGTGAGACCGATTTCGATGCCGGTGGGACGGTCGTTCATGACGGATGCTTTCTGCGGGCGCGATCGTTGCGACGAGAACCATAGTGGAGAGAGACGAACAGCGCTTCGGCATATCCGGATCGCTTCGTGACAGCCAGCCTATTTCACCATGGCCGCGACGCCCGCCGCGATGGTTTTCCCAAGATCAAAATTGCCCCGGCGGGCCGTTGTCGGGCATGACGACGCCGCGGCCGGTCGATGCGCCCGGCGATACGGGCGGGGTCGTTGATGCCGGTCAATGCGGCACTTTGGAATTCGGCGAATCTTGGCTCGACAACCCCCCTGGAACCCCTCTAAATAGGCTGTCACGGGGCGCCTGAAGAAGCAGAACCGCATGGATTATAACGTATTTTTCGCGTCCGCCCTGGACAAATTGAGGGACGAACGCCGTTACCGGGTGTTTGCCGACCTGGAACGCATCGCCGGCCGCTTCCCGCATGCGCACTGGCACGCCCCCCAAGGCAAGCGCGACGTCGTCATCTGGTGTTCGAACGACTACTTGGGCATGGCCCAGCACCCCAAGGTGGTCGGCGCCATGGTCGATGCCGCCGCCCGCATGGGCACCGGCGCCGGCGGCACCCGCAACATTGCCGGCACCAATCACCCGCTGATCGAGCTAGAGCATGAGCTCGCCGATCTGCACGGCAAGGAAGCGGCGCTGGTGTTCACGTCCGGCTACGTCTCGAACCAGACCGGCATTCCGACCATCGCCAAGCTGCTGCCGAACTGCCTGCTGCTGTCGGACGCGCTGAACCACAATTCGATGATCGAGGGCGTGCGCCAGTCCGGCTGCGAGAAGCAGATCTGGCGTCACAACGACATCGGCCATCTCGAGGAACTGCTGAAGGCGGCCGATCCGGCGCGGCCAAAGCTGGTGCTGTTCGAGAGCCTCTATTCGATGGACGGCGACGTCGCGCCGGTGAACGCGATCTGCGATCTCGCCGAACGCTATGGCGCCATGACCTATTGCGACGAAGTGCATGCGGTCGGCATGTACGGCCGGCGCGGCGGCGGCATCTGCGAGCGCGACAACGCCATGCACCGGGTCGATGTGCTGGAAGGCACGCTGGCCAAGGCCTTCGGCTGCCTCGGCGGCTATATCACCGGCAGCGCCGCGCTGATCGACGCGGTGCGCTCCTACGCGCCGGGCTTCATCTTCACCACGGCGCTGCCGCCGGCCATCTGCGCCGCCGCCACCGCCGCCATCAGGCACCTCAAGACATCGAGCTGGGAGCGCGAGCGGCAGCAGGATCGCGCCGCGCGCGTCAAAGCCGTGCTCAATGCCGCCGGCCTGCCGGTGATGCCGAGCACCACGCATATCGTGCCGGTGCTGGTCGGCGATCCGGAGAAGTGCAAGGCGGCCTGCGACATGCTGCTGGAAGAGCACGGCATCTACATCCAGCCGATCAATTACCCGACCGTGCCGCGCGGCATGGAACGGCTGCGCATCACGCCGTCGCCGTATCATGACGACGCGCTGATCGACACGCTGGCAGCCGCGCTGGTCGAGGTCTGGGACCGGTTGGCGCTGCCGACCCGCCCGCAGGCGATGGCGGCGGAATAGAAGTCTTTCAATCCGGCAGCGTGGGCGGCGGCAAGGGATCCTTGGGCGCCGCCTTTTTGTCATCCGGCGGCCTGGTCTTGCGCGCGGCGCTGCGCCCGACGAACGGCATGATCAGCGACACGAAGAAGATGCGCGTGACGTGATGCGCGCCGACGTAGACCGGGTCGAGATTGAGCGCCAGTGCCAGCAGCATCATGGCATCGACCGAGCCGGGCGCGAAGGCGATCATCACCTCGGCTACGGGAAGCGACACCACCGCCATCAGTCCGGCGGCGAAGATCGCCACGACCACCAGCGCCAGCGCGAACGAACCGAACGCCGCCGCGACGAAGTTCAGCAGCAGCCGTAGCGGCATGTTGCCGAAGCGCGAGCCGGTGACGGCGCCCAGCGCGATCATCGCCGTATTCGCCACCCACCACGGCAGCACCGCGTGGATCAGGCCGCTGCCGTGCAGCACCGCCGACGTGAGCATCGTGCCGAAGAGGAGGCCGCCGGGGAAACGGAAATAAAGCGCGAGGATCCCGACCGTTGTCGATACCACCACAAGTATCGCAAGTTCGCCCAGCATGTCGGGATTGAACGGCCCGCCGAAATTGGCGGTCGACGCGCCAGCCAGACCGAGCAACGCAAGCCCCGCAGGTAGGCCAACGGCAACGAGCACGACGCGCAAGGTCTGGACGATGGCGATGCCGCGCAGATCGGCGCCAACATCCGCCGCGATCGACAGCACCTGCGACATGCCGCCGGGCGCCGCGGCAAGATATGCGGAGGCGGTGTCCCAGCCATGCACCAGGCGCAGGTACTGCGCACCGGTGAAACCCACCACCACCATGGCAACGATCAGCACGGCGATGCTGAGCGGATAGGTCGCCATGCCCTGCAGCGTCTCCGGCGTCACCACCGAGCCGAGCGATATGCCGATCAGCACGAAGATGACGCGCGTCAGCCAGACCGGAATATGCATCGGCCGGCGGGCCAGCGCGGCCACCGCGACCGCCATGATAGCCCCGGAAATATAGCCTCCGGGAAACCCCGTCATCCCCAGCGTCAGCCCGCCGGCGGTGGCGATGGCGAGCGTTTCCGCCACGTTGCGGAGCTTGCTCAGAAATTCACTGGAAAAGGGCGCGGACAAGGGCGGCGGCTTTGCACGACACCGACATGCGCACCTGCGCGCGCGGCCCGTTCAGCGCCGATCAATGCCGCGCATGGGACGACACGTCAAATTCGGACTAGTCGGGCTGCGACCATTCAGGCCGGGCAGCCTTATCCTTCCCCTGTCTTCATCCTGCCCGCGTTCAAAATAAAAGATCACGCGTGAGCGTTTCCAGATGACCAACCGCGCCCAATGATTCGTGCAACGCCTTGCGCTGGCCACGGCTCAGGCGCTTGACGACGACCTTGTTGCTCGGCGGCAGCCCCATACCGATGTCGGCAATCTGCTGAGCAAGAATAAGGTCGAGCAGGACCGCCTGGGCGCGCGACAGCGCCTCGAGATCCTGAGCGCCGCCACGGCCCAGCGCCGCCACGGCCGCCAGCCGTGCCGGCGTCGCGCGCTCCAACACGTGATGCCTTATCGCCAGAACGCGCGCGGTGGCGACGATGCCGAACAGGCCGGTGGCTTTGAGGTCGATGCGGCCGTTCTCCGTGCGCAACGTGCCGAACACGGTCGTGGCAGGCTGCACCTGCCCCGAGGCGTCCGCCAGCAGTTTTGCAAAACCGGCATTGCCCGCGGCCGCGTCGAACGCGTCGCGCCACAGCTCGTTGGCCAGCCGCGTGTCGCCATAAACGCCGACCAGATCGAAAAAAATGTCGACAGAGAGCAGGTCGGACGGGTTGGAGCGCGCGATCCATTCCGCCACGCGCGCCTGCCAGGTCGCGACCGAGCCGCGCCACGCCGCGTTCTTGGCCATCACCCCGCCTTTGCAATAGGGCACGCCAACCTCGTGCAATATGTCGGCGACGATCGTCCCCAGTTGCGCGAACCACCGGTCGGCGGAGGAGCCGGGCGCGCCATCGGCGAACACCAGCGCGTTGTCCTGGTCCATGGCCAGCAGGCTCTCGCCGCGGCCGGCGGAGCCCAACACGCACATCGCATAGGCACAGGGCGGCGCACCGGCACCATCCGCTGCCATCTGACGCTCGGCCAGCACGGCCGCGCGCCGGGTGAGCGCGCCCAGTTCTCGCGAAATCACCGCGGCGACATCGCGCGCCGGAACGCCTTCGGCCACTAAACCTGCTGCCGCCTGCGGTAGCCGCGCCCACGCCGCCGCCAGGGCCGGCACATCGTCGGCCTGATCGACAGCGTCGCCGAGGATTGCGGCATCCTGCGCCCGCAGCCTCAGCAGGTCACGCGAGGTGACGATGCCGCAGATGCCGCCGTTATCGTCTTCGACGCCGAGGTGTCGCAATTTGAGCCGGCTCATGCGGCCGAGCGCGCGGTAGACGAACGCCGCGGCCGGCAGCGTCACCAGCGGCTTGCTGGCGAAGCCCGCAACGCTCTGCCCCAATGCCGACGGCCCGCGTTCGCACAGCGCCCGCATGACATCGCGTTCGGTGACGATAGCGCTTTCATCCGCGCGCAAACCTGCCACGGTCTGAGCACCGGGCGGCACCACCAGCAGCGAGGAAATCTTTTCTCGTGCCATGCAATTCAGCGCCGCGCCGAGCGAAGCATCGGCGGTGATGAATTTGACCGGCGCGCTCATCACATCGGCAACGCGGTGCCGGTACGGATAGCTGTCGATGCGCTGGAGCGCGCTGTCGTCACGCGCCTGCGGCGCCACGGCCTCTTCCCAACCCGCGCGATGCTGCTGATCGAGCACGCCGGTAAGCGCGAGACAGGCCTGCTCGGCCTCAGCCAACGTGCGTATCCGGCCATCGCGCAGCTTCGGCAGCAGCGCCAGAAATATCCGGCCGGTCAGTTCGGCGTCGCCGACCGCCGAATGGCGGCCATCGACGGTCACACCCAGCCAGCTGGCGAGATGCTCGAGCGTGTAACCACCGAGCCGCGGCTCGGCGACTTGCGCCAGCAGCCGCGTGTCAAGCGAACGCGGCGATGTCCACGGCAGCCCGGCGCGCTCGCACTCACGCTTCAGCACAGCCAAATCAAACCCGAGCGTATGACCGATCAGGACGGAGCCGGCGGTCGCCCCAGCGATGTCCGCCCAGGCGGCCGCAAAGCCCGGCGCTGCCGCCACCGCGGCGTCGTCGATCTGATGAATGCCGGTGGCCACCGCCGGGATCGGCACGCCCGGATTGACCAGCCGCCGCACGGCAGCCGCACGGTCGAGCTTTCCGGCCTTGAGGGGCACGAGACCTATTTCGACGATACGCGCCTTGGCGGGATCGAGACCGGTCGTCTCGGTATCGATGACGATGGCGTCGAGCCCGACCAGAGGCGTTGCATTGTTCACAGGCGCCATGTCGTCCGGCCTCCTGGCCCGCCGTTACGCGGCGGTGAGAACCTTGATCAAAGCGGGAATATCGGCACGCTTGGAAAACGCCTCGTGCGTGTGGCAGAGATTTGTCTTCAGGAAATTATGGATCGCGACGTCGTCCTTGGCGCGCAGCTTCTCGTGGATCGGCATCGCCGCCAGATAGCGATCGACAAAGCGCGCCGGAATATCCATCACGCGCTTGATTGGATGCAGGCCCATCAATGCGAGGTCGTGGTCGAGAGTCTCTCGCAATCTGGCCCAGACCTCGGGATCCAGCGACGCCGGCACGGGATAACGATCGAAGCCTTCCAGCGTGGCGGCGTGGACGGCTGCCCGCACCGCGGCGGATCGCTCGCCCGCGGCGGGGCGCATCTCGCCTTCGACCGCTTCGGCCACCATGCCGAGCGTGACCGCAAAGGCGATCCAGCGCGCGCGCTCAAGCTCGGCCAGGAAGCTCTTATCGTCGAACAGGATGTTGCCGAAAACGCCGGCCCGCGCGCGGGAATATTCGAACATGCCTTTCTGCGCCAGAAAGGCGGCCTGGGCGTCGATGAAATCCGTCAGTTCGGTGCGGGTGGCGACCGGCTGGCCGCGCCGAAACATGTCGAAAAAGCCCATAAGTCGATCCAATGCCGCTGCGGGATGACGTTCGCCCGGTCAACCTATAGCGCAGTTGACCCGGCTTGGCAGCGTGTATGGCACACTCACGCGCAAGCCGGAAATTCGGGCGTCACACATGACAGCGGCGCGCCGCAACACGCCGGCGCGCCTATGACGTCTTCTTCGCCTTCAACGTATCCTCGACGTACAATTTTTGCACGACAACAAGCACCACGGCCGCCAGCGGCGTGGCCAGCGCCAACCCCATCACACCGGCAAAAACGCCCATCACCACCTGCGCGATGATCGTCAGGGCCGGCGGAAGCGAGATCGTCCGCTGATGGATAAGCGGCGTGACGTAATAGCTTTCTACCGACTGGATCGCAAAATAGAGCACCGCTACATACACGACACTCTCGATGCCCTGACCGAACGCGATCAGAATAGCCGGGACCACCGCAACGATCGGCCCGAACGTCGGTATGAAGGCAAGCGCTGCCGCGATCAATGCCAGCGTCACGGCCAGTGGAATGCCCCAGAGCCACAGCCCGATAAAAGTGACAATGCCCACCAGCACCATCTCGATCAGCTTGCCGATTACCCACCACAGCAGCTTGTCGGCGATGTCATCGGAAAGTTTGGCGGCGCGGCCGCGGTGGCGCAGCGGCACCAGCGCCATCGCGCCGTTGCGATAGGTCTGCGGCCTCGCCGCCAGATACAGTCCGAGAACGACGATCAGGAGCGCGCTGCCGAGAAAGCCGATGGTGCCCGACACTGCGCCGAAGAAGCCGGACAGCACACTGCGCACCGAGTCCTGGCCGGGGTTCTCGATCTTCTCCGCCACCCGCTTGTAGACATCGCCGCCGAGCCAACTGCCATAGCGGTCGTCCAACTCCTTCAAGGCCCGCGGCACTTCCTCAAGGAGTTGCCGTGACTGTTCGATGACCTGTGGCGCAAGCGCCCAGATCCCGAGCCCGACAATGACGACAAGCGCGACAACCGTGCCGGCAAGAGCGGCGCCCCGCGGAATGGAGGTCCGGCCGGCGACGGCATTCGCCGCGCCGCTGAGTATCACCGCGAGCAGAATGCCGGCAAACGCCAGGAGCAGGACATCAAGGATCTGAACGGCGATGATGAGAACGAGCGTCACGATGGCGACGGTGCGGATTGCTCGTGCGGTCTCGCTGTCGCTTCCGGTCCGGGTGCGGCTGGTTTCGGCCATGAGCGTCGGTTTCCCTGAATTTCGCCGGCCCGGACAAGATTTCCCCCGATGCGGCTGCACGGCGCAAACGGCGCGTGAGACCAACCTCCCCTACACCGAGAGGTTCCCCGCATAACGGGATAGCGCCGGAATTCGCTGGCGACAGGGTTGGCGCGACAGAGTACATTTGAAAGGGGGCCTTCACCCCGGTCCGGAGCACAGATGCTGCAAGGCTGGGTCGTCATCGCGGTGGCGCTTGCGTATATCGGCCTGCTGTTCCTGATAGCCAGCTACGGGGACCGCATCCGCGGCCATGGCCATGCGATCAGCCGCGCCGGCCGCACCGGCCTGCTGATCTATCCGCTGTCGCTGGCGATCTATTGCACATCCTGGACCTTCTTCGGCTCGGTCGGCTCGGCCTCGCGCACCGGCTACGAATTCCTCACCATCTATATCGGCCCGGTGCTGATGATCGGCCTGTTCGCGCCGCTGCTGATTCGCATCGTGCGGCTGGCCAAGGCGCAGAACATCACCTCGATCGCCGATTTTATCGCCGCGCGCTACGGCAAGGGCCAGGCGGTCGCCGCCACGGTCGCGCTGATCGCCATCGTCAGTATCATCCCCTACATCGCGCTGCAGCTCAAAGCCGTGTCGTCGTCGCTGGAGACGATTCTCGCGCATCTCGCGCCGTTCGGCGGCGGGTCGCTGCCGCTGTTCGGCGACATTGCCCTGTTCGTAGCACTGTCGATGGCGACCTTCGCCGTGCTGTTCGGCACCCGGCATATTGACGCCACCGAGCATCAGGACGGCCTGATGCTGGCGATCGCGGCGGAGTCGATCGTCAAGCTGTTTGCCTTCCTGGCGGTTGGCATCTTCGTGACGTTCTGGATGTTCGGCGGCCCCGGCGCCCTGTTCGAGGCGGCGCGCAACCACACGGCAACCGCCGGCATCTTTGCCTACGAGGCGCCGCTCGACACGCTGCTGATCACGACGTTGCTGTCGTTCGTCGCCATCATCCTGCTGCCGCGGCAATTCCATGTCGCAGTGGTGGAAAACAACAATGAAGGCGAGATCAAGCGCGCCGCCTGGCTGTTTCCGCTTTACCTGGTGCTGATCAACCTGTTTGTCGTGCCGATCGCGCTGGCCGGCATGATGACCTTCCCGGCCGGCACCGTCGACAGCGACATGTACGTGCTGGCGCTGCCGCTGCATTCCGGCTCCAGCGTGCTGACCATCGCCGCCTTCATCGGCGGCCTGTCGGCAGCCACCGCGATGGTGATCGTCGAATCGGTGGCGCTGTCGATCATGGTGTCGAACGACCTGATCATGCCGCTGGTTTTGCAGCGGCGTCAGGCCCTGATCAGCGGCCGCGAGAATATCGGCTCGCTGCTGCTGACGGTGCGGCGGCTGGCGATCTTCGCGATCCTGCTGCTCGCCTACTTCTATTACCGCTCGGCCGGCGAGGCGCAGTTGTTCTCGATCGGCATCCTCGCCTTCGCCGCCATCGCGCAACTGGCGCCGGCGTTTTTTGGCGGGCTGTTCTGGCGCCGCGCCACCGCCGGCGGCGCCATCGCCGGCATGACCGTCGGCATCCTGGTCTGGGCCTATACGCTGCTGCTGCCGACGTTCGCCGACATCGGCTATCTCGGCCAGCGCTTCCTGACCGAAGGCCCGTTCGGGCTGACGATGCTGCGGCCGCAGCATCTGTTCGGGCTCGAACTGTCGCCGCTGGTGCACGGCGTGGTGTGGAGCCTGATGCTGAATGTGCTCTGCTACATAGGCTTCTCGCTGCGCCGCGAGCCATCGCCGATCGAGCAGATCCAGGCCAATACCTTCGTGCCGTCGGACCTGACGCCCATCAAGCCAAGCTTCCGGCTGTGGCGCTCGTCGGTGACGGTGGAGGAGTTGATCACCACGGTCGCGCGCTATCTCGGCGAGGCGCGCACCCGCTCGGCGCTGGAGAATTTCGCCGCCACGCATGCGATCAGTCTGCAAGACAAGGACGAAGCTGACTTCCGGCTGGTGCGTCACGCCGAGCATATATTGTCCTCAGCCATCGGAGGCGCCTCGGCGCGTCTGGTCGTTTCGCTGCTGCTGCGCAAGCGGACGGTGTCGACCAAGGCGGCGCTGAAGCTGCTCGATGACGCCAATGCCGGTATTCAATACAACCGCGAAATTCTTCAGACCGCGCTCGACCACGTGCGCCAGGGCATCGCCGTGTTCGACAAGGACCTGCAACTGATCTGCTGGAACCAGCAGTTCGGCGACATTCTCGACTTGCCGCCGAGTCTGAGCCGCGTCGGCGTCGGACTGGCCGACATCCTGCGCTTCAACGGCCAGCGCGGCGGCATCGCCGCCGGCGCGATCGAGCCGTTTGTGCTCAGCCAGATCGAACGCTACGTCTCAGGCAGCGTGCCGTTCCTGGAACGCTTCGCCGAGGGCATGGTGATCGAGGTGCGTGCCAACCGCATGCCGGACGGCGGCATCGTCACGACCTTCACCGACATCACCGCCAGCGTCGAGGCGGCCGAGGCGCTTGAGCGTTCCAACGAGACGCTCGAGCGGCGGGTGCGCGAACGCACCGAGGAACTGACGCTGCTCAACGCCGCGCTGGCCCGCGCCAAGGGCGAAGCCGACGCCGCCAACATCTCCAAGACCAAGTTTCTGGCCGCCGCCAGCCATGACATCCTGCAGCCGCTCAATGCGGCGCGGCTTTACGTCACCAGTCTGATCGAACGCGGCGGGCGCGACGATCGCCGTCTGGTCGACAATATCGATGCCTCGCTGGAGGCGGTCGAGGAGATCTTTGGCGCCCTGCTCGACATGTCGCGGCTCGACACCGGCGCCATGCGCCCGGAATTCGCCAGCTTCCGCATCGACGAATTGATGCGGCAGATCGAGCTTGAATTTGCGCCGCTCGCCACCGCCAAGGGCATCGAACTCAAATACGTGCCCTGCTCGGCGGTGGTGCGCTCCGACCGCCGGCTGCTGCGCCGGCTGGTGCAGAACCTCGTTTCGAACGCCATCAAATACACGCCGACCGGACAGGTGCTGATCGGCTGCCGGCGGCGCGGCGATGTCCTGCGCATCGACGTCTACGATACCGGCGTCGGCATTCCCGAATCGAAGCGGCGCGACATCTTTGTCGAATTTCACCGTCTCGCCCAGGGCGCGCGCATCGCCCGCGGCCTCGGGCTTGGCCTGTCCATCGTCGAGCGCATCGCCCGCGTGCTCGGCTGCGCCATTACGGTCAGCTCACCGCCGAGCGGCGGCTCGCATTTTGCCGTTACGGTGCCGCGATCAAATGCCACACCGGTCGAACTGCCGGCACGCAACGACACCCGCATCGACCCGAGCCAACTCGCCGGCACCACCGCGCTGTGCATCGACAACGAACCTTCGGTACTCGACGGAATGGAAATGCTGCTGCAAGGCTGGGGCTGCGCGGTTATCAAGGCGCCGGAGCTCGCCGAAGCGCTGACGGCCATCGACCGGAGCCCGACCCTGCCGAACGGGCTCCTGGTCGACTATCACCTGGACCACGGCAACGGCATTGAGGCGATTGCCGCGCTGCGCGCCCGCTGCGGCGACTTGCCGGCGATCCTGATCACCGCAGATCGTTCGCCGGCGGTGCGCGAGCAGGCCCGCACCGCCAACATTCAGGTGCTGAACAAACCGATCAAGCCGGCGGCGCTGCGGGCCTTGCTGGCGCAATGGCGGGTGCTGCGGACGGCGGCGGCGGAGTAGGTCCGGCCTCATGGCGCGAGCGACGCGTCTCGCACCATGAACCGCCCATCCTTGGATCGGGCGCTAGCGCGCGCTCCTCAGGATGAGGCGGACATCACCCTTCCGCCACCGCGGCCTGCGACCACTGGCCGGCTTCGATCTTGGCGGCGGCGATGACCGCCTGCGTGCGGCTCTCGACGCCGAGCTTCTGCAAGATGGCGGACACGTGTGCCTTGACCGTCGCCTCCGAGACGCTGAGCTGATAGGCGATCTGCTTGTTCAGCAGGCCTTCCGACAACATCATCAGGACGCGGACCTGCTGGGGAGTCAATGTCGCCAGACGGGCTATCAATTCGGCGGTCTCAGCATCCGAGCGAGCACTGAGATCGACGTCAGGTGGCGTCCAGACGCCGCCACTCAGGATGCGCGAGATGGCGGTACGCATGTCGTCGACGCCAAGGGTCTTTGGAATGAACCCCGACGCACCGAATTCCATGCAGCAACGAATCGTGGCGGGATCGTCATTGGCGGATACCACGGTCACCGGGACGCTTGGGTATTGCGCGCGCATGTACATCAAGCCGGAAAAGCCGCGCACTCCCGGCATGGCCAGATCCAGCAGCACCAGATCGACCTCGCCACCCTTCTCGAGCAAGGCGGCGGCATCGTCGAAAGTACCGGCCTCCGCAATATCGACCCGCTCCAGCAGGCCGGACACTGCTTCGCGCAAGGCCCCACGAAACAGCGGGTGGTCGTCTGCGATCACCAGCCGGTACTGCAAGATCTCGTTCAACCGAACCATCCTTCGTGCAGGGCGGCGGCCAGGGGCCCCGCATGACTACGACTATAGTAGACAATATCGAGTCGTCTCGTCTCGCATGCGTTACGAAAACCGTCTGGTGCAATGCAGCATCGATCTTCCTCGCCGTCGCGTGTCGGGAGCCGTGGATGAAACCGGAATCGCAGTGCCCAAAGCGGCATTACGCGGCCGTTAGTCCGAAAGTCTTATAAGCCCCCGCTAACAGCGATGTTAGGTTGAAAAAACTTGGTCACAGTCGGCTCTCAAGACCGACGGACCGCGGCAAGCTCGGGGGGGCCGCCAATGAACGCCATTTTCGACCTCCCCTACCATCGACCAATCGGAAACCGAGCGCGCGGCTCGGCGCCCTTATTACTTAGGGAGGAAGGCAACCCATGGCTCCTGCACCCAGTCAAGCCAACACCGACGAACACTGGAAAAAAACCTCTCGCCTGATGTTCACGCATCTCGGCGTGTGGTTTTTCTTCGGTTACGTCGTCCACATGTTCGTCGTGCCGCTGAACAAGATCATCATCCCCGTTCTCGGCTTCCCGCTCGGCTTCTACATGGCCGCCCAAGGCTCGTTGATCGTGTTCGTTGTCATGCTGTTCATGTTCGCGAAACAGCAAGACAAAATCGACCGCGATTACGGCATGGCCGAAGACGATTGAGGGGGACACGAAAATGGCAGTTCAATCAGCCGATACATCGGCCTTTTATAAAAACCTCGGACGCATGTACGCCACCTACACCGGTGGCTTTATCGCGTTCATCATCCTGATCGCCATCCTCGAACAGGTCGGCGTGCCGAACCGCATTCTCGGCTACATGTTCGTGGGCTTCACCATCATCGTTTACGCCGTCATCGGCGTGATGACGCGAACAGCCGAGGTGTCCGAATACTATGTCGCAGGCCGGCGAGTGCCGGCGCTGTACAACGGCATGGCGACCGGTGCCGACTGGATGTCTGCGGCATCCTCCTTACCTGGGTGCTTGGCTGGACCGGCGGTTACGTGCTGGTGTCGATCCTGATCGGCCCCTATCTGCGCAAGTTCGGCGCCTACACCGTGCCAGACTTCATGTCGTTCCGCTTCGGCGGCAACTTCGCGCGGCTCATCGCCGTTATCGTTCTGGTCTGCTGCTCGTTCACGTACGTGACGGCGCAGATCTTCGGCACCGGCATTATCGCCTCGCGCTTCCTGGGCATGCCGTTCGAACTGGCGGTGTTCGCCGGCCTCGCCGGCATCCTGCTCTGCTCGATGCTGGGCGGCATGCGGGCGGTCACCTGGACGCAGATTGCCCAGTACATCGTGCTGATCATCGCCTACCTGACGCCGATCGTCATCCTGTCCACCTCGCGCTATGGCATTCCGATCCCGCAGCTGACCTACGGGACCGCGATCGCCGAAATCACCGCGCGGGAAGGCCAGATGCTGGCCAGCGGACTGGCGACGGCAGCCAACCTGAAGCCGCACATCTCGCCGTTCATCAACTATACGCCGCTGAACTTCTTCGCCATCTGCCTTTGCATGATGGTGGGCACAGCGTCGTTGCCGCACATCCTGATGCGCTACTTCACCACCCCGACGGTGCGTGAGGCGCGTCAGTCGGTCGCCTGGTCGTTGCTGTTCATCTTCCTGCTGTACTTCTCGGCGCCGGCCTACGCGGCGTTCTCGAAGCTGGAAGTCTACAACAACGTTATCGGCCGCAATCTGACCGACATCCGTCCCTGGTTGTTCACCTGGGGCGAACTCGGCCTGATCCAGATCTGCGGCAAGAACGCGGCCAGCATCGATACGATCGTCGCTTCCTGTAAGGCCATCGCCGGCCACCCCGGCGTCGTGCGTCTGCAGGACTTCGTGATCAACACGGACGTGATCGTGCTTTCCACACCGGAAATCGCGGGACTTCCCTACGTGATCACCGGCCTGGTCGCCGCCGGCGGCCTGGCGGCGGCGCTCTCCACCGCCGACGGCCTGTTGCTGGCCATCGCCAACGCGTTGTCGCACGACATCTACTACAAGATGATCGACCCCAACGCGCCGACGGTGCGCCGGCTCACCGTGGCCCGCGTCCTGCTGTTCCTTGTGGCCGTGGCGGCCGCCTATCTGGCATCGACCAGACCGGGCGACATTCTGGCCATGGTCGGCTGGGCGTTCTCTCTCGCCATGGCGGGTAACTTCCCGGCACTGGTGATGGGCGTCTGGTGGAAGCGTGCGACCACGGCAGGTGCGGTCTCCGGCATGATCGCCGGCTTCGGCCTCTGCATCTTCTACCTGGTCGTCACCCGGTACTTCCCGGGCGCCGGTGTCAGCTACTTCGGCATGTCGTCACTGACGAACCCGATGACCGGCGCGCCACTCGTCGATGTCGCCAAGGCGGTTGCCGCCCCCGGTGGCATGGACAGCTGGGTTGCAGCGTCGCACCCGATGGCGAACAGGGTCGGCTGGTTCGGCCTCAACAACATCGCTTGCGGTCTGTTGGGCATGCCGGTCGGCTTCCTGACCATCTACGTGGTGAGCTTGATGACCAAGGCACCGTCCCTGGAAATGCAGGCCTACATCGACGAAATCCGGAAGCCGCGTGGCCGCACGGTGCTCGAAGAAAAGACCTGATCGGCTCTGCCGGTCTGATCGGAGCGGGGCCCTGCGGGGCCCCGCTTTTTTTCAGGCGCATGTTCGGTTAGACAGGTCCGTACCATCGGGCCTGACGGGCCGGATCACGTGCCTTAAGCTGCCAACGTACTGACTTGTTTTGAGGGAGCGCGGTTCGTGGGGTCGAGCGATACCATCCTGTCATCGTGGCTGTTCCTGGCGCCGAATTTTATTCTGGCGGCGCTGATGTACACGCTGCTCGGCCGCGTTCTGCTCGGCCTGATCGTGCCGCCGGAGTCGCCGAACTACATCTGGCGCTTCTTCGTGCGCGTCACCGATCCGTTCGTCGCCATCATTTCCGTCGTGACGCCGAAGGCCGCTGTGCCGGTCGTGGTCTGGTTGTTCGGCGTGGTCTGGCTGTTCTGGCTGCGCGTCGGTCTGCTCTATCTGTTCCTCGTGATGGGCGCCGTGCCCAGAGCCGGTTGAGAGGCGCCCATGGAACGCAACATCTATTATGTCGGCATCTCGTTCTTCGGGATGATCAATGGCATCTTCAATCAGACCGCACTGCTGTTTGCGCTGATCCATGTGCAGGTGCTGGCGCCCTCTCTGCTGTTCGGCTCGACCGGGCTCACCCTCATGTTCTCGTCGCTAATGGTATCGACCGCGACCATCGTCATCGCCGGCATTCCCGCGGCGCTGTACGAACGCTTCATCGGCGCCAAGGACGATTCGACCGTGGTGTCGCTGTGGATCTGGCTCGCCGGTACGGCGATCCTGACGCTGCCGGCGATCGGCAATTTTTTCGAGATCGGCCTTTAAATAAACGGCGCCCGGCGGGGAACCGGCTCGCCGGGTACGGTGTTTCACGCATTGACGCCGCCGACGCAGCGGTGACTTTGGCATAGCAATTGCTTTTTCGTATCGGAGCCTGGGGGGCCGATGGTCACAGGAGCCGGCCATGTTCCCGTTTACGCGCTACGCGTTTTTCACCCTTGCCCGCGATGCCGGCTTTGTTGCGCTCGCCGGCATCACGATGATGGTGGCCGCCTCCGGCTATGAAGCCGCGACCGCCCTCAAAGTTGGCGCCACGGTGGCGCTGGCATTCTGCGTCCTGCTGCTGTGCCGCTCCTCCCTCCTCACCGACGAGCGCTTCCAGCGCAGCGAGGCCTGGCGCGGCCTGCACCCGGACGAGCGGCCGGCCGGCGATCACGGCCGGGAGGCGGCGCGGCGCCAGATGGAGGAACTCATGCTGCACTTCGCCAAGGGCGCAGCCGGGATCGCCGGCATCCTGTTTTCCTCGGCGCTGATTTGCAGCGTCGGCACCCTGGCCCAGGCCGGACACTGACGTTTTTTCGTTGCCGCCTGGAATATGTTCTGCGCTACCATTGTTGGCGTCGGATCGGACCAGATGGGGGACCGGGAACGGCAATGGAAGAAATGCGCAAAATCGCGTTCGAGACCGTGCAGCGCGCCTGCCTGTTCGGCACGCTGGCGATTTTCTGCACCATGGTCGGGATGTCGTTCCATGCCCAGCTGGCGTTCCAGACCGGCGGCACCCTGACCATGCTGATGGCGCTGATCCTGATTTACAAGGCGCGCGAGGCGCTCACCAAGGACTACCGCCGCACCGAAATGTGGCTGTATCTGCCGAAGGACTTCCGGCCACCGGAAGCCTATGCGCAATGGGCCAGTTCGACCGTGCTGCGCGACACCTATCTCACCTTCGCGCTGTGGACCTCGGCGGTAGCGATCGCGATGTGGGTGGTCGCGCTGTTGTTCGGGATTTTCGGCGTCAGTTGAAGGCCGCTATCGGCGGCCGCCGATGAATTGCAGCATGACCTCGCGGCGGTGCGGCCGGCGGCGGTGCTCGATCAGATAAAGTCCCTGCCAGGTGCCCAGCGCGAGCCGGCCTCGGCTCACCGGCACATGCAGCGATACGCCGGTCAGCATCGCCTTCACATGCGCCGGCATGTCGTCCGGCCCTTCCGAATCGTGCACCCAGGGTGCCTCTTCAGGCGCCAGCCGGGCCAGCGCCGTCATCAGGTCGGTCTGAACGTCCGGGTCGGCATTTTCCTGGATGGTGAGCGATGCCGAGGTATGGCGCAGATAGACCAGCAGAACTCCCTCCCCGGCGCGGCATTCGGTAACGAAGGCTGCAGCGTCCCGCGTGATGTCGGTTAAACCTGCGCCGGGCGTCTCGACCCGTAAAGTCGCCGTCGCGATCAGATCGGGCACGGCTTCGGTCATTGCGGACAGGCGGCTGGGCATACCAGGGATTTCCGTTTGCAAGGTGCGGATCGGAGGGGCAGCCCTAGCGCATGACGTCCCGCTGCAGCGCGACGATCATGTCCATCAGCCGGCGCCAGGCGTCCTCGATGGCGGCGCGGGCCCGCTCGACGTCTTCAGCGCTCGGCAGCTTGATCTTCGGGTCGCTCTTGGCGGCCGGCGGGGCGAGTTCGGCGGGCGGGCGGGGCGCCGGCGGTTCACGCAGCGCCGCAAGGTCGCTCCTCAGTTTTGCGGTCTGATCCTGCAGGCGGGCAATCTCCTGCTCCAGAGCGGCGCGTTCCTCCGGCACAGGCTGGCAGGTCCAGCCGGCGCTGCGCGGACCGCAGAACGCAACCTGGCCGGACTGGCTGTCGAGACGCAGCAAACCGCCATCGACCTTCTGGAAGCTGAAGCGGCCTCCCGCGGCGGGCGGCTCCGGCGGCAGGGCGGTGACCGGGGGTAATTCCGCAGGTAATTCTGCCGGCTTGGCCGGGGTTTGCTCGGCCTCAGACGGCGCAATCGCTGCCGGCGGCGCCGCATCCGGCGCCTGTGCCAGCGTGGGGGCCGCCGACAGCGCCCAGACAATGGCGACAATGGAGATGCGCATGGCCAATTTCCCGTGAGAGGCCTGACTCTATCACCCAGCCGGACGGCGGAAGAATGGCTGAGCGCAATTGCCCTGTTGACACCTTATGCCGCAGCGCACGCATGGCTCGTCTGACGCGTACGAAATATAGCGTTTTGTTTCTGATTACAGATACTTAGCGGGTGAACCCCGTTCCTTGACTCAAGGGTACCTGAACAGTATGGTCCGCGCGCCTTTGAGGGCGGCGGAATTCTCAGAAGTCTTGGTCTATCCGCGGGTCGAAAGCATGGCTGACGGCACGCACGGCGACAAAGATCATCGAGGGCAATCGCCGGACGACGAGGCCGCTCTCTCCGCGAGGCTAAAGCGACTCGGCGAACGGCTCACTGTCACGGGCCGGCCGTCCGAAGACGTGTCAGGCCCTCGTCAGACCACCGATCCGTCGCAGATGGCGCGCGGTTTCAGGCTGTCGACCGAGCTGGTAGCGGGTGTGCTGGTGGGCGCGATGATCGGCTGGCTGATTGACCGCTGGCTGGGCATTTCCCCTTGGGGAATGATGGTGTTTCTGTTACTCGGCTTCGCCGCCGGCATTCTTAACGTGATGCGGGCGGCGGGAATTGTGCGCGAAAAGAAATTGAACGATTAGATCATGGCCGACCCGATTAAACAGTTCCAGATTGTCGATCTGTTCCCGATCGCCAAAATCGGCAATACCGACATCGCCTTCACCAATTCGGCAGCCTTCATGGTGCTCGCCGTTGGCGGCATCACCACTTTCCTGCTGGCGACGACGCGGCGCCGCGAAGTGGTGCCCGGCCGCATGCAGTCGATCGCGGAACTGTCCTACGAGTTCGTCGCCAATACGCTGCAGACCACAGCCGGCAAGGAAGGGATGAAGTTCTTCCCCTTCGTGTTCTCGCTGTTCATGTTCATCCTGATCGCCAATCTGATTGGCCTCATTCCCTACGCCTTCACCATCACTTCGCACATCGTCGTCACGCTGGCGCTGTCGATGAGCGTGTTCCTCACCGTGCTGATCTACGGTTTCTGGAAGAACGGGCTGCATTTCTTCAACCTGTTCGTGCCGAAAGGCGTGCCGCTCTACATCCTGCCGCTGATCGTGTTCATCGAGGTGCTGTCGTTCATTTCGCGCCCGGTGTCGCACAGCGTGCGTCTGTTCGCGAACCTGCTCGCCGGCCACATCACGCTCAAGGTCTTCGCGGGTTTCATCACCCTGCTGGGCAGCCTCGGCATCGCCGGCATTATCGGCGCGACGCTGCCGCTGGCGCTGGTGGTGGCCTTCTTCGCGCTCGAGCTTCTGGTCGCCTTTCTGCAAGCCTACGTCTTCGCCATCCTCACCTGCATCTACATCAACGATGCCATTCACCCGGGCCACTAAGGCCTGACACGTTCTAGAAAAGGAGTTCGACATGGATCCAGTGGCAGCAAAGTACATCGGTGCCGGCATCGCCTGCATCGGCATGGGTCTGGCCGGCCTCGGCGTCGGTACGATTTTCAGCCAGTATCTGGCCGCCGCGCTGCGTAACCCGTCGGCCGCGCCGGGACAGTTCGGCAACCTGATCATCGGCTTCGCCGTGACCGAAGCGCTCGGCATCTTCTCGCTGCTGATCGCGCTGCTGCTTCTGTTCGCCGTCTAGTCCGGGCAAGGCGTTCCGATGGCCACCACGACAACTGAACTGACTGCGCAATCCACGGGAGCGGCGGCACCTTTTCCGCCGTTCAACGCGGATACGTTTGCCTCGCAGTTGTTCTGGCTGGCCCTCTGCTTCATCTTCCTGCTGGTGATGATGTGGAAGGTGGCCCTGCCCCGCATCGGCGGGATCATCGACAACCGCTTGCAGCGGATTTCCGGTGATCTGGCCGAAGCGGCGGCCCTGAAGGGTCAATCGGACGACGCCATCGCCGCCTACGAGAAGGCGCTGGCCGACGCCCGGGCTCGCGCCCAGGCGATCGCCAACGAAACCCGCGACAAGCAGGCGGCGGAAGCCGACCTGACCCGCAAGCGGCTCGAGGACGAGCTGAACGTCAAGCTGGCGGACGCCGAGAAGACCATCGCCGCCACCAAGACTGCGGCAATGTCCAATGTCCGCGGCATTGCCGCGGACGCGACCAAGGCGATCGTCGAACGGCTGATCGGCAAGGTGCCGTCCGACAGCGCCGTCGATGCCGCCGTCGCCGATACGCTCAAGCGCTGACGAGGGCCCGATGCTGCAAAATCCCGACACCTGGGTCGCCGTCGCCTTTGTCCTCTTCATCGGCGGCCTCGGCTATCTCGGCGTCCACCGCGTGATCGGCAAGGCGCTCGACGACCGCGCGGCGCGGATCAAGGCCGAACTGGACGAAGCCCGCAAGCTCAAGGACGAAGCCGCCCAGTTGCTGGCCCAGTACCAGCGCAAGCGGCAGGAGGCCGAGGGCGAGGCGCAGGAAATCGTCGCCAGCGCCAAGGCCGAGGCCGACCGCATGGCGGTCGAGGCCAAGGCCAAGATCGAGGAATTCGTCGCCCGCCGCACCAAGATGGCCGAGGCCAAGATCGCCCAGGCCGAGGCGCAGGCCACCGCCGACGTCCGTGCCGCCGCTGCTGACGCTGCCGTCGCTGCCGCCGAGAAAATCCTCACCCAGGAGGCCAAAGGCGGCCTGGGCGGCGAACTGATCGCCAAGGGCATCGACGACGTCCGCAAGAAGCTGAACTAGCAGGCGGATTCAGCCGCCTCTCGGCGGCTGTGCGGCATTGCCGCAGATTTTTCCCCGCAGTTAGCCCCGCATCGGAACTCCGGCTTTGCCTCCGCGGCGCCGGGCTCGTATTCTCACATGGTGATTCGTTTGTTTTGTACGCGTGATTGGTCCGCGTAACCGTTTTGTCCCCATTTTTTGAACGCGCGCCGGAACGACCGGCCGAGGAAGCCCGTGGTCATCTTCGACTGCAATGGCGTGCTCGTTGACAGCGAGCCGCTGGCAACCGCGATCGTATCGCAGGAGTTCATGCGCGCCGGCTTCGCGCTGACGCCGGATATTGTCGCGCGCTATTTCACGGGCCGCCGCCACGCCGACATGTTCGCCGAGGTCGAGATCGCCGCGGGCCGCAAGCTGCCGGCCGATTTTCCCGCTATCGTCGCCGCCGCCACCTTGCGCCGCTTCCGCGCCGAACTGCGCGCAACCCGGCATGTCGGCCACGCTCTGACATGGATCCGCGGGCCCAAATGCGTCGCCTCGTCGTCCTCGCTGGACCGCATCCGCGTCAGCCTGGAGAGCACCGACCTCATCCGCTATTTCGAGCCGAACCTGTTTTCCGCCGGCGATGTGCCGGCTGGCAAGCCTGCGCCCGACCTGTTCCTGCACGTCGCGGCCAGGATGAAGGTCGAACCCCGCGACTGCGTGGTGGTCGAGGATTCGCCCGTCGGCGTCGCCGCCGGTGTCGCCGCCGGCATGAAGGTGATCGGCTTTGTCGGCGGCAGTCACGCCGGTAGTCAGCTCGGCAACAGCCTGCGCACGGCCGGCGCGCGCGCCGTGATCTCGGACATGCGCGCCCTCAAGGGCACCATTATCGACCTCCGCGGCTGGTAGGTCTGCCGCCGGCCTATCGTTTGGCGCGCGGCGCCGGACGCCTGCGCTCCGGCTGACTAACCGGATCGAAGCCGACATAGACGATGTAGGAATCGATCAGCCCCAGCGGCTGCGGCAGCGGGAAGGTAATCTCGGAATCGACATGGGTGAACAGGACGCGGTCCACCGCGGAATTAACGGTGACCGGCACCCGCGCCAGTTTCGACACGATGGTCTTCGGACTCGTACCCTCCTGCACCACCGCGATGCGCAGCGGCACATCCACGGTGCCGGGCGTCCCGGCCGGGCCGGTGATGATCCGACCTTCTACGCCGACCTTCATGGTCATGACGCCAGCATTCACCTGACATTCCCGGGCGGTACGAATGATGGTGCCCTGGTAGCGCACGTCGAGCGCGCTCGGTGCTGGGTCGCCAGGCTTGCCGATCACCAAAGTCGCGGCGCCGGTGCGCGTATCAACGCTCGGGCATTCGAGATCGTCGGTCGTGGGCGCAGCAGCCGTCGCGGCTGCGCCGGCATTGGCGTTGGTGGCCTTCGACGAGGAACTGAACATATCCAGCGGCGATGTGCTGAGCAGGCTGCTGCTGCCGCAGGCCGCGAGCGCCAGCGCGCCGCCAAGCAACACAATGGCACGCCCCCCGGCCCGTGACCTTCGTCGATGGTGCTCCCCAAGCATTTTTCTCACTCACTTTTATGGAACTGGACGGCGCCCTTATAGCAAGCCAAGCGTGGCAAGCCCAAGGCGGCAGGGACAAAGGGGGATCGTCAGGCCGGGTCATCCTGCAGGCGGGCATACAGCAGATGATCCTGCCAGACCCCGTTGATGCAGAGATAGGCCCGCGCATAGCCTTCGCGCGTGAATCCGGTCTTTTCCAGCAGGCGGACAGACGCGGCATTGCCGGGAATGCAGGCCGCCTCGAGCCGGTGCAGCCGCAGGGTCCGGAAACCGAACGGCACCAGCGCCCGCATGGCCGCGGACATGTAGCCGTGGCGGGCGAATGGCGCGCCGATCCAGTAACCGATGCTGCCGGCTTGGGCCACGCCGCGCCGGATATTGGCCAGCGTGAGGCCGCCAACCAGCGCATTATCGTCGCTGCGGAAGATCAGGAAGGCGTAGGCCAGATCGTTGCGCTGGTCCTCCGCATAGCGCTTCAACCGGCGCCGGAACGCGCCGCGGGTCAGATCGTCGGCCGGCCAGATCGGCTCCCACGGCGTCAGGAAGGAGCGGCTGGCCTCGCGCAGCGCCGCCCATTCGGCATGGTCGCTGCCCTGCGGCGCACGCAGCGTGACCCCGGCGCCGGTGATGGCCGGCATCGGTTCGCTGAAGCTGACGGAACGGAAGAACGCCATGGGACGGTCTCGGCCGGTTCCTGCGCTGCTGTTAGGCGGCCCGGCGAACCAGACTTTCAGCAATCGCCGCCGTGCTTTCAAGCCCATTGCCGGGCCCGAGGGCGGCGATGGCCGGCCGGCTGCGCCGGATCAGCGCGGAGCCGGCCGCGCAGGCGCTCTCGACGGTCACCGCATCGACCTTAGCGACGATTTCGTCGAGCGGGATCGGCCGGCCATAGGCCAGCATCTGCCGTGCCAGCTGGCCGATGCGCGCCTCGGAGCTTTCCAGCGCCATCAGCAGGCCGGCCTTCATCTGCGCCTTGGCGCGGGCGACCTCGGCCTCGGTGATGGTCTCGGTCGCCTTGGCGATTTCGTCGATCACCACCCGCATCAGTTCGGGTGCATCGGTCTCATCGGTGCCGGCATAAAGGCCGAACATGCCCGTGTCGGAATACGGCATGTGGAAGGCCTGGATCGTATAGCAAAGGCCGCGGATCTCGCGCACCTCCTGAAACAGGCGCGAGGACATGCCGCCGCCCAGGACATTGGTGAACACCTGAAGGCTATACAGCGCCGGATCGCCGACCGGCAGACCCTGCAACGCCATGGCGATATGCACCTGTTCAAGATCGCGGGTCTCGACCCGCGTGCCGCCGTGGAAATGCGCCGCCTCGGGCATCGGCGCGTCGGGGCCGACGAAACTGCTGAAGCGCTTCTCGACTTCCGCGACAACCGCCTCGTGATCGACGGCACCGGCCGCGGCCACCAGCATGTTCGGGGCGCGATAATTGCGCGACAGATAGGCGCGCAGGCGCGTTGAGTTGAACGAGCGCACGGTTTCCGGCGTGCCCAGAATCGAGCGGCCGACCGGCTGCTGCGGAAACGCGGTTTCCTGCAGCCGGTCAAAGACCAGATCGTCGGGGGCGTCCTCGGTGGCGCCGATCTCCTGAACGATGACGTTCTGCTCGCGCCGCAACTCCTCGGGATCGAACGACGGCTCGGACAGAATGTCAGCGAGCACTTCGAGCGCCAACGGTACGTCGGCCTTCAGCACGCGGGCAAAATAACCGGTGCTTTCGACGCTGGTAGCAGCGTTGAGGTCGCCGCCGACCGCTTCGATCGATTCGGCGATCTGGCGCGCAGTGCGCAGCCTGGTACCTTTGAAAGCCATGTGCTCAAGCAGATGCGAGATGCCGTGTTCGTCCTGCCGCTCGTCGCGGCTGCCGGAGCCGGTCCAAACACCCAGCGAGGCGCTTTCCAGATGCGGCATGCGGTCGGTCACGACCGACAGACCGGACGGAAGCCGGGTGATTTCAACGCTCATGCCGCTGCTCCTTCACGCGCCGCGCGTGACGCCGACGCTACGAATTCTTCCACTGCCGCCTGATCGGCCGGCAGGACCTTGATCTTCTCCGGCCGCGACGCCAGGTCGGCAAGCCAATCTGGGAGCGCCGGGGTGATCCCGCAAGCAGCTTCGACGGCCTCCGGGAATTTGGCCGGATGCGCGGTCGACAGCACCACCATCGGCACGGCGGGGTCGCGGGTCTCTTTCTCGGCCACCGCCAAAGCCACAGCGGTATGCGGATCGGCGCAATAGGCGGCTTCGCGAAGCCAGGTGCGGATGGTCGCCGCGCTCTCGTCCTCATCGGCGCGATTAGCGCCGAAAAGTGACCGCATGGCCGTCAGTGCCGGCGTCGGCACCCTAAAACGACGAGACTGCCCCAGCGAACCCATCAGCGCGCGCACGGTATCGGCATCCCGGCCGCAGGTCTCGAACAGCAGACGCTCGAAATTCGACGATACTTGGATATCCATCGATGGCGACGTTGTCGGCGTCACGCCCTTGATCTCGTATTCCCCGGTCGCCAGCGTGCGCGCCAGGATGTCGTTGACGTTGGTCGCAATCACCAGCCGGTCGATCGGCAGGCCCATGCGGGACGCGACATAACCGGCATAGACGTCGCCGAAATTGCCGGTCGGCACGGTGAAGGCCACCTTGCGGTGCGGCGCGCCGAGCGCCACCGCGGCGGTGAAGTAGTAAACCACCTGTGCCACGATGCGCGCCCAGTTGATCGAATTGACGCCGGACAGCCGCACCCGGTCGCGGAAGGCATGGTGGTTGAACATCGCCTTCACCAGCGCCTGGCAGTCGTCGAAATTGCCGTCGATCGCCAGCGCGTGAACGTTGCTATCCGGCACCGACGTCATCATCCGCCGCTGCACGTCGGAGACGCGACCGTGCGGATACAGCGCAATGACGTCGACCTGGGAACGGCCGCGGAACGCCTCGATCGCCGCGCCGCCGGTATCGCCCGACGTTGCGACCACGATGGTGGTGCGCTCGCCGCGCTGGTGCAGCGCGTGGTCCATCAGCCGCGCCACCAGCTGCATGGCGAGGTCCTTGAACGCCAGCGTCGGGCCATGAAACAATTCGAGCACGAACAGATTGTCGCGCAGCTGCACCAGTGGCGCCGTGGCCGGATGACGGAACGTGCCATAGGCCTCGCGCGCCATGCGCGCCAGATCGCCCTCGGCGATGCTGTCGCCGACAAACGGCTTGATGACCTCGACCGCGACCTCGGCATAAGGCCGCCCGGCGAAGCCCGCGATGGTCTCCGGCGACAGCGCCGGCCAGCTCACCGGAACATAGAGGCCGCCGTCTCGCGCCAGGCCAGCCAGCATCGCCGAAACGAAATCGAGCGAGGCGGCTTCGCCCCGAGTTGAGACATAACGCATTGAATAATCTAACGTTTCAGGCCGGTTACAGCCGGGATTGCGGCCACACTAGCCCTGCTCGGGGGCTTTCACAAGAAAGCCCCCGTGCACCGACGAGGCCCCTGTCCGATCGGGCGTGTCAGGCAATCAGTCCGCCGCCGTCGATATAGATGATGGCGCCGCTGGCGAAGCCGTTCAGCATGAAGGCGTGGATCTGGCGCGCGAGGTCGTCCGCCACACCAACGCGTCCGGCCGGCAGTCCCGCAGCGATCTTGGCCAGCATATCGGCGCGGGCTGCTTCCGCCATCGCGGCACGGATCGGCGTGTCGACGATGCCCGGCGAGACGCAGTTGACGCGGATCGGCGCCATTTCCAGCGCGAGCGCCCGGGTCAATGACTCGAGCGCGCCGTTGGCGGCGCTGACGATGGCGGAGTTCGGCCGCGGCCGCAGGCTGAGAAAGCCGGAGGTCAACGTCAGCGAGCCGCCGGCGTTGATCTGGGCGGCGCGGGCGACGCGCCAGGCGCCCCAGAACTTGCCTTCCATGGTGGCGCGCACGTCGTCCATCGACACGCTCTTGAACGGCCCGGAGCGAAGCTGCGCCGCCGTCACCACCACATGATCGACCGCGCCAGAGGTGCGGAAAAGATTGGCAACGCTGTCATCGCTGGAAACATCGGTAACGATGGCGGTGGCGCCGATCTTGTCGGCCGCGGCTTTCAGACGCTCGGCGTTGCGGGACGCAATGATGACCTCGGCGCCTTCCTTCCGTGCCAGTTCGGCGGTGGCGAGACCGATACCGGAAGAGCCTCCGACGACGACGACTTTCTTGCCCGCAAGCGACATGATGTTTCCTTCGATTTCGTGTTCACAATTGGCAGGTGGTTTGCTGGCGCACTAAATCACGGCCCGGTTCATGCAACAATATGCATCGGCATTTCACATTGAGAAATGCCGATTACCGGCGGCGTAGTCGACCAACCAGCCAAACGAGGTACACGCCGGCCAGCGCCAGCGCGAGGCCGAACCAGGTGACCACGTATTGCAGATGGTTGTTCGGCAGGTTGACTTCCAGCTTGCCCGGCAGCGGCAGGCCGCCCGGCGGCACCGGCGATTCCTGGTCGATATAGAAGGGTGCGGCACTCATCCACTTCTTGGCGTCCGAGATCGCCTGCGGATCGCGCACGTACCAGAGGTTGCCGGTTACATCGTCTGCTGGCGTAAAGGTGCCGCGCGGCTCCGTCCAGCGCATCACGCCGGTGACATCGACAATGCCGCGCGGCGCGCCGAGCGTGCGCGTCGATGGGTCCTTGCGATCGACCGGTACGAATCCGCGGTTGACGATGACGACACTGCCACCCGGCAGCCGCGCCGGCGACAACACCCAATAGCCCGGTCCCTTGACGTCCGGCCGCAGCGGCGAGCCGGCGGTATAGACCAGCGCCTCCTCGCCTTCGATGAACTCGGCCGGAAACGTGACGCGGGTGAATTCGTCGCGGTCCTGCTCGAGGCGCGGCCAGTCGGCGCGCGGCGCCAGATCCTTCGGCGGGCCGGCCAGCCGCGTGTTCAGCGAGAGGATCAAGTTCTCCTTCCAGACCTTGCGGTCCATCTGCCACTTGCCGAAGCCGATCAGGAGAGAGATGGCGGCGAGCGCAAATAACGTCGGCACCACGATGCCGCGCCTGCGTGTTTCACTGGGCATGCTCACGCGTCACGCTGGCGCTCGCGGCGCCCCTCGGAAGCCTTGTGATGGTACTGGAGCGCGATCAGGAGACCCTTGATGGGCCGAAGCGGGCCGAGCGTCACCAACAATACGCCCGGCACCCACAGGGCCGCGTGCAGCCAGTACGGCGGTTGATAGACCACCTCGGTCAGCAGCGCGGCGAATACCACCAGCGCGCCGCCGATCAGGATGGCGAACACCGCCGGGCCGTCGCCGGAATCGGCAAAGCCGAAGTCGAGGCCGCATGTCTCGCACGCCGGCCGCAGCCCTAGAAAGCCCTGGAACAGCCGGCCCTGGCCACAGGCCGGGCAGCGGCCGAGGAGGCCCCTGGCGATCGGCAAAGCGGTGGGCGCGACAGGGTCAGCCATACGTCGTTCCGTCCAGCCTTGAATGCAAAAGGGCGGCGTCGCCGCCGCCCCTTCGCGCAACCATGAACCGGCCGTCAGTGCGCCGGGCCTGCGGCCCACACATATATGCAGGCGAACAGGAACAGCCAGACCACGTCGACGAAATGCCAGTACCAGGCGGCAAATTCGAAGCCCAGGTGATGCTCCGGCGTGAAGTGTCCCCGCAGCGCCCGCACCAGACAGACGATCAGGAAGATCGTGCCGATGATGACATGGGCGCCGTGGAAGCCGGTCGCCATGTAGAAAGTGGCGCCATAGATGTGGCCGCTGAAGGCGAAGGCGGCGTGCGAATATTCATAGGCCTGCACGCAGGTGAACAGCAGGCCCAGCACGATGGTCAGGATCAGGCCCCACTTCAGGCCCTGGCGATCGTTCTCCAACAGCGCGTGGTGCGCCCAGGTGACGGTGGTACCGGAGGTGAGCAGGATCAGCGTGTTGAGCAGGGGCAGATGCCACGGGTCGAAGGTCTCGATGCCCTTGGGCGGCCAAACGCCGCCGGTGGCCGCGAGCCGTCCGATCTCGTTGGCGGCGTCCGGGAACAGCGCGGTGTTGAAATAGGCCCAGAACCAGGCGACGAAAAACATCACCTCGGAGGCGATGAACAGGATCATGCCGTAGCGGTGCGAGATCTGCACCACGCGGGTGTGATAACCGCCATGCTCCGCTTCGCGGATCACGTCGCGCCACCACCCAATGAAGGTGTAGAGCACGCCGATCGTGCCGGCACCGAACACCAGCGGGGCGGCCGCATACATGTTGTGCATCCAGCTCACGGCGCCGACCGCCATGACGAAGGCGGACACCGACCCGATCGCCGGCCACGGGCTCGGATCGACCAGATGATAGTCATGCTGCTTGGTGTGAGCCTCAGCCATCGTCGTCTCCGTTCATCTTTCTCCGCATGGTGCGGTCCCGAACCGGTTCCTGCCGGCCGGTGCCATGCGTGCTAGAGATTGCTCTTGCTGGCGTCCGTCGTTCCGGCCACCGGCCGGTCCCGCTCGCGCATCAGGTAGAAACTGTAGGACAGTGTAATGGTGTGCAGATTCTTGTGCTCGGGATCGTCGGCGAGCTTGGGATCGACATAGAATACGACCGCCATCTCGCGCGTCTCGCCCGCCTTCAGGCGCTGCTCGGTGAAGCAGAAGCAGTTGATCTTGTGGAAATAGGCGCCGGCCGTCGGCGGCGTGACGTTGTAGGACGCCTGCCCCGAGACGTCGCGCGCCGCCTGGTTGATGACCTTGTAATTGATGGTCACCACTTCGCCGATGCGAACCTTGACCTCATTCTGCTCCGGCACGAAGCGCCACGGCAGGCCCGGCATGACGTTGGCGTCGAAGCGGACGGTCATGGTGCGGGCGAGTATCTGGTCCGGCGCTTGTTCCGACACCATCGTGGTGCCGCCGAAACCTGTGGTGCGGCAGAACCAGTCATAGAGTGGCACCGCCGCATAGGCGGCGCCGATCATGGTCGCGGCCAGCACGCCGCAGCTGGCGGCGACGATCATGTCGCGTCGCAGCCGTTTTCTGCCAGGCGTGGGCGAGGATGCGGTCATAGAGGACGCACCAGAACCATCGGACCCTTCACCAGAGTCATCACGTAAAACAGCACGATGAGCGCGGCCAGCGACACAGCGATCGCGATCGACCGCGAACGCCGCGCCCGCTTCTGCGCTTCGGTGAGCACGATGCCGTCGTCCTTTTTGACCGGCTCATTCATGGCAAGTCCAATACTCACGCCGCCAATCGGGCAATCAGCCCGCCCCATCCGCGCTCGACCAGCAGCACCGCGAACAACAGGAACAGATACACAATCGAGAAAGCGAACAGCTGCTTGCTGGCGCGGTCGACCGGCCGCCGCTCGCGCAGCACCTGCATCGCCAGCCACAGCATGATCGCGCCGGTGACGACGGCGACAACGCCGTACAGCGGCCCGGCATAACCGAGCGGCCACGGCGCGATGCCGACCGGCACCAGCAGGATCGTGTAGATCAGGATCTGGCGCCGCGTCACCGCATCGCCCGACACCACCGGCATCATCGGAATGCCGGCGCGGGCATAATCCTCGCTGCGGCAGATCGCCAGCGCCCAGAAGTGCGGCGGCGTCCACATGAAAATGATGAGGAACAGCAGAAAGGGCTCGAACGACACCGACCCGGTGACCGCCGCCCAGCCGATCATCGGCGGAAAGGCGCCGGCGGCGCCGCCGATGACGATGTTCTGCGGCGTCGAGCGCTTCAGCCACATCGTGTACACGACGACATAGAAGAAGATGGTGAAGGCCAGCATCGCCGCCGACAGCACGTTCACCAGCAGCCCGAGTACCACCACAGAGAACACCGACAGCGTCAGGCCGAAGGCCAGCGCTTCGCCCGGCTGCACTTGCCCGCTCGGCACCGGACGGCGCGCGGTGCGCGCCATCAGGGCATCGACGTCGGCGTCGTACCACATGTTCAGCGCGCCGGAGGCGCCGGCGCCGACGGCGATGCAGAGCAGCGCCGTGAAGCCGGTCAGCGGATGGATCGAGCCCGGCGCGACGGCCAGACCGACCAGCGCGGTGAACACCACCAGCGACATCACGCGCGGCTTCAGCAGCGCGATGTAATCGCCGACCGTCGCCAGGCTCGGCTCCGCCATCGGGCCGCGGAAGTCTGCGCGTTCGCTGATCAGCGACATGGTTCAGGCCGTTTCGGTTACGCCGGGATGCCCTACTTGATCCGCGGCAGCGTCTCGAACTGGTGGAACGGCGGCGGCGACGTCAGGGTCCATTCCAGAGTCGTCGCGCCGGGGCCCCACGGGTTGTCGCCCGCGACGCGCTTCTTCATGAACGCCTCGGCGACGCCGAAGAAGAAGATCAGCACGGCAAAGCCGGAGATATAGGAGCCGTAGGACGACACCATGTTCCAGCCGTGGAAGGCGTCCGGATAGTCGACGTAACGGCGCGGCATGCCGGCGAGACCCAGGAAGTGCTGCGGGAAGAACACCAGGTTCACGCCGACGAAGGTGACCCAGAAATGCAGCTTGCCGATGGTCTCGTTGTACATGTATCCGCTCATCTTCGGGAACCAGTAGTACCAGCCCGCGAAAATGGCGAACACGGCGCCGAGCGACAGCACGTAGTGGAAGTGCGCCACCACGTAATAGGTGTCCTGCAGCACGCGATCGACGCCGGCATTGGCCAGCACCACGCCGGTCACGCCGCCGACCGTGAACAGGAAGATGAAGCCGAGCGCCCACAGCATCGGCGTCCGGAACTCGATCGAGCCACCCCACATTGTGGCGATCCAGGAGAAAATCTTCACGCCGGTCGGCACCGCGATCACCATGGTGGCGGCAACGAAGTAGGCCTGCGCGCCGGTCGACATGCCGACCGTGTACATGTGATGCGCCCAGACCACGAAGCCGACGCCGCCGATGGCGACCATGGCATAGGCCATGCCGAGATAGCCGAACACCGGCTTGCGCGAGAAGGTGGCGACGATCTGGCTGATCATGCCGAAGCCCGGCAGGATCAGGATGTACACTTCGGGGTGACCGAAGAACCAGAACAGATGCTGGTACAGCACCGGGTCACCGCCGCCCTCGCCGGAGAAGAAGGTGGTGCCGAAATTGCGGTCGGTCAGCAGCATGGTGATGGCGCCCGCCAGAACCGGCAGCGACAGCAGCAGCAGGAACACGGTCACCAGGATCGACCACACGAACAGCGGCATCTTGTGCAGGGTCATGCCCGGCGCGCGCATGTTGAAGATGGTGGTGATGAAGTTGATGGCGCCAAGGATCGACGAAGCGCCGGCGATGTGCAGCGA
>LNFM01001981.1_pt1 | contig 48900 bp, 71 predicted proteins | sample 596031 | NCBI WGS metagenome assembly LNFM01 (sample SAMN04254537, study PRJNA301005) | activated carbon metagenome | isolation source: dual media filters at the Ann Arbor, Michigan drinking water treatment plant | place: USA: Ann Arbor
CCGAGGCCAGCGCATTGCGCAGCACGCCCGCCACCGCGCGGTCGTCCATGGTGCGTGCCAGCAAGCCCAACGCGCCGCCCAGCAGGGCCGAGGCTATGGAGATCGGCGCGATCTGCTGCTCGATCATGTATTCGATCGCCTTGTCCACCACCGAACCGGCGTGGCTGAGGTCCTCCGGGGCCATCCCCGAGGGGTCCTGCTGCATGCGGCGTTCTCCTTCTTTGACCGCCAGATGGGGCGGCCGGGCGGGGCGTTTAACCCCCGGTTACGCGATGATCTCGCCCAGCCGCCCGCCGCGCGGACGGTCGAGGTCGGCCTCGGCCTGCGCGCGGGCCGCGGCCTCGGCGGCTGCGACGGCCTGCGCCTGGCGGCGCCACATCTCGGCATAGAGGCCATCAGCGGCGGTCAGGCTGGCATGGGTGCCGCGCTCGGCGATGCGGCCATCCTGCAGCACGATGATCTCGTCGGCCTCGACCACGGTGGACAGGCGATGCGCGATCACCAGCGTGGTGCGGTTGCGCGCGACATCGCGCAGCGCGGCCTGGATCTCCTGTTCGGTGCGGGTGTCCAGCGCGCTGGTCGCCTCGTCCAATATCAGGATGCGCGGGTCCTTGAGGATGGTGCGCGCGATCGCCACACGCTGCTTCTCCCCGCCCGACAGCTTCAGGCCGCGTTCGCCCACCCGCGTCGCGTAGCCCTCGGGCAGGCGCAGCACGAAGTCGTGCACCTGGGCGGCGCGGGCGGCGGCCTCGACCTCGGCATCCGTCGCGCCGGGCCGGCCATAGGCGATGTTGTAGCGGATGGTGTCGTTGAACAGCACGGTGTCCTGCGGCACCACGCCCATGGTGGCGCGCAGGCTCGATTGCGTGACGCCGCGCACGTCCTGGCCATCGACCGTCACGGCGCCGCCGGTCGCGTCGTAGAACCGGAACAGCAGGCGGGAGATGGTGGATTTCCCCGCCCCGGTCGGCCCCACGATCGCCAGCATCCGCCCGGGTGCGACGGTGAAGGACACGCCCTTCAGGATCTCCCGGTCCGGGCGATAGCCGAAGCGGACGTCGTCGAAGCGGATCTCGCCCGCGCCCTTCGCGAGCGGCACCGCGCCCGGCGCATCCCGCACCTCGGCCGGCACTTCGAGCAGGGTGAACATCTGCTCCATGTCGGTCAGGCCCTGCTTGATCTCGCGATAGGCGAAGCCGAGGATGTTCAACGGCAGGTACAGCTGGATCAGGTAGGTGTTGACCATCACCAGGTCGCCCACCGTCATGGTCCCCGCCGCGATGCCCGACCCGGCCAGCAGCATGGTGACCGTGAGGCCCACCGCCATGATCAGGGCCTGGCCCGCGTTGAGCATGTTCAGCGTGGTCTCGCTGGTGACGTAGGCGCGTTCGTAGCGCGTCAGGCTGTCGTTGTAGCGGCGCGCCTCGTGGCCTTCGTTGCCGAAATACTTGACCGTCTCGTAGTTCAGCAGGCTGTCCACCGCCTTGGTGTTCGCCTCCTCGTCGGTCTGGTTCATCGTCCGGCGGAAGCGCAGGCGCCAGTTCGTGAACAGCAGCGTGAACGCCACATACGCCGCGATCGTGCCGAGCATGGTTAGCGCGAAGGACGCGGCGAAGATCCACCACAGGATGAACGCGACGAACAGGATCTCGACGATCGTCGGGATGATGTTGAACAGCAGGAAGTTCAGCGAGGTGGCGATGCCGCGCACGCCCCTTTCGATCACCCGCGACAGCCCGCCGGTGGCGCGGTCCATGTGGAAGCGCATGGACAGCGTGTTCCCTGACACATCCTCTTGCAGTGCCGGGATCAACCGGGATGTTCGGGGACGAGGCGGGATAGATCGCGGAAAAAATTGGGTTTTCGACCGGGCACCCGATCGATGATCGGAGCGGCACATGGTTCTGCAGTAGCGGCCTCGCAGGCCCGTTGTGACAATGGGTTCTGCAAAAAATTGGTCGCGCCATTTGGGCGCTGAGGACCTTCTTAGCGGCGTTCAACTCCTCACTGGGCCGGCCTGCCAGACGACCTGGCCGACGATCCGAAGGGGGCTCCGTTCGTCGGGGCGAACCACTTCCGCCTCGTAGCTGGGGTTGTCGGACTTCACCACCAGGGACCCGTCCAGCCGTACCTGGATGCGCTTGACCAGCAGCGCTCCGTTGACCTGCAGGACGTAGACGCGGCTGCTCTGGATGTCGCGAATGCTGGTGTCGACCAGCAGGATATCCCCATCGCGGATGGTGGGGTCCATGCTGTCGCCGGTGGCCTCCAGAAGGGCCAAATTCTGCGGCCGGCGATGGAGGGTGTTGCGCACCCAATCCTCGCTGAAAGCCAGGAAATCCACCACTTCATCGCTGCCCAGCCCCGTTCCCGGCCCTGCCGCGGCGCGCGCTTCGACGCGCGGCAGCAGGACATAGCCCGGCGGGGCGACACCGGGCCGCCCCATGGTGACCAGCTGCTGGTGAAGGCCGGGTTCACGGGTGTCATCGCCGGCGAGCTCGTCACCCGCCTCCACCAGGCCCGCGTCGGACGGGCGCATGGGACCTTCGCCGGTGGCCAGCCATTCCAGGCGGACGCCGGTGGCGCGCGCAAGCGAAATGGCCACCGGCAGCTTCATCGGGCTGCGCCCACCGAGGTAGTGGTGCAGTGAACGAACTGACACATGAGCCCGCTCCGCGATCGCCCCCGGCCCGCCAGCCGCGGCGACCGCGGCCTTGAGCCGGCCGACCGAAGGTTCGTCCTCGCCGCCCCACTTCGGCTCAGAAAGTGGGGCATGCGGCGCCCCAGCTTCCATCAAGCGCCCCACTTCGCGGAAAGCCGCGCAGGGCTAAGGCTTGAGAACATTTTGTCGCTTTCGCCGGCTCGAATGAACTGGGACGCAAATCCGTTCTTGACCATGAGTGCAATTCCGTTCACTTTCGCCTTGCCAAACCCGAAACCCGAACCGCGCAGCCCGCCAGCTGCGCGCCCGGAGACTAGATGACGCCGCGCCCGAAAGACTGGCACCCGGAGGACATCAAGGCGGCCGTTCGCAAGACCGGCGCGACCCTTTCTGACCTCTCGCGTGCCGCCGGCCTTTCCGACGGTGCCGCCAAGCGAGCCCTGGATACCCCCTGGCCGAGGGTCGAGGCGATCATCGCCTCACGCCTCGGCGTCAGGCCCCAGGACATCTGGCCCAGCCGCTACGACGCCGACGGACTGCCCCGCCGGGGGCTGCATGTCGGCTCCAAGAACCGTAGCGCGCCGCCCCCCACCCCGCACCGTCAGAAATCGGAGGCCGCGTGAACACGCCTGTCCTGTCCATCCCGCTCGACCAAATCGAGGTCGGCGAACGCCTGCGCGCGGTCGATGCCGACTTCGCCGCCTTCATCGCCGGCAGCCTGGTCGAACGCGGCCTCGATACGCCGATCCTGGTCACCAGCGCCGGCCCGAATGGCATGCACCGGCTGATCGCCGGCGGCCACCGCGTGGCCGCCGCGAAGCTGGCCGGCTGGACCGAGATCGCCGCCAAGGTGGTCGAGGTCGACGAGCTGCAGGCGAAGCTGATCGAGATCGACGAGAACCTGATCCGCCGGGAGCTCTCGGCGCTCGACCGGGCGGTGTTCCTGGCCGAACGCCAGACGATCTACCAAGCGCTGAACCCCGCGACGAAGCGCGGAGGAGACCGCCGTGGGACCAAAACGACAAGCGTGTCGCTTTGGTCCTTCGCCAAGGCCACGGCCGCGAAACTCGGGGTCGACCAGCGCACCATCCAGCGCGCCGTTGCCCGCGCCGCCATCCGCCCGGACGTGCGCGCCATGATCGCAGGCCTGCCTGTCGCCGACAGCGGCGCCGAGCTCGACAAGCTCGCGGCCCTGGCGCCCGACATGCAGATGGAGGTCGCCCGCCGCCTGGGCGGCGACACGCGCACCATCGGCGCCGCGCTGGTCGCCATCAACGGCGCGCCGCGCACCAACCCGGCCGCCGAGACCGTCCGACAGAATGCCGCCCTGATGTCCGCCTGGCGCAAGGCCGGCAAGGCCGCCCGCCGCGGCTTCCTGCTGTGGCTGGACGGCGAAGGCGAACTCGACAGCTTCAAGGACGCCGCGTGATGCGCCACGGCCCTCGCTTCCCCATGGGCGCGGCCTTCGCCGGCGTGTTCGTGGCCGCCCTGGTCATCGGGTGGTTCTGGATCGGCACCCTGGCCGGCGTCGGCGCCGGGCTGCACCCGCTGGCGCAGGCCGGCCAGCACCTGGCGCAGGCGACGCCGCGGTGATCTCCGCACCGCACCGCGAACCGGCCTGGGCCATCGCCGTGGGCATCTTCCGCCTGGTGGTGGCGCTGGCCGTCATCTTCGCCGGCGCTGCCATCGCGAAGGCCACCGGCCTCGCATGACGCGCGCCGCGGGACAGCCCGACCTGCTGGATTGGCAGCCGCCGCAGACCGTGGCGCGCTTCCCGGAGGAACAGGTGCGCGCGGTCTCCCTGGCTGCGCGCATTTCCCGCGCCGTGTCGGCCGCGCTGGTCGACAGCCCTGATGACCGCGAGACCATCGCCGCGCGCATGTCCGCCTTCCTGGGCGAGCGCGTCTCGCCCTCCATGCTCGACGCCTATGCCAGCCAGGCGCGCGATGACCACCGCATCAGCGTGCCGCGCTTCCTGGCGCTGATCCACGCCACCCGCGACCGCCGCCTGCTGGAGCTGCTGGCCGAACCGATGGGCTGGGCGGTGATCGAACGGCGCCACCTGCCGATGATCGAGGTCGCCGCCATCCGCGAGCACGAGGACGAGCTGCGCCGCCGCCGCGAACACCTGACGCGCCTGGCGCGCACGGGGGGCGGCCTGTGACGTCCGCCGCTCCTTCGTTTGGCGCTGAAGTTAACCTTTGGTTCACGGCCGCCGAGCTTGCCGCGTTGGACCTGCCGGGCATCCCGACAGACAAGCGCAGCGTCAACCGGATGGCCGAGCGCGAGGAATGGCAGCACCCCGGTGCGGAAGGCCGCCTGTGGCGCCGCCGCAAGGGCCGCGGTGGTGGCGTGGAATACGCCATCCATGTCCTGCCGTCCTTTACCCGCGCAAAGCTGCTCGCGCGCCTCAACCTCCCCGCCGTCACGCCGGCGGAGGTCCGCGCCAAGGCGGTGAACGCCCTTTCCCGGGATGCCATCTGGGCGGCCTACGGCCGCGCGATCGACAAGCACAAGCAGCGTGCGCATGACCGCGTGGCGGTCCTGGCCGACGTCGCGACGCTGGTCGCGGCCGGGCAGCCCCACACCATCGCGGTCATGGAAGTGGCCGCCGCGCGCAAGGTCTCGCAGCGCAGCATCTACGCCTGGTCGGCCCTTGTTGGCGGCGCCAGGCGCGACGACTGGGCCGCATACCTGGTGCCCCGGTATGCCGGCACCGCCGGCCCGCGCGCGGCCTGCGACGACGATGCCTGGGAATGGCTGCGGTCGGCCTACCTGCGCGCATCCCGCCCGACCTTCGACCAGTGCTGGCGCGACCTGCAGCAGGTGGCCGCGCAGCGTGGCTGGGGGCTGCCATCCGCGCGCACCATGCGCCGGCGGATCGATGCGCTGGACCCGGTGCTGGTGACCTACAAGCGTGAGGGCGAGGACGCTGCCGCGCGCATGTTCCCCGCGCAGCGCCGCGACCGTTCCATGCTTCACGCCCTGCAGTGGGTGAACGCGGACGGCCACCGCTTCGACGTGTTCGTGAAGTGGCCGGACGGCACCGTCGCGCGCCCCATGGTGGTGTTCTTCCAGGACCTGTTCAGCGGGAAGATGCTGTCGTGGCGCGTGGCGCAGGCCGAAACCGGCGACAGCTTCCGCCTGGCCTTCGCCGACGTGGTGGACCGCTGGGGCATCCCCGAAGCCGTCACCATCGACAACACGCTGGCGGCTGCCAACAAGACCATGTCGGGCGGCCTGAAGCGCCGCTTCCGCTTCAAGGTGCGGCAGGAAGAACCGCTCGGCATCTTCGCCAACCTGGGCGTGCAGGTGCACTGGGCCAGGCCCTTCAGCGGCCAGTCGAAGCCCATCGAGCGCGCCTTCGGCGATTTCGCGCGCGACATCGCCCGCCACCCCGCCTTCGCCGGCGCCTATACCGGCAACAGCCCGGACGCCAAGCCGCACGACTACGGCACCAAGGCCGTGAAGCTGGCCGAATTCGTGAGCGTGCTGGAAGCCGGCGTCGCCGAGCACAACGCGCGTGAGGGCCGCACGGCCGCGAACTGCAAGGGCGGGTCCTTCGACCAGGCCTTCGCCGCGAGCTACGCCGAGGCCCCCATTCGCGTGGCGACCGAAGACCAGCGCCGCGTGCTGATGCTGGCGGCTGAGGAAGTGCGCGTCCGGCGCGACGGCACCCTGCACCTGCTGGGCAACCGCTACCACCACCAGCTGCTGAGCCGCGCGATCGGCCGGCCCGTGGTCATCCGCTTCGACCCCGACCACCTGCACGCGCCGGTGCATGTGTTCCTGGCGAACGGGGACTTCCTGGTCACCGCCGAATGCGTGGCCGATGTGGGCTTCGGCGACACCGACGCCGCGCGCCGCACCGCCGCCGCCGTCAAGCAGCGCCGCAAGGGGATCAAGCTGCTGGCCGAGGCCGAGGCGCGCATCAGCACCGAGCAGCTGGCCCGCGACATGGCCGCCGCCCGCCGCGCCGATGCCGAACCGCCCGAGCGCACCGTGATCCGCCCGCTGTTCCACGGCGCCGCCGCGCTCAAGCCGGTGCGCTCCGAGGACGAGGAAGCCGCCGCCGACGACCGCTTCACCGCCGCCCTGCGCAGCCATCGGGAGGCGGCCGGCCGGCCGTACCTGCGCGCCGTCCCTGACGACGATCCCGACGACGCCTGACCCCCTTCCACCCACGGCAACCCCGGAGCCGAACATGCCAAGCGACGCACCCGACCCAAGCTGGACACCCGAGGCGATCGACGCCGCGCGCGCGGACATCCGCCGCATCGCCGCCGAACGCCAGATGTCGATCGCGCACATCGCGCGGGAGGCGGGCGTGCCGAACGGCACTTTCAGCACCTGGCTGAATGCGTCCTACACCGGCCGCAACGACCGCATCGCCGAACAGGCGAAGCGCTGGATCGCGTCGCTGGCGGACCGCGACGCCGCGCGCGCCATCGCGCCCGATGCGCCCACCTTCCAGATGACGCCGACGGCCGAGGCGATGTTCACCCTGTTCGCCCATGCCCAGCACATGCCCGACCTGGTGGTGATCGCCGCCGGTGCGGGCTGCGGCAAGACGTCCAGCGCCTGCGCCTACACGAGGCGCAACCCCAACGTCTTCAAGGTAGTGGCGGAACCCTGCGCCAACGGCCCGCGGGCGGTCATGGAGGACCTCAGCCGGGCCTGCGGCATCATGGACCGCGCGGGCACGGCGCTGCACCGCGCATCCCGCGTGCTGGTGGACCGGCTGCGCGGGTCGCAGGCGCTGATCATCATCGACGAAGCGCAGCACCTGACCACGCCGGCGATCGACCAGCTGCGCACCATCCATGACAAGGCCGAGGTCGGCGTCGCGCTGGTGGGCAACGAGACGGTGCTGTCCCGCCTGGAAGGCGCGGGCCGCACGGCGGAATTCGCGCAGCTGTTCTCCCGCGTGGGCATGCGCCTGAAGCGCGCACGGCCGCAGCGCGGGGACATCGACGCGCTGCTGGACGCCTGGAGTATCGAGGGCGCGCAGGAACGCAAGCTGCTGCACCTGATCGCCCGCAAGCCGGGCGCGCTGCGCGGCATGACGAAGGCGCTGCGGGTGGCGCACATGGTGGCCGCGGCAGAACGCCGCGCCCTGGCACCGGAGGATATCCGGCAGGCCTGGGAGAGGCTGAGCAGCGACACGACGCTGGGCGGGGAGGCTGCGTGATGCCCTTCCCCATCGACAACCCGTTCGACGGCCGCGGCGCCATGCCAGCCGCCCCGCCTCGCCGTCCCGCCGGCATCGAATGCGCCCCCACCTGGCTCGGCCTGCTGCCCGCTCTGCTGACCATCACGCGCGATGCCGAGACGCCGGAGGCACGCCAGACCGGCATGCGCGAAATGCAGCGCATGGCGCGCCTGGCCGACGCCGCCGCCCAGCTGGCGCTGGCGCTGCGGCCCCAGCTGACGCCGCAGGCCCGCCGCGTGGTCGAGGAAGCCAGCAACGCCGAACGCGTGTGCGGGTCGCGCGACGTGGCCGCCGCGCTGGACTTCCTGCTGTCCCGCCAGGATGCCGCGAAGGCCGCCCTGGCCTCGGTGGAGGCCCGCTGACATGCCCAAAAAGTCCCCCTTCGCCGAGCTCGCCGACAACCTCGAAGACCTGTCGGCCATCTTCGAACCGCGCCAGCGCGGCGGCGGCGCCATCTCCGCCGGCCAGGCCCGCGCGGTGGTGCAGGCCCTGAAGGCGAATGCCGATCTCGCCCGCCTGGGCGAACGCCAGCGGCAGGTGCTGCTGCGCCTGGCCGGCAACCCGGTCGAGGACGGCATCACCGTCGTCCTCGCGCCCTTCACCGCCATCGAAGGGGGGCGCGCATGACGCCGCGCGCCGAGGCCCTGCGCGACGCCGCCCTGGTGCAGCAGGTCGATGCGCTGCGCGCCGAACTGCGCGACCTGCGCCGCGAGGTCGCCGACATGCCGCCGCCCATCCCCGTGCCGTCGATCGCCCGGCTGGTCGCCGCCGTGGTCGAGGAATTCGACATCACGGAACGCGCCATCCTGTCCCCGCGGCGCGACCCAGCCTTCGCCCTGCCGCGCCAGGTGGTGATGCACCTGGCGGTGACCCGGCTGTGCAAATCCCTGCCCACCATCGGCCGCTGCCTGAACCGCGACCACACGACGGTGCTGCACGGCAGCCGCGCCATCGCCGCGCGGATCACCAAGGACCCTGCCCTGGCCGCGCGCGTGGAGCGCCTGGCCGCCGCCATCGAAACCCCCATGGAGCCCCGCGCATGAACGCCATCATCGGCCGCACCAAGCGGCGTGCCGAAACCGTACCGGCCGCGCGCGATGCGCAGGAGGCGAACGCCTTCCTCGCCCGCATCGGCGAATTGAACCGCCTGACCCTGCTGCACGAGGCCGCGCTGGCCGAAGCCATCGCGAAGGCGAAGGAGAGCACGGCCGCGACCGTCGCGGACCTGACGAAGGAGGCCGACACGCTCGGCCGCGGCCTGCAGCTGTGGGCCGAGGCGAACCGGCACCTGCTGACCGATGGCGGCAAGACCAAGACGGTGAAGCTGGGCACCGGCACCATCGCCTGGCGCACGGCGCCGCCGTCCGTGAAGATCAAGGGCGCGGACGACGTGCTGGCCCACCTGGTCGAACACGGCATGGAGGAATTCCTCCGCCGCAAGGTCGAGGTCGACAAGAACGCGATGCTGTCCATGCCCGAGGCCGCGGCGAAGGTGCCGGGCGTGACCATCGCCTCGGCCGGCGAGGAATTCGTGATCGAACCCGCCGGCGCCGGGGAGATCGGGTGATGTCCTGGACACCGATCAAGCGGCCAAGCACCGCCAAGAACCCGCGGGCGGTCTCAGTGCTGAGCAAGGCGCCAGGACGCCGCGTTGCGGGCGGGCTGACCATCACCCTGCGCGCGGCGCAGATGCCGGAATGCACCTTCCTCAAGGCGGGCGAGAGGGTGGACGTGCTCGCCGGCGGCGGCGACCACGCCGGCATGCTTCGCATCCAGCCGGGCACCGAATTCCGGTTGTTCGGCGTGGGCAAAGCCTCGGTCCAAGCACCGCTGCTGCTGCGCGGCGTGCCGTTGCCCCGCGGCGTCGAGGCAATCGACCGCCGCCCGGTCGATGTCGAGTTCGACTATGGCGACACCTGGGTCGAGGTCACTTTGCCCGAATGGGCTCGGCCGTCGGCGCCGGCGCCGGCGCCCGCGCCCGCTCCGCGCACCAGCCTGATGGACCGCGTGCCCGACCCGGTCGCGCCGCTGCGGGGTGCGCGCGCATGAGCCCGCCGACGCTCGACCAGCTGATCCGCCGCATCGTCGGCGCGGCCTTCGATGCCGGGCAGGCCTCGGCCGGTCGGCCCGCCGCCGACCGTGCGAAGGTCCGCGAAGACCAGCTGGTCTACGGCCTGGCCGTCCTGCGCGGCCATGTCGAGATCGAGGCCGCGCGCCTGTCGAAGGATGCCGCGTGATGCGCCGCGCCATCCTCGCCGCCGCGGCGATCGGCGCGCTGCTGGCCGCCGCGCCGCCGGCGACCAGCCAGGCGCCGGTGCGTGTGATCGACGGCGACACCATCGCCGTGCGCGGGGTGACGATCCGCATCATGGGCCTGGATGCGCCGGAGCTGCACGGCGCCTGCCCGGCCGAAGTGCTGCTGGCGCAGCGTGCCCGCGCGCGGCTGCAGGCGCTGCTGGCCGGCCCGTATTCGATCGAACGCCACGGCCGCGACCGCTACGGCCGCGCCCTGGCCCGCGTGCGGGATGCACAGGGCCGCGACGTGGCGGCGGTGATGGTCAGCGAGGGCCTGGCCCATGCCTACAGCGGGCGCGGGCCGCGCGGCGGGTGGTGCTGATGGACGCGCTGCTCCCCGTCACGCTGACCGAACAGATCGATGCAGTGCAGGCGCAGCGCGACTACCTGGCGCGGTCTGCGCAGTGGCGCGCCGCGCGGCGCGGCTTCAGCCGGGCACAGCACGCGCGCGACCTGGAGCGCCTGGATGCGGCGATCGCGAGCCTCCGCCGGCTGCTGGAGATCGGGCGAGCTGCGCTCGACGCGATGGACAACGGCTGATGAGCGCTCGCGTCCCCGCCCCGATCCGTACCGCCCTGCTGCGCGCCTACAAGGCATGCCTGGCGAAAGCCGACCCGCAGATGCGCGACCTTCTCGCCGAGGCCTTCGTGCGCGAACTGCGTGAGGGCCTGTGGCTGCACGAGGAGTTCGTGATGCCGCGGGGCGCGCGCCTCGAAATCAGCCTGCGTGTCACCGCGCACCTGCCCGAGCTTCCGCCAGAATCGCTCCGCATCGCTGGGCCGAAGCCATGAACGCCCTGGCGCCCCGCATCGCTGCCATGCAGCCCGACCTCGCCGCGATCGAGGGCGTGATCCTGCTGATCGAGGACGGCGCGCGCGCATCGCGCGACCTCGACGCCGCGGTGTTCGAGGCGCTGGGCTGGCACGTCACGCGCGCCTGCATCACCGACCCGCGCCGGTCCTGGACCGTGCTGTCGCCGCTGTCCACCGCCGCCCTGCCGCTGCCGCGCGCATCCAAGCGCATCGACTGCGCGAAGGGCCTGGTGCCGCCGGCCTGGGATTGGGGCGTGGGCGAACGCAGCAACGATGGCACCGCCTGGTGCCACAACCGCCGCCGCCAGGGCGACAGCCGCCTGCTGTGGTTCGAAGCCAAGGCCGCCACGCCGGCGCTGGCGCTGACGAAGGTGGCGCTGCACGCCCAGCGCGCCCTGCTGGCGGCCCGCGTCGCCGCCAGGGCGCTGGACGCCCGGCGCCTGTGCGCCTGCGGCTGGACCGGCCCGCTGGGCGCCCTACGCCCGCGCCGCGACAGCCTGGCCCTGTTCTGCCCCGACTGTGACCGCCCCGCCGCCGAGATCGCCGCATGACCCAGCGCAGCCTGTTCCCCCGCGATGGCCTTCCAGCGCGCCTCAAGGCCCCCTTCGAAGACTTCTGGAAGGCATACCCGCCGCGCCGTCCGAACCCGCGCGCGCTGGCCGAGGCCGAATTCGCCAAGGCCGTGCAGGCCGGCGCCGACCCCGCCCACCTGGTCGCCGCCGCCGGCGCCTATGCCGCCGAGATCAAGCGCAAGGGGATTGCCGAGGACTTCGTGGTTCATGCCGCCACCTTCCTGCGCCAGCGCCGGTTCATCGACTACCAGGCGGCAGCGGAACCGGCGGCCCCGACGCGCGCGCACGCGGTGGAGCCCGACCACGCGCTGTGGCCTCACCTGCGCGGCGTCGTCTCGGACGTCGAGTTCATCCGCTGGATGCAGCCCTTGCAGGTGCTGTCCCTCAGCGAGGGCCATGCCGCGCTGCTGGTCGCCCCCACACGCTTCCACCGGGACTGGCTGCGACGGAACTACGCCGACCTGGTGAAGGGCGCGCTGCGCGTGCGGCGGCTGGATATCGATGTCATGGAGGACGTGCAGCCGTGACCGCCGACACCCGCCCGATGCTGGCGAAGATCCACCTGGCGAAGAAGCAGCTGGCGCTGACCGACGACAGCTACCGCGACATCCTGCGCCGCATCACCGGCGTGGATAGCTCGGCGAAGATGCGCGCCGACCAGCTGGACGCCGTGCTGCGCGAATTCGCGCGCCTGGGGTGGAAGCCCAAGCCCAGCGCCAAGCGCAGCGCGACGCCGCAGGTGCGGATGATCCACGCGGTGTGGAAGGACATCGTGGCGCTGCAGGGCCACGGCGACGCCGCCGGCCTGCGCAGCTTCGTGCGCCGCCAGACCTGCACCGAGGATCACCCGGACGGCGTCGACAGCCCGGAATTCCTCACGGGCGAGATGGCCGAGCGCGTGCTGGAAGGCCTCAAGGGCTGGCGCGCCCGGCTGCGGCGCGGGCAGGCGGCGTGATGAGCTACCGCCTGTCCCGCTGGCGGGTGCGGCGGCGCGCGCGGCGCTTCGCGCGGATGCTCGCCGCCCTGCCGCCCGATGCGCGGGCGTTTGTCATCCTGGTGATGAGGGCAACGCCGTAATGTCAGCGGCGCGGGGTGGGCGGATCGACTTGTGTGGCCAGCGCCATGGCGCGCTGCCGTGCAACCGCCTGGTCCTGCGCGCCCAGACGACCGCAGTCGAAGCGGACATTGGCGGTGTCGGACGCGTCGGCCTCGGCGTGTCCCTGAGCCACAATGAGCAGGCGCCATGCGCAGGCCTCGATGTGGTTCGGCGCCACGCCGGGCGCCGAACCGCGCAGCAGGAACGCGACATTGCGCTGTGCGTGGTACTCGCCCCGGTATGCACGAGGCAGGGCCGCACTGAAGGTGCGCCGGTCCACTTGGCACCACTCAGCGTCGTTGCCCGACAAACCCTCGCAGCTGCGCAGGAAGCGTTCGGCCTGTCCCGTAGGCGCCTGCGGCCCAGGCTGGGCTCGGGTTCGTACCGGCGGCGTGCAGGGTTCGACCGGGGCCGCCGTCAGCGGGCGGGCGATGCTGTCGCACTCCCTCGCCGATGGCGGCTGTGCGCCTGCTGCGATGGGCGCGCAAACCAGCACAGCGACGAAGGCCAGCATTCGCATCTCGTGATCTCCCGGGGTGTCGGACGAATGATGTCGGCAATCGTCCCGCGCGGTGCAAGCGCGGAATGACGCCGCCCCCACCCCCCGCCGAGCTCGCTTGGCTCGCCGACGCCATCGGCGCCGACGCCACGCTGAAGCTGATCGAAACGCATGGCGGCCGGCGCCTCTACATCCCGAAGGCGCCGAACCAGGGCAGTCAGATCGCGCGTGAGCTCGGCCTGCCCGCCGCGCAGGCCCTGGCGGCGCTGCGCGGCGGTGAGGACATCAAGGTCCCGCTCGCGCGCGCCTGGCGCGTCAGGCTGTATCGCGCGCGCCGCTGGACCTGGTCGGCCATCGCCGGGAAGCTCGGCATGACCGAAAGCCAGGTCGGCAAGCTGCTGCAGGCCGCCGGCGCCACCCACCCGCAGCCGGACCTGTTCGACCAGCGATAGGTCCCGCCCGCGCCCGCGGGCATGAACGCACACCCCGTGCGCGCGCGATGGTCGGGCATGTCCAGCACCGCACCCGGCCCCGGCCTGCTGTCGCCCCGCGATCATGCCCGCATGCGGGGTGTGCATCCCGACCTGGTGCGCGTGATTGTCCGCGCCCGAACGCGCGTGCCCTTCATCGTCACGGAAGGCCTGCGCACCCGCGAACGCCAGGTGCAGCTGGTGTCGATCGGCGCCAGCCAGACCATGAATTCCCGCCACCTGACCGGCCACGCCGTCGACCTCGCCTATTGGCTGGATGACGGGGACGGCGCGCCGGAGGGCGGCGAAATCCGCTGGGACTGGCCGCTCTATGCCCGCATGGGCGAAGCGGTGAAGCAGGCCGCGCGGGAGGAAGGCGTGCCCATCGTGTGGGGCGGCGACTGGGCGTCCTTCCGCGACGGCCCGCACTTCGAGCTCGACCGGAAGCACTACCCGTGACCCCCGGCATGCTGCCGAAATCGACGCGCAGCTTCAGCCGCGGCGTGGTGGTCATCAACTGCGCCGCCGCGTGGCTGGCGGTCGCCGTTGCGATGTTCCGCGGGGAGGGCGTGGCCGCCATCGTCGTGCCCGCCGCCCTGACGCTGATCGCGTGGCTGGTGGCCGGGTACATGGGCGTGGGCGCGGTGGACTTCCGCACCGCCGTGCAGGCCGCCAAGCCGCCTGACGCGTCGCCGGTCGAGGCACCCAAGCCGTGATCGCCCGCATCCTCGCCTGGGTCGGCGGCGGCAAGGCGCTGCCCTGGGCCGCCGGCGCCGTCGCGCTGGTCATCATCGGCCTGGCCGGCGCCTGGCGCCTGGAAGTCGCGCAGCGCGAAGCCGCGGACCTGCGCACCGCCGCCGCGCAGGCGCAGCTGGCCACCGCGAATGCCGCGCTGGCGGACCGCGCGAACGTCATCGCCGCCCTGGGCCGCCAGGAACAGGCCACGGCCGACCTGCGCGCCGAACTCGAACCGACCCGGAGGGCGATCTATGCCGCGCCGCGCACCACGGCCTGCTTGGCCAGCCCTGTCGTTCGCGCTGGCATTGACAGCCTGCGCGCTGCCCGCGCCGGCCCCGCCGCCGCCCGCCCTGGCGCTGTCGCAGGGCCTGCTGGTGTGCCGGGAGCGCCCCTCGGTGCCGCTGTTGGAACAGGACGCTGACCTGATGCTGTGGATCCTCGACCTCGACGAAGCCGGGGAGGACTGCCGCCAGCGGCTGTCCCGGGTGCGCGAAGTCATCGGCCCCGTGGACCGCGAATAATGGCCGACAACGCCGACCGCGCGAGCGACCTGGAAGAACACCACCGCGCCGCCGCGCTGCGCCGCCACCAGGAACGCATGGCGCGCATGGGCATCGCCGCGCCGCCGCCCAAGCCGCCCGAAAAGGACGACGACGCGTGATCGCCTTCGAATGGAAGGACCTGGCTTGGATGTTCGCGGTCGGTGCTGGCGCCGCGACCGTGCTGATCGGCTTCGTGCGCTGGAAGCTGGCGGCGGACTTCGCCAAGGCCGCCGATGTGGCGATCATCAACGGAAGGCTCGCGGCCATGGAACAGCGGCTGACGCAGGTGCCGTCGCATGAGGACCTTCGCGCGCTGCAGAACCGCGTGGGCGGGCTGGAGCGCGAGGTCGCGGTGGTGGGCGAGAAGGTCAGCGGCCTCGGGCAGATCATGGTGCGCGTCGAGCACCAGGTGAACCTGGTCAGCCAGCACCTGATCCAGGAGGGGCGCTGATGTCCGGCTTCACGCACATCCTGGCCGAGGACCGCCGCCTGGTGATCCTGCGCGCGCTGGCCGAGGACCATGACTACAGCCTGAACGACTTCGTCCTGAAGCGCGCGCTGGCGTCGCTCGGCCACGATGTCTCGCGCGACATGCTGCGCGGCGATCTGACCTGGCTGAAGGATCAGCGCCTGCTGCGCGTGCGCGAAATGGACGACGGCGCCATCTGGGTCGCGATCGCAACCGAAGATGGCGTGGACGTCGCCCGCGGCCGGCCGCATCCGGGCGTCGCGCGCCCGGCGCCGCGCTGAACGGGGCGCGCCATGCCGCGCCCGTCCAAGATCGACCGCCTGCCCCCGGAGATCCGCGAGGCCATCGGCCGCCTGCGCGACCACGGCCGCACGCTGGATGAGATCCTCGAACACCTCCGCACCATGGAGATCGAGGTCAGCCGCAGCGCGCTCGGCCGCCATGTGCTGTCGATGGAGAAGGTGGGCGAGCGCCTGCGCCGGTCCCGCGCCGTGTCGGAAGCCCTGGTGCGCCAGCTGGGCGACGCGCCCGAGAGCAAGACGGCGCGGCTGAATATCGAGCTGCTGCACAGCTTCATCTACGACCTGCTCGCCAGCGCCGAGGACGTGACGGAGGGCGAGGAGGTGAACCTCGCGGCCGAAGTCCTGAAGAACCCGAAGGCCCTGGCGCTGTTCGCCGAGGCGACCGAACGCCTGACCAAGGCCAGCCGACACAACGCGGACTTCGTGCAGAAGGTCGAGGAACGCGCCGAGGCGCGCGGCAAGCGCGACGCGGTCAAGGCGGTCGAGAGCGTGGCGAAGGATAAGGGCCTCAGCGCCGACACGCTGGCCGCGATCAAGGCCGGCATCTTCGGGGTGAAGGCATGAAGCGCAACATGACGTCAGGCGAGATGACCATCAGCGTCGCGGGGCTGGCGATCCACATGAGCCTTGCCCTCGGCGGTGAGGAGCGCACCGCGGTCTTGTCCGCAGAGCAGGCACGGGTGGTCGCGCGCAGCCTCCTGGAGGCGGCGGCGAGTGTAGAGGCCGTCGGCCAGGTCCACGGGCACGCCTGATGCTCTGCGCCCTCGCCCTCATCCTGCTGCTGGACAGTTCGGGCAGCGTGCCCGACCGCGCGTGGGACATGCAGGTGCAGGCGCATGCCGACGCCCTGGCCGACCCGGCGATCGGCGCCATCATCGCGCGTGAGGGCGGCATCGCCGTCATGGTCGCGGGCTTCGATGACGCACCGCGCCCCTTGGTGTCCTGGCGGTTCCTGGACGGCCCGGCCGATGCGCTGGCCATGGCGCGCTCGCTGGCGGGCGCCCCGCGCCCCGGGAACGGCATGACGGCCACCGGCCGCGCCCTGGCCTTCGCCCTGGACGAACTGCGCCGCGCCCCCTGCGTGCCCGACCGCCAGGTGGTTGACCTGGTCACCGATGGCCCGGGCGATGACGCCGCCGTGCTGGACCGCGCCCGCGCCGAGGCCGAGGCGCGCGACGTGCGGGTGAATGCCCTGGCCGTCATCACCTATCCGGGCATCGACGCGCCGGCCTGGCTGCGCGCGAACGTGGTCACCCCGGGCGGCTTCGTGATGGCGGCGGACGGGTGGGAGGACGTGGCCGCGGCGCTGCGCCGGAAGATCACCTGGGAGATCTCCGGGCGATGATGCTGGCCGTGGCCTTGGGCGCCTTCGTGCTGGGCGGGATAGTCGGGCTCTGCATCGGCATGGCCTTCGCGGCGCTGCTGCTGACGCTGGACCCACCGCGATGACAGACCGTTCGCGCTACGCGCCGGGCCTGCAGGCACTGCTGCATCAACTCGACCAGGAAGGGCTGACCACCATCGTGCGGGCCGGCCGAAGCGCCGATATCGACCAGGTGATCCGTCTGGCTGGGCTTGGCCTGGTCTCGTCCAGCCGCCGCCGCCTCTCCGCGGGTGAGAAGGACTGGCGGCTGTACTTCACGAAGGTTGGCAGCGCGCTGCGCAAGCTGCTGGCCGCCGAGGCCGCGCGCGCATGACCGCCATCGCCTTGCCCGAAGTGTTCCTGCCCTATCAGCAGGAACTGATGTCCTCGGTCTCGCGCCTTGCCGTGACCGTCGTGGAAAAGTCCCGCCGCACCGGCTTCTCCTGGGCGGCCGGCGCGATCGCCGCGCTCACCGCCGCCGCCGTGCGCGCCGCCGGCGGGCAGGACGTGTTCTACATCGGCTACAACCTGGAGATGGCGCGGGAGTTCATCGACTACGTCGCCGACTGGTCGAAGCAGCTCTCCCCCGCCGCCGTCACCGTCCAGGAAACCTTCTTCACTGATCCCGATCGGCCGGAGAAGGAGATCAAGGCCTTCCGCATCGAATTCGCGTCGGGCCACAAGGTGCTGGCGCTGCCATCCATGCCGCGTGCGCTGCGCGGCATGCAGGGCCTGGTCATCATCGACGAAGCCGCCTTCCACGATGACCTGCCCGAACTGCTCAAAGCCGCCTTCGCGCTGCTGATCTGGGGCGGCAAGGTGCTGATCATCAGCACCCACAACGGGGACACGAACCCGTTCAACGTGCTGGTCAACGACATCCGCGCGGGGCGGAAGCCCTACCACCTGCTGCGCTGCACCTTCGACGACGCGCTGCGCGACGGCCTGTTCCGCCGCATCTGCCTGACCAAGGGCGATGCCTGGTCGCGCGAGGCCGAGGCCGCCTGGCGTGCCGAGATCATCGGCTTCTATGGCGATGCGGCGGACGAAGAACTGCACGTCATCCCCTCCGCGGGGTCCGGCACCTGGTTGTCCGGCGCGCTGATCGAAGCGCGGATGGAACCCGGGATCCCGGTGCTGCGGTGGGAACCGCCGAAGGACCTGGTCTTCCAGCCCGAACACATCCGCCGCGCCGCCGTGCGGGACTGGTGCGAGGAACACCTGGCGCCGGTGCTGGCCACGCTGGATCCCGACACGCCGCACGCCTTCGGCTGGGACTTCGGCCGCTACCACGACCTGTCGGCGCTGTGGCCGCTGGCGATCGGCCGCGACCTGGTGCGCCGCACGCCCTTCGTTCTCGAGCTGCGTGGCGTGCCGGCCGAGGAACAGCAGCAGGTGCTGTTCTACGTGCTCGACCGCCTGCCGCGCCTGCGCGCCGGCAAGATGGACGCCGGCGGCCAGGGCTTCACCACGGCCGAGAACACCATGAAACGCTACGGCCAGCGCATCGAGATGGTGACGCTGTCCGAGCCCTGGTACCGCGAGAACACCCCGCCCCTGAAGGCCGCCTTCGAGGACGCGATGATCACCGCGCCGCAGGACCGCGAGATCCTGGACGACCTGCGCCTGGTCAAACTGGTGCGCGGCGTGGCCCGCGTGCCGGACCTGCGCAGCGGCGCGCCGGGCAAGAAGCGCCACGGGGACAGCGCCATCGCCCTGTTCCTGGCGCATGCCGCGTCCCGCGCCGAGCCCGAGGAATACGGCTACCGCGCCGTCACGCCGCAGGCCGCCGAGATGTTCGAACGCCCCGAGGTCGGCCAGAGCTACCGCGTGTTGCGGGGGGCGCTGTGACCGACGCGAAGCAGGGCTTCGTCACGGTGCTGACGGCGCTGTGGCCGGTGCGCGGCGCCGGCGCCCGCCCGCCTCTCGCGGACTGGCTCGCCTGCCGCGACATCAACGAGCTTTGGGCCGCGGCGAAGTCCGGCGCCGTGACCCCGGAGGCCACTGAGCCATGACCATCCTCGACCAGTTCGGCACGCCGATCGCCGCCGGTGACATCAAGCGCCTGGCCGAACCTGCCGCCGTGGCGACGGCCGGCGTCGGTTCCGCCCGCGGCGTGTTCAGCGAGAGCATCACCGATGGCCTGACCCCCGCGCGCCTCGCCACCATCCATCGCCAGGCCGCGCTGGGCTACCCGCGCGACTACCTGCTGCTGGCCGAGGATATCGAGGAACGCGACCTGCACTATTCGGCCGTTCTCGGCACCCGCAAGCGCCAGGTGGCGCAGCTGCCCATCGCGGTCGAGGCTGCCTCCGACGATGCCGACCACCAGGCGCATGCCGACTTCCTGCGCGAATGGATGACCTCGGGCGTGCTGGAGGAAGCGCTGTTCGATGTGCTGGACGGCCTCGGCAAGGGCTTCTCCGTCATGGAGATCATGTGGCGCACCGAACCCGGCGCCATCGTGCCGGAGAAGTTCGTCTATCGCCCGCAGCGGTGGTTCGACATCGACCGCACGGATGGCGACACGCTGCTGCTGCGCGAGGGCATCAGCGGCCAGCCGCTGGCCCCGCACAAGTTCCTCGTGCACCGCCACCCCACGAAATCCGGGCTGCTGCTGCGGTCGGGCCTGGCGCGCATCGCGTCCTGGGCATGGATGTTCAAGGCCTTCACGCTGAAGGACTGGGCCATCTTCGTGCAGAACTACGGCATGCCGCTGCGCATCGGCCGCTATGGGCCGGAGGCCAGCGCGGCGGACCGCGATGTGCTGTTCAGCGCCGTGTCGTCCATCGCCGGCGACTGCGCCGCCATCGTGCCCAAGGGCATGGAGATCGAATTCGTCGAGGTGAAGAACGCCGCCGACGGATCGGAGCTCTACGAAAAGCGCGCCGAATGGCTGGACCGCCAGGTGTCGAAGGCGGTGCTCGGCCAGACCACCACGACCGATGCGGTCTCCGGTGGCCACGCGGTCGCGCGCGAACACCGCCTGGTGCAGGAGGATATCGAGCGCTCCGACGCGCGCATGCTGTCGATGTCCATCACGCGGCAGATCGCGCAGGCCATCATCGCCTTCAACTTCGGCCCGCAGGACCGCTACCCCACCATCCGCATCGGCCGGCCGGACGAGGTGCCGCTGGCGCAGGTGGTGGACGCGCTGCACAGGCTCGGCCCCATCGGCCTGACGGTGGAAGCCAGCCAGGTCCGCGACCGCCTGGGCTTCGCGGATCCGGCGGAGGGCGAAGGGGTGGAGCTGATCGGTGGCCGCCCGCCGCCGCCACCCGCGCCCGTGCAGCCGCCACCCGGCGCGCCGACCGTGCCGCCGGCGATCCAGTCCGCGCTGCGCCGCCTGCTGGTCTCCCGCCACGCCAGCGAGCCCGACCCCGAGCATGTCGAGGCGCTGACCGAACGCATGGCGCAGGACGCGCGCGGCGCGATCGCCGGCCTGACCGATGCCGTGCGCGCCGAGCTCGAAGCCGCGACCGACATGCAGGACCTGGCGCGCCGCCTCGCCGGGCTGCAGCTGGACCCGGTGGCGCTGGCCGAGGCGATCGGCCGCGGCCTCGCGCTCGCCCACCTGGCGGGCGAGGCCTCGCTGATCGACGAACTCCGGCGGGGCTGACCCGCCATGTCCGGCACCACGGCCGAGGGCATCGGCCTGCCCTTCCGCGAGGCGATCGCGTTCTTCCGCGGCAAGGCCAACCAGCCGACGCAGCACTGGACCGATGTCTGGCAGGAAGGGCACTCGCGGTCCTTCATGGTCGCCGGCGCCGCCACCGATGCGCTGCTGAACGACTTTCGAGGCGAGATCCAGCGGGCACTTGAACAGGGCACAACGCTGGCGGATTTCCGCAAGGCGTTCCCCGAGATCGTGGCGCGCCACGGCTGGGCGCATAACGGGTCGCCCGGCTGGCGCAGCCGCATCATCTTCGAGACGAACCTGTCCACCGCCTATGCCGCCGGGCGGTATGCCCAGCAGACCGAACCCGACACGCTCGCGGCCTTCCCCTACTGGCAGTACGTGCATTCGCGGGCCCAGCATCCGCGCCGCCAGCACCAGGCGTGGGACGGCCTGGTGCTGCGCGCCGACGACCCGTTCTGGCGCACCCACTATCCGCCGAATGGCTGGCGCTGCGGCTGCCGCGTGCGGCCCCTGTCCGGGCGCGACCTGGCGCGGCAGGGCAAGGCGGCGACGGATGCCTCGCCGGAGATCCGCACGCGGGAATGGCGCAACCCGCGCACCGGCGCGGTCAGCCAGGTACCGGAGGGGATCGACCCGGGCTTCGCCTATAATCCTGGCCAGGCGTGGCGCGGCGGCGCGCCCGAGCTGCCGGCCGATGCCCGCACGCGTGTGCCGCCGGCGTCCTTCCCGCCGCCAGCGCCCGGCACGGATCCCGGGCCAGCCTGGCGTGCCTGGCTGGCCGATCGTGAGGCGGCGGGATATCGGCCGGACGGTTCGGCGCAGATCCTCGGCGAATTCAGCGCGCGTGCGGCTGCGTTGCTCGCGGCGCGCCGCCTGGCGCCGGAGAGCCGGGTCATCGCCATGACGGCGCAGCAGCTGCGGCACGTCACGCGAAAGGTGAAGGGCGACGCAGGCAGGGCGATCTCCATGCAAGATCTGCGGCGCCTGCCGGAGCTGGTGGCGGCGCCGGAAGCCGTGCTGCTGGAACGCGCGACCGGCAACATCCTGCTGGTCTTCACGCCGGCATCCTCCAGCGACGCGCGCCGCGGGAAGCTCGTCGTGCATCTCGATTTCGTCGCGAAGGTGCGCGATGCCGCTGGCGTCCGGCTGCTCAGGCGGTTCAACGGCGTCAAAAGCGGAGGCCTGGTCCCCGCGGCGCGCCTGCGGGACACCGGCCAATACGAACGGATTGAAGGCGATGTGTAGCCGGAGGAGTGACGCCAACTCTCCCAGGACTTCCGGCTGCCAGGGCCGGATAGCCCAGCCGGTCCAGCGTGCTCGGGTCCGGCTACAGGCGGGAATATGGGTCATCGGCGGTGCCGAGGCCAGCAGAAGCTGCACCCAGGTCCAATGAGCGGCGCGCGCCTCACCGCCGAATTCCAGGACGCCGAGATCCGCCGCGCCCTGGCGCAATGGCGCGCCACCGGGCGCAACCCGGTGCCGATGATGCGCGCCGTGGGCACGCGCCTGGTGGCCAACACGCAGGACCGCTTCGACGACGCGACCGCGCCGGATGGGTCCGCCTGGGCCGGCCTCAGTCCCGGCTATGCCAGCCTGAAGCGCGGCCCCGGCATCCTGCGCGAAGCCGGCATGCGTGGCGGCCTGCAGGGCAGCATCACCTTCGACACCGCGGGCAGCGAGCTGGCGATCGGCAGCAACAAGATCTACGCGGGGGTCCATCAGTTCGGCGCCACCATCCGGCCGAAGACCGCGCCCTTCCTGCGCTTCCGCACCGCCACCGGCTGGGCGGCCGTGCGCAGCGTCACCATCCCCGCGCGCCCCTACCTGGGCTTGTCAGCGCGGGATGAGGAGGACACCCTGGACGTGGTCGAATTCTTCCTGCAGCGACGCCCCGCCGGCGCCTGACCGCCCCCGCCGGATGGCCCCTGCGATTTGAACGCGAGTTGAAAGGTATAAGAAGCCACTTTCCCGGCTTCTGCGGGCGCCAACGCTGAACGCCCCGGCTCGGAGCCAGAGGTCCCTCAGCGGCCCTTAAAACGGCTCGGGCGAGATCGCCCCTTCCGCCCGCGCCCGCGGGCATGAACCCGCCCCATCGCGCGTGCGCAATCTGCCGCCGATGGATCACACGGTCATCCTGCATTTCCCCATGCCCGAGGCCGCCGCCGATGCGGTGCCGGAGTGGGTCCACCTGGTGCCCGCCGGTTCCTTCCAGGGGATCGACGGCCGCGGCCCGTATCGCGCGCGGGACCTGGCAGCGCTGGCCGCCGCGTCCATGAAGCCCGGCCGCCTGGTGATCGACGAGAACCACGCGACCGACCTGGCCGCGCCCCGGGGTGAGGCTGCCCCGGCGCGCGGCTGGATCGTGGAGATGCAGGCCCGCGCCGATGGCCTGTGGGGCCGTGTCGAATGGACGGCCGCCGGCCGCGCGCTGGTGGCGGACCGCGCCTATCGCGGCATCAGCCCCGCCATGGCGGTGGACAAGCGCGACAAGACCACCGTGCGCGCCGTGCTGCGCGCCAGCCTGACCAACAACCCGAACCTTCCCCTCGCCACCCTTCACAGCAAGCAGGAGTCCGCCGTGGACCTGTTGAAACTGCGCATCGCGCTCGGCCTGTCCGACGAAGCCGACGAAGCGGCGATCCTCGCCGCGGCCGAGGCCGCCCGGACGGCGATCAGTACCCACGCCGCGCAGCTGAAGCAGATCGCCGACGCCGCGAAGGCCGACAAGCCGGAGGTCGGGGCGATCGTCACCGTCCTGCAGGCGCGCGGCGCGGATGATGGCGCGGCGCTGCGCCAGGAAGTCGTATCCCTCCAGGCGCAGCTGACCACGCTGCAGACCGAGGGCAAGAAGGCCCGCGCGACGCAGGTGGTGGATGACGCCATCCGCGCCGGCAAGCCGATCCCGAAGGCGCTGCGCGACCACTACATCGCGCGCCACGCGGCGGATGCCGAGGCGGTGGAGAAGGAACTCGCCGGCCTGCCCAGCCTGCATGCGGGCGGCGTCATCAAGCCGCCGGCCGATGGCGGCGACGGCGCCGATCCTGTCGTGCTCGCCGCCGCCGCGACCGACTACCAGCGCGCGCAGGCGGACAAGGGCATCTCCATCAGCACGGCCGAGGCCGTGATGCACGTCAGCCAGAAGGGAGCGTCCAAGTGAACCCGCTGCTCTACAAGGCCTTCACGGCGGGTGGCGCGATCAGCCCCTACCGCCTGGTGAAGTTCTCCGCCGCCGAGACGGTGGTGGTCTCCGCCGCCGCGGGCGACTTCCACATCGGCGTGAACTCCGACCTGACCATCGCCTCGGGCGAGCGGGTCGAGGTCATGACCCACGGCATCGCCTTCGCGGAAGCGGGGGCGGCCATCACCATCGGCACGCTGCTGACCGCGGATGCGTCCGGCCGCGTCATCACGGCGGCGCCGGCCGCGGGCGTGAACAACCGCATCATCGGCATTGCCATGGAGGCCGCGACGGCCGCCGGCGACATCATCCGCGTCCTGCTGAGCCCCGGCTCGGTCCAGGGCTGATCCGGGAGCACCTGACCCATGGCCACCACCGCCTTTCCCGTGAACGCCGAGCTGACCGCGATCGCGATCGGCTATAAGAACCGCGACGTCGACCTGATCGCCGACGTCGTGCTGCCGCGCATCATGACGCCGAAGAAGTTCAAGTGGACGCTGTATCCGGCGGCCGATGCCTACACCCTGCCGCCCACCCGCGTGGCGCGCCGCGCCGAACCGGCCGTGGTGGAATTCGGCGGCACCGAGCAGACCGACGAGACGCTGGACTACGGCATCGACGACATCATCCCGAACGACGAGGTCGAGGCCTGGATGTCCATGCCGAAGCCGGCCACCGGCGGCCCGGTTTCGCCGCTGGCGAAGTCCACCGGCCTGATCACCGGCCTGATCCAGCTGGACCGCGAAGTGCGCGTGGCCGGCCAGGTGTTCAACCAGGCGACCTACCCGGCCGCCAACCGCGTGGTGCTCGCGGGCGCGACGCAGTGGTCCGACTTCGTCAACTCCAACCCGGTCGATGCCATCCTGGCCGCGCTGGACGTGCCGCTGTTCCGCCCGAACACCCTGGTCTTCGGCCAGGCGGTTTGGACCAAGCTGCGCCAGCACCCGCGGATGGTCAGCGCCATCCTCGGCAATGACGTGCCCTCGGGCGCCGTCACGCGCGAACAGGTGGCGGCCTTCTTCGAGGTCCGCCGCGTGGTGGTGGGTGCGGGCTTCGTGAACACCGCCCGCAAGGGCCAGGCCGCGACCATGGCGCGCGTGTGGGGCAAGCACGCCGCCGCGCTGTTCACCAGCCAGGACGCGGCCGATGCCGACCAGCCCACCTTCGGCTTCACGGCCCAGTGGGGCACGCGCATCGCCGGCGAGATGGACGAACAGAAGATGGGCCTGCGCGGTTCCAAGCGCGTGCGCGTCGGCGAGAGCGTGAAGGAGATCATCTCCGCCGCCTCCGCCGGCTACTACTTCGAGAACGCGATCGCCTGACCATGAGCGACGCAACCCCCCTGATGGTGGCGATCCGCGCCACCCGACTGATCGATGCGGGCTATGTCCGCATCGACGCCGGCGAGGTCGCCGAGATCCGCGCCGAGCACGCCCCCCAGCTGCTCGACTGCGGCGCGGCCGAGTTGGTCGAGCCCGAGAATGCCGAGGCGCCCGCCTCCGACACCCTGCCGGGCGGCGCCAAGCCCGACAGTGCCGGCGCGTCGCCGGTCGACGCGGCCGAGGCACCTGGCGAAGCCGCGCCGCTGCCGGCGGACGGGGAGGCTCCGGGGGGTGTTGCCCCGGTCCCGGCGGCGGCGCCGGCGACCCGCAAGGGCAAGCGCGCGTGACGACGTCCGTCATGATCCGCAGCCCCGCGCCGAACCACCAGAACGTCATGGTGCAGCTGCAGGTCGTGGGCGCCGACGGCGCCTGGCACGACCAGGGCGAACCGCGCCGGCTGAACGACGGCGAGAGCCTGGCCGAACACCTCTACGGCGGCCGGCGCCTGGTGCTGACCGAAGCCGCGCGGCAGGCCTAACCCGTGCCCTACGCCACCCTCGCCGACATGGCCGCCCGCTTCGGGGAGGCCGAGCTCGTGCGCCTCACCGCGCCCGAGGGCGAGCTGGACGGCCCGGTGGTGGAAGCCGACGTCACCCGCGCCGTGACCGAGGCGTCCGACCTGATCGACAGCTACCTGCGCCGCCGCTACGCCACGCCGCTGGCCGCGCCGATCCCGCCGGCCATCATCGGCGCCGCCTGCATACTGGCGCGCTTCGACCTGGCGCATGGCGAACAGCGCGAACCGACCGAACAGATGCGCCTGGCGCGCAAGGCCACGATCGACTGGCTGATGTCGCTGGCCGATGGGCGTGCGGAACTGCCCGGCGCCGTGGCGCTGTCCGGTGCCTCGGGCGCCGGCGCGCGCGTGTCCGACCGCGACCGCATGTTCACGCCCAACAGCCTGGCGGGCTGGTGATGATGGACTTCATCGCCGATGGCCCGGTCAATGCCGCCTTCGATGGCCTGCAGGCGCGCCTGCGGGCGTTCTTCCCGACATCGCATTTCGGCATGGGCATCGTGCCCGCGCGCCTGACGCCGCTGATCTGGCAGAAGCTGGTGCAGCGCACGCCCTGGATCGGCCTGGGCTTCGCCGGCGTGCAGCCGGATGCCGCCAGCGGGCGCGTGTTCAAGGGCAAGGCGCAGTTCACCGTCTTCGTCTGCGTGAAGAACCTGAATTCCCCGCTGGCGCGCTTCCGTGGCGATGCGCAGGGGCCGGGCCTGATCGGCCTGATCCAGGTCGCCACCGCCTGCCTGCAGGGGCACGAGCTGCGCGACGTCGGCCATGTCGAAGTCACCGGCGTGTCGGTCCTGGCGGTCGAGGGCCTGCAGGACGAAGCGAGCGAGGTCGCCGGCATCAACGTGACGGTGAACTTCGCGCTAGTCGGCCTGGGGGCACAGGATTTCCAAGACTTCCTGCGCCTCGGCCCGACCTGGGAATTCGAACCGCCGCTGACCGAAGGTCCGGCGGACGTGATCACCGTGAGGGCTCCATGACCGAAACCGCCCCCGCCGGCGCGCCCGCGCTCGGCCCTGCCGTCACCGGCTATCGCACGCTGACCGACGGCGACATCGCCATGATGAACCGCATCAAGGCGAAGGAGGCCGAGGTCGCTGAGCTGGTGAACCTGGTGCGCGTGACCGCGCCGGCCGGCGAACCGCAGCGCCAGGCGCAGCTGGCCGTGACGGCGTTCGAGGAAGCCTTCATGCGCCTGGTGCGGGCGGTGGCGCAGCCGGCGAACCCCTTCGTCCGGCATGCTGCTCAGGCTGCGGCCAGCGCGATGCTCAATCCCGCACCCGCGCCCGCGCCGACCGAACCCGCGCGCCAGGTCCTCGGCAAGGAAGCCGCCGCATGACCGAAGCCATCCGCCTGACCGTCGCTGAGGGCCGCCGCGTGCGCATGCCGGACGGCACGCTGCTGGCCGAGGGCACCGAGCACGCCCTCGACCCCACGCCCTTCGTCCTGCGCCGCATCCGCGCCGGCGACCTGGTGCCACCGCCCGTGAAGCCGGCGCGCACCGCCAGCAAGAAGGACTGACCCATGTCGCAGACCCTCACCTTCGAGGAAGTGCCCTACGACTGGCGCGTCCCCGGCACCTATGTCGAGGTCCGCCCCACCTTCGCGAACCTGGGCGTGGTCGGGTACCCGGCGCGCGCGCTGCTCATGGGCCAGAAGCTGGCCGCCGGCACCGCGCCGGTGAACGTGCCGCAGCGCATCACCCGCGCAGACCAGGCGCCCGCGCTGTTCGGCAGCGGGTCCATGGCGGCCGAGATGGCCGCGGCCTTCCGCGCCGCGAACCAGACGACGGACCTGTTCGTGGTGGCGCTGGCGGATCCGGGTGGCGGCACGGCCGCGGCGGGCAGCGTGGTGCTGTCCGGTTCGCCCAGCGCGGGCGGCACGCTGGTGGTCTACATCGGCGGCCAGCGCGTGCCGGTGAACGTGGCGGCTGGTGCAGCGGTGGCGGACATCGCCATCGCGCTGCGCGCGGCCATCAACGCCCGCCCGTCCATGCCCGTGGTCGCCGCCGGCACCGCCGGCACCGTGACCCTGACCGCGAAGCACACCGGCGTTTGTGGCAACAGCATCGACCTGCGGCTGAACCGCCTGGCGGGCGAAGCCACGCCGCCCGGCCTGACGGCGGCCCTCACGGCCCTGTCGGGCGGAGTGGGCAGCCCGGACATCACCACCATCCTGGCCGCGATCGACGCCGAATGGTTCACCGACATCGCCTGCGGCTGGACCGACACGGCGAACCTGAACCTGCTCGTGACCAACCTCGCGACACGGTACATGGCGATGGGCCGGCAGGACGCGCACGCCTATGTCGGGCTGCGCGGAACCTTCGGCACGCTGTCGTCCGCTGGCTCGGCGCGCAACAGCCCGCACCTGACGATGATCGGCGCCGACAACGCGCCCACCAGCCCCTGGGCCTGGGCGTCCAGCCTGTGCGGCGTGGGCGCCTTCCACCTGGCGTCGGATCCGGCGCGCCAGCTGCGCAGCCTGGCGCTGCCCGGCATCATCGGCCCCGACCCGGCCGACCGCTTCACGCTGACCGAACAGGACCTGCTGATGCGCGACGGCATCACCACCTTCGATGTCAACACCGATGGCACGGTCCGCATCTCCCGCGTGATCACGACCTACCAGACCAGCCCGCTGGCCGTGGAGGACACGGCCTGGCTGGACATCACCATCCCGAAGACCCTCAGCCGCATCCGCTACGACTGGTCGGCCTATGTCAGCCTGACCTATCCGCGCAGCAAGCTGGCGGATGATGGGTCGCCGGCGGCCGAGTATTCGGATGCGGTGGTCACGCCGCGCCTGATGAAGGCGACCTGGTCGGCGCGGTGCGCCCTGTACGAGCGCCAGGGCTGGATCGAGGACGCGGCCCGCACTGTGGCCGAGAGCATCTTCGTGCGCGACGGGTCCGACCGGAACCGGATGAACGCGCGCCAGCGGGTGCGCGTCATCGGCAACCTGATGGTGCTCGCCGCCAGCCTGCAGTTCGAAGCGTAAGGAGAAGCGGGATGCAGACCCTCGGCATCGTCGACGTCACCTGGGGTGGCGTGGCCATCCCGATCGAGAAGGGTGGCAAGCTCAAGCTCGGCGGCCTGAAGAACAACGCGGTCATCATGGGCCGCCAGGTGCATCGCGCGCAGGAGATGGAGGCGTCCGAGGTCACGGTCACCACCAACCTCAAGCGCGGCCAGAAGATCAAGGACCTGTATGCCGTTGGCGAGGGCGAGTTGATCGCGCGCTGCGACACCGGCCAGACCTACGTGTTCCCCGAGGCGTTCCTGTCGAACCGGCCCGAAATGACGTCCGGCGAGGGCGGCAAGATCGAGCTGGTCTGGATGGCGGGCGAGCCGGAGGAACTGATCGATGGCTGATATCGCACCGGCCGAAGGCATCGTCGTCGAGATCATCGAGGAAGGCGCACCAGCCGCCGCGCCCGTGATGGATCCCGACGTCGTCGAGATCCCGGAGGATGGCGACGCCACCGGCCTGCCCAAGCATGCCGTGCTGCGCGCCGATGGGTCGGTCGACCTGCCGCTGCGCGCCCCGGTCACGCTGCGCTATCGGCGCGGCGCGAGCGGCGAGACGCGCGAGGAAACGCTGGCCGCGCTGCACCTGCACCGCCTGAATGGTGCGGACATGCGCGCCATCTCGGCCGCGTCGAAGGATGCGCAGGTGCCGGTCATGATCGCCCGGTCCGCGCGGATCTCCGAAGGCAAGTTCGGCCACATCTACGACCGCATGGACGGCGCGGATGTCGGCTTCGCCGCGCGGGTGATCGACCATTTTTTGGCGCATGGCCCGAAGACTGGCCGCTGATCCTCGCGGCGATCGGCGAGCACTATCACTGGTCGCGGGCCGAGCTTGAGGCGCTGAGCGCCGACGACGCGCGCTGGTGGCACAACGCCGCCGCGCTGCTGGCCGAGAAGCGGAAGGGAAGCTGACATGGCCGCCGGCCGCGACATGAACGCCCGCCTCATCATCCGCCTTCAGGACCGCTTCAGCGCGGGCCTGGGTGGGCTTCAGCGGCGGCTTGAAGGCATCATGGGCGCGATGCGGCGGCTGTCCGCCGTGGCGGCGATCGGCGGCGGCCTGGCACTCGCCGGCCCCATCGCCCAGGCCGCCGCCTTCGAGGACATCCTGCGCCAGTCCGCCATCACCGCCGGCCAGACCGGCGCGGCGGTCGAGGCCATGGTCAACCGAAACCGCATCGCCTTCGAACGCCTGGCGCGCGAGAGCGGGCAGTCCAGCGTCGGCATCGCGCGGGCCAATGCGGACCTGCTGGCGGGCGGCCTGCAGCAGGACCTGGTCAGCCGCTTCCTGCCGCTGATCGCCCGCGCATCCACGGCGACGGGGTCCGCCATGGAGGACATGGGCCGCCTGGTGCGCCTGCTGAACCAGCAGATGGCCATCACGCCCGAACAGATGCCGCAGGCGCTGGCCGCCCTGGCGCAGGCCGGCCGCGACGGGAATTTCGAGCTCCGCGACATGGCGCGCGAGATGCCGAATGTGCTGGCCATCGCGCGCACGCTGGGCATGCAGGGGCCGGGCGCGATCGCGCAGCTGGGCGCCGCCTTCCAGCTGGCGATGATGGGGGCCTCCGGCGCCAGCGAGGCCGCGAACAACGTGGTCAACGCCCTGCAGAAGCTGGCCGCGCCCGAGACGGTGCGGAACTTCGCCGAGGTCGGCGTCAATATGGAACGCCTGATGGCCGACGCCGCGCGCCGTGGCATCAGCCCCATGGAAGCGCTGGTGCAGAAGCTGCGGGAGCTGACGGGCGGCAACCTGTTCCGCCTGTCCGAACTGTTCGGCGACCGCCAGGCGCTGATGGGCCTGCTGCCGCTGATCAACGACACGGCGCGGTATATCGAGGTCCGTGACAATGCCGCGCGCGCATCACCGGCGCTGATCGACGATGCCTTCGCGGACCGCATGCGCGGCGCGCAGCTGGCGATGGACCGCCTGACCGAGAGCACGACGCAGCTGTGGCGCCGCCTGTCGCTGGTCGCGGCCGAGGGCCTGGCGCCCGTGGCCGACTGGCTCAACCGCCTGCATTCCTGGATCGAGCAGACCGACGCCGCCTATCCCGGCCTGATCGACAAGGTCACGCGCTGGGGCCTGGCGATCGGCGCCGCGGCGGCGGCGCTGGCCACCATCGTGACCGTGGGTGGCTTCGTGCTCGGCGCGCTGGCGCCCCTGATGGCGCTGATCAGCCCCTGGACGCTGCTGTTCGTCGGCTTCGCCGCCGTCGCCTGGCAGATCTGGGAGAACTGGGAACCGATCGCCGGCTTCTTCGCCGGGCTGTGGGGCCGCATCACCAGCATCTTCCAGGGCGCCTGGGACCTGATCAAGCCGATCGTCGACGCCGTGATCGAAGGCGCGCGCCTTCTCACCAGCATCCTGCCCGAAGGCGCGCAGGCCGGCGCCGCCTTCCAGCCTGGCGCACAGGCGCAGCGTCGCCTGAATTTCGGCCAGCGCGGCGCCGGCAGCGGCTTCTACGCCCCCGAGGCCGCCGGCGGCGCCGGCGAGACGCGCGTGGGTGGCGAGATCGTCGTCCGCGCTGCCCCGGGGACCGAGATCGTGGACACCACCAGCCGCAATCCCGGCGTGCCGATCGTCGCGCCGAACCGCGGCGCCGTCGTGGCGGTGCCCTGATGTCCGGCACGCTGCCCGCCGGCCTTCTGCCCGCCGGCCTGGCCGACCTGTTCGAGGGCCTGTTCGGCGCATCCTTCCGCGGTGTCGACTTCCACATGCCCGACACGCGGCACGAGGTCGGCCGCCGCGTGGTGCGCAGCTTCTTCCCCGGCATCGACACCACGGTGCACGAGGACCTCGGCGCGCTGGACGGCGGCTTCTCCGTCACCGGCCTGATCATCGGGGAGGATTATGTCCGCCGCGCCAAGGCCATGGCGGCGGCCTTCCGCGCGCCCGGCCCGGCCACGCTGGTGCATCCCTGGCTCGGCGAGATCGAGGTGGTGCTTGCCCGCCCGGCCACCATCAGCTTCACCGAGAAGGAGCTGCGCGTCGCGCGCTTCGAGGCGCAGTTCGAACCCTGGCAGGAACGCGGGACCGCGCCGCTGGACACGCTCGGCCAGGTGCTGGCGCAGGTCGATGCTGCGAAGGCCGAGGCCCGCGCCCTGCTGCGCCGCGTGCTGGCGCCCGCCCTGCTGCCGCTGGCCGCGATCGGCGCGGTGAACAGCTATGCCAATGAGGCGCGCGGCCTGTGGTCGGGCCTGCTGGCCGGCGGGCGGTCGCGCGGCGCCATCCTGGCCGCGCTGCCCGGGTCCGCGCTGACCGGCCTGCTGACCATCGGTGGCCTGCCGATCGACAGCGCCTGGCCGGATGAAGTGACGGACCGGCTGGACGCGGTGCCGGCCGGGATCTCGACGGCCGCCGCGCCCACGGACCTGCCGGCGATCGGCCCGGCGGCCGAGGCGCTGTCGGCCGCCACCGCCATCGTGGATCCGCGCGCGGCCACGGAGATCCTGCTCGGTGCCCAGGCCGGCCTGGCGCGCACCCTGCCGGACCCGTCGCCCGGCCCGGCGCTGGCCCTGGCGGGGCAGGCGCAGGCCCTGGCCGCGGCGGTCGCCACCGCCACCGGCATTCCCTTCGAAAGCCGCCAGGATGCGCTGTTCTGGCGCGTGCGGCTGGACACCGCGCTGGGCGGCCTGGCCAGCCAGGCGGCGGCCGTGACGGCGGCGACCACGGGCGGGGCGAATTCGGCCGGGCCGGGCGCGCTTTGGCGGGTGGTGGCGGACCTGCGCGCCGCCTGGTCGCGCGACATGAACGAACGCATCGGCCGGCTGCCGAATGTCGAGCAGCTGACCCCGCCGCGCGCCGTGACGGCCTGGCTGGTCGCGCACCACATCGCCGGCGCGGACCCCGCCCGCGTGGTGGCGCAGCTGGAGGACCTGGTGCGCCGGAACCGGCTGCGGCACCCGGCGACGCTCACGCCAGGCGTGGCGCTGGAAGTGCTGCGGCAGTGAGCAGTCGGCCTCAACCCTGGCGCTGCCCGTGCTCTGCCCGCTGCGATGAAGCCCAGACGTGTCAGGGGCGGTGCAAGTGAGCGGCACCGCGCAAGGCACGCGCCGCGTCACCCTGACCGTCGCCGGCACCGTCTTCGACCTGTGGACGAAGGTCGAGATCGTGCGCGACCTGACCGAGATCAGCGGGTCCTTCTCCCTGGAATACAGCGACACCGCCCGCAACCGCCGCGCCCTGCCCGCGCTGGAAGGCATCGCCCGCGCCGCCACCGCCGAACTCCGCCAGGGCCAGGAAGCCAAGGTCGCGATCGACGGCGAGACCGTGCTGCTGGGCTGGATCGACGACGTGACGCTCAGCATCGAGGGCGACAGCCTGCGCGCCACCGTCTCCGGCCGCGACCGCACAGGCGACCTGGTGGACTGCGCCGCCGCGCCCGATGGCCCGGCCGAATTCCGCAACCTGACCCTGACCGACATCGCGCGGCGCATCTGCGCGCCCTTCGGCATCCCGGTGCGGGCCGAGGTCGATGTCGGCGCGCCCTTCCCGAAATTCAGCATCGATGTCGCCGAGACCGCCATGTCGGCGCTGGAGAAGGCCGCCCGCCAGCGCGCCGTGCTGGTGGTGTCCGATGGCATCGGCGGCCTGGTGCTGACGCGCGGCGGCAACCGGCGCGGCCCGGCGCCGCTGCGGATGCCGGGCAATGTCATGGCCAGCGCCGCCACGCTGTCCTGGCGGGAACGCTTCCGCGACTACATCGTGAAGGGGCAGACCTCCGGCGCCGCCGGCGGGCGCGCCGCGAACCCGGCACTGTCGCGCGCCACGCCGCTCACGGCCGGCGAGCTCACGCCGCCTGGCCGCACGCCCACCGCCGAGCGCCGCGGCATCGTCATGTCCGGCCGCGCGCGGGATGACGCCGTGACCCGCCACCGCCCGAAGGTGGCCAGCGCCAAGACGCAATCCGGCGGCGTGAGCGTGCAGGAACAGGCCGAATGGATGATGCGCACCGCCCGCGCGCAATCCGACCAGGTGAAGCACACGGTGGTCGACTGGCGCGCCGGCGATGCCCGCACCCTGTGGCGCACGAACGAGCTGGTGCTGGTGGAAGACCGCTACGCCGGGATCAATGGCGACATGCTGATCAGCGGCGTCACGCTCCAGTATGGCGAGGACACCGGCCACCGCAGCGTGCTGTCCATCACCGGCCCGGCGGCCTTCGATGTGCTGCGCGAGGCCGGCGAGGATGGCGGCACCCGGGCGCGCGGCCGGGCACGCGGCGATAACGTGGCGCGGCCGCTCTCGGCGGCGCCGCTGACGGCGGGCGGGACAGGGCTGTGACCGACTTCCACACGGCGATGGCGCTGCGCGGCCTGGTGGTGCGCGCCGAGGTTCGCGGCACCGGCGACGCCGGCGAGATGCAGACGGTCGAGGCCGAGACGCATGACGGCATCCTGCGGTCGGGTATCGAGGTGCTGCAGCCCTTCGGCGTGGCATCCCGCCCGCCGGCGGCCGGCGCGATCGCGGTGCTGCTGGCGGTGGGCGGCGACCAGGGGGACATGGTGGCGCTGCCGCTGGCCTGCCCTTCGGCGCGATACGGGGACCTGGCGGCCGGGGAGACGGTGGTGCACGACGCCGCCGGCAACCGCCTGCACTTCCGCGCCGGCGGGCTGGTCGAGATCGCGGCCTCGACCTCGCTCAAGGTGACGGTGGGCGGGACCGAGCTGCTGGTGAATGCGTCGGGCGTGACCATCACCGGCAACCTGGTGGTGTCGGGCAATATCAGCGACGGCAACGGGTCGATGCAGGAAATGCGCGACCGCTACAATGTCCACGGCCACCCAGGCGCGCCGGGCGGGCCTTCGCCGGGCATGGACTGAAGGCACTCTCAAGCCAGTCTCAAGTGCCGTTTAGACTGCCTTCAATCCTCCCGCCCGCGCCCGCGGGCATGAACCGCATCCCCCCGCGCGCGCGAAGGTCCGGCCATGCCCGGCCTTGCCCCCGTTGCCGACCTTGCGCTGCGCTTCGACGTGGCCGCGCGTCGCTTCGACCTGGCCTTCGAGGGCGCGGACCTGGCGATCGACACCACCCCCGCCACCGCGATGATCGTCTCCCTCGGCACGGACGGCTTCGCCCGCGCCGATGACCTGCGGCCCGACCAGCCCTCCGCCATCCCGGAAGACCCCGCCGCCCCGCCCATCCTCAGCCCCCGCCGCGGCTGGGTGGGCGATGCGCTGGACAGCGCCGGCCGGCGCATCGGATCCCGCCTGTGGCTGCTGGAACGCGCCAAGGAAACCGAGGAAACCCGCCGTCGCGCCGAAGCCATGGCCGCCGAGGCGCTGGACTGGCTCACCACCACCCGCGGCGCGGTGGTCGACACCAGCGCCGAATGGCTGCGCCGCGGCGTGCTGGGCCTTGTGGCGCGCGCCGACGCCACGCAGGTGTCGGTCCGGCGGCCGATCGGCGGCGCCGCATGACCTGGCCGCTCCCCACGCCCGACGCCATCGCCGAACGCATCGCCGGCGGCATCGAGACATCTCTCGAGACCGCCGATCGGCGCGTCGATGCGCGCAGCCCGAACACCGTGCTGGGCGTGCTGGCGCGCGTCTTCGCCATGGCGCAGTTCGACCTGTGGCTGTTCCAGCGCCGCCTGGCCGAGGACCTGATGCCCGACACGGCGCTGGCCGAGGCGCTGGAACGCCACGCCGACGTGTGGGGTGTGACGCGCCTGCCGGCCTCGGCCGCCGTGGGCGGCGTGACGGTCACCGGCACCAACGGCACCATCATCCCGGTCTCCAGTGAATTCCGCGCCGCCGCCGGCCAGGTCTTCGCCGCGACGGCCGCCGCCACCATCGCGTCCGGCACCGCCACCGTGCCCGTGCAGGCCGCCGAACCCGGCGCCGGCGGCAACCAGGTGGCGGGCGCAGTGCTGCAGCTGGTTTCGCCCATCGCCGGCGTGCTGCCGCAGTCGGGCGTGGTCGCCACCGGGGGCATCGTCGGCGGCGCCGATATCGAGGGCGACGAAGCCCTGCGCGCCCGCCTTCTGGCCCGCATCCGCCAGCCGCCCGCCGGCGGCGCCGCGCACGACTACGACGCCTGGGCGCGCGCCGCGAACCCCGAGGTCGCGCATGTCGCGGTCTATGGAAACTGGGCGGGGCTCGGCACGGTGGGCGTGGTGGTCGGCATGCGCGGCCCGCGCGCACCGACCAGCCCGGAGATCGCGGCGATCGGCGCCTATATCGCGCCGCTGCGGCCCGTGACGGCGGATGTGGCGGTGATCGCGGCCGTGCCCGTGCCGATCGACATCACCCTGACCCTGTCGCCCGACACGGTGCAGACGCGCGCCGCGGTGGAAGCCGCGCTGGCCACCTTCTTCGCGAACGACGCGCGCATCGGCCAGGACCTGGCGAAGTCCCGCATCAGCGAGGCGATCAGCAGCGCCGCCGGCGAATACAGCCACGTCCTCACGCTGCCCGCCGCCGACGTGGCGATGGACGACACCGAGTTGCCGATCCTCGGCGACGTGACCTTCAGCTGAGGGCGCAGCGATGCCGTATGTCTTTGCCGATCGGGTGAAGGAGACCTTCACCGGCACCGGCCCCGGCAACATCACCGTGGGCGGTGCGGCCCCCGGCGGCTTCGCGACCTTCGCGGCGCGCATCGGCGTGGGCAACACCGCCGATGTCTGCGCGCTGGATCCCGTGACAGGGGAATGGGAGGTCTTCGCGACGCAGCTGCTGTCGGCCACCGTGCTCCAGCGCGGCACGCTGCGGGCCAGCTCCACCGGGTCGCGCGTGAGTTTCGCCGGCGGCGTGAAGGAGGTCTTCGCGGTCCTGCCCGCGGCCGAGGCGATGCTGCGCAGCGTGGTCGAGGCCGCGCTCGCGCTGCGCCTCCAGGACGCGCCGGTTGATGGCCTGGCCTATGTCCGGGAGGGCGCCGTCTGGGCCGCGATCCCGCGCCGCCCGACCTTCGTGACCGTTTCCGGCGGCACGCATGCGCCGGCGCTGGGGGTCGATGGCCGATGGTTCGTCTGCACGAATGCCGGCGGCTGTGTCGTGACCATCCCAACCAATGCCGCCGTCGCCTTCCCGATCGGCACGCCGCTGACCTACGAACAGGACGCGGCCGGGTCGATCACCTTCCCCGAGGCGGGCGGCGTGGTCATCAAGAAATCCGCCAGCTTCCTGCGCGAGACAGCCGAACAGGGCGCTGTGGTGCAGGTCGTGAAGCGCGCGACGGACACCTGGGTTCTCTACGGCAACCTGAAGGCCGCCTGATGCTGGTGGCCCTGCCCAATCCAGGCATCATCGCCGGGCCGCGGCTGATCGGGCCGGTGTCGGCCGCCGCGACGCGGGACTGGTGCATCCGCACGCTGTGCGCGCTGGCGGCATCGCCCAACGCCACCATCGGCGACATCAAGATGGCGCTGACCGGCGGCGGCGCGAATGTCGCGACCGGCGGCACGGGGCGTGTACGGCAATCGACGCACAACGCGACCGACACCTTCGCCAGCGACAGCCAGCTATTCGACGGCGCCGCTAGCACCCAGCGGTCCGCGACGTCGGATGACCTGATGCAGGCCGCCTACGAACTGCCCACCGCGCAGGTGCTGCGGCAGGTCAGCATCATCGCCCATGATGCCGCGCTGGCGTCCCGCGCCCCGCTGGGCTTCGCGGTGATGCTGAGCGAGGACGGCCGCGCCACCTGGAAGCCGGTCGCGATGTTCACCACGCCCGCCACCTGGGTGGGCAGCGAGCAGCGCGACTTCGTCTTCGACCCGCTGGTGTGGAATTCCGGGCTGGGCCGGTCGGCGGCGCGGGCCTGGCGGGCGGTGATCAACAGCTGGCCCAGCGGCAATAACCCGCGCATCGGCGACATGGCCTTCGCGGCCAGCCCCGGCGGCGCGACGCTGTGCACCGGCGGCAGCGCCATCTGCAACGTCTCGACCTTCTCGCAGAACCCCAACCTGGCCTTCGATGGGTCGGTCGCGACCTATTGGAATGGCAGCGGCGTGGGCGTGCTGGGCCAGCGGCTCGGCTACGCCTTCAGCGCGCCGGTCAATGCGGTGGAACTGCGCATGACAGCGCCGTCGGTGAACTTCGCCTCCATGCCGACGGACTTCGACGTGCAGTGGTCGCTCGATTTCCAGACCTGGACCACCGCCCTCACGGTGTCGACCTCGTCCTGGTCCGCCAGCGAAGCCCGCAGCTGGGTGATCCCGTGATGCTGTCCGGCGGCCCCCATTCCGCGCTGACGCTGTCCGAGGCGCCGGAGAGCATCCTGCCCCCGCCGCCGCCGCCGGAGGTGCCCGAAGGCCCGCGCGCCGCGCGCGGCGTCGCCGCCATCCTGGCCGAGATGCAGGACCTGCTGCCCACCGGCTGGGCCTGGACGCGCGCCCAGGACACCGCGCTGCAGCGCCTGCTGGTTGGCCCGGCGCAGGAGATCGAACGGTTCGAGACCGCGGCCGAGGCGCTGCTGCCGCAGGTCGACCCGCGCCTCGCGCTGGATCTGCTGACGGATTACGAGCGCGTGCTCGGCCCCGACCCGTGCGGGCGCGACCTGGTGGACATCGCGGGCGGGCTCGATGACCGCCGCCGCTATGCGCACGCCCGCTGGACCGAACAGGGCTTCCAGACACCGGCCTATTACGAGGCGATCTGCGCCGCGCTGGGCGTGCCGGTCACGGTCACCGAGGCCGATGTGGCGGTCTGCGGGACCCTGGAATGCGGCATGGAACTGACCCCGCCCGAGGAACGCTTCATCTGGCTGGTGACCGCGCCCGAGGTCCGCGTGATCGAGGCCGAGTGCGGCAGCCTCGAATGCGGCGGCTACCTGGGCGAGCTGGTGCCCCCGCTGATCGAATGCGTGATCCGGCGCCTCGCGCCCGCCCACACGACCCCCGTCTTTTCCTACCTGGAGGCTGCCTGACATGGACCGCATCGACGGCGCGAACACGATCGACCTGGGCGGCGGCAATCGCGGCTTCCGCGACCGCAACCTGGTGGCCGGGCTGGCCGGGACGCAGGTCACGGCCGAGCACATGAATTCCGTGCAGGAAGAAGTCATGGCGGTGATCGAGGAAGCCGGCCTGACGCCCGATGCCGGGAACCTCGCCCAGCTGCTGGAGGCGGCGAACATGCTGTACGGTGGCGGCGGCCTGCTGGCCAACCCGGGCTGGCAGCGCCTGCCGGGCGGGCTGATCGTGCAGTGGCGGCGCAACCTCGTCTTCGCGACCGACGGGGCGGGGCAGCTTTCGGGCGCCTGGACCTTCCCCATCACGTTCCCCACCGCAGTGCTGGGCGTGGCGGCGATCGCTACGTCCGAAGGCAGCCCGGTGAACGCGGCGACCATCGTGGCCGGGCTGCCGACGCTTTCGGGGCTGCCGCTGTATGGCGCCGGCTGGCCGGCGAGCGGCACCGGCGCCGTCGGCGTGATCGTGCTGGGGGTCTGACGCCATGCCGTTCCTGAACGACCGCGTGCTCGACAACGGCCTGACGGTGCTCGACACCGAGGCCAACCGTCTGGATGTCTGCCACACCGAACCGACCACCTATGCCCAGGCGACCGCGACCTATTCGGTCGGCAACAAGACCACCCTGGCGATTGGCGCGCCGGCCGCGCGCGTGCCGTCCGGGCGGAAGGTCACAATCGCCGCCTTCACGGACGGTGTCATCACCGCCACCAGTACCAGCGCGGCGGATGATGCGCAGTTCTGGGCCATCACCGACACGGTGAATTCCCGATTGCTGGCAGCAGGGCCTCTGGCCGAGGCGCAGCTGGTGACCACCGGCAACACCTTCAGCCTGCAGGCCTTCGACATCGGCATCCCCGGGCCGGCATGATTTCCGACCTGAACGGCATCATTGGCGGCACCAAGGCTGCCGGAATGATCTTCAAGAACGCCGGCGCGCCGACGCACGGGGCGAACCAGTGGCATAGCTTCTTCGCCGCGACGGCCATTCCGGAGGCCGGTGCGCTCGCGACAGGCAACGCCACCGCGGGGATCATCCCGACCAACACGACCCCCGGTGCCATGGCGTTCAATGATCCGCCGAGCGGCGCGGCGTCCTACATCATGGGGGCCAGCGTGGTGTCCACGGTCTCGGGCATCGTCCTGCTCTATGATCGCTGCTTCGCCATTGGCCCGCTGACGCCAGCCTCAGGGGCCTACGCAGGCCCCGTGACCGGCACGCCCCTTGATAGGCCCGCCGATGGCGCGGGCTGCGGTATCGCGGCCGAAGTGGTGACGGCGACGAGCGGCGCCCATACGGTCACAATCACGTATACCAACCAGGACGGGGTGGCGGGCCGGACGGCGACGATCGCCCTTCCCATCACCAACATCGGGCGCTTGTTTCATGCCACGCTGCAGGCCGGCGACAGTGGCGTGCGGCAGATAACGGGCGTGTCGGGTTCTGCGTCCCCCCCGACAGGAACATTCAATCTGCTGATCATCCGCCCCCTGCTCCAGGTGGGCGTGGCGGCCAACGTTCCGCGCTCAATCGGCATCCCGGAAAGCGGCTTGCGACCGCTCTACATCGACACCTGCGCGGCACTCGCCTTCTACAACCCAGTAGGCACCACACCGCCGTCCTTGACCGTCACGCTCGACCTGGTCACCGGCTGACATGGTGGCCCGCCTCAGCGACGGCTTCGTCACCCTTTCCTTCACCGGCAGCACGCTGGTCGAGCAATGGCCAGGCGATGGGGCGCCTGTGGTCGCCGGCGAGGTCTATTTCGGCGCGCCGTCCGGGCCCGCTGCGCTGGTCGCCGAAGACCTGACCCTTGGCGCGCCAGAGGTCGGTGCGCCAACCATCGCCCAGGCGCACGCGCTGGGCGCGGTGGCGCTGACTGGCGGTGCGGCCACGCTTAGTGCGCCGGGGATCGCCCAGGATCACCGCCTGGCCGGGCAGTCGCCCGCGATCGGGGCACCGACGCTGGGTGTCCCCTCCCTTGCGATGGCGCACGCCATGTCCGCGAACGGATTTGCGCCTGGCGCGCCCGAGCTCGGCCAGCCAGCCTTGGCGCAGGGGTATGTCCTGGCGGCGGTCGGGGTCGATGCAGCGCCGCCGGTGCTGGGCACGCCGGCGCTCAGCCTTCTGTCGGGCGCTACAGTTCGGGCGCGGCTGCGCAGCCGCCGGGCGGTGCTGGCCCGCGCGCGGATCGCGCCGGTGCCAGCCCCCGGCCTCGGCACCCAACGCGCCGTGCGCGGCCGCCCTGGCCATGCCAGCGCGGTCGCAGCCGGAAACACCACAACGTGCGCCATTCGCGCGCGGCTGACGCTGCGGAGGGTCGGATGAGCGGCACGCAATACTGGCAGGGCCAGGCGGTGGAGCTGCGCACGGGCTTCGTCGGCGCCGATGGTGAGCTGGTGGTGGCCACCGGCGTGTCCTTCCGCGTGCGAAAGCCCGACGCCACGCTGGTGACGGTCGGGGCCACCGAGGATCCGGCGCGCCCGCGGGAGTGGATCGGCATCGTCGTTGCCGACCAGGTGGGCGGCTGGACCGTCAAGGCCGCCTGCGCCGGCCCTCAGCCGGCGGTCGAGCAGCTGGATTTCATCGTGAAGGCTTCCCTGCCGGGCTGAGGCGGGGGCCTGGCCGCGTCAACGGCCGAGGACCGCGAGGGCGTGAGCCTCGCACGGATGAACCGCCCCGCCCGCGCCGGCCGGCGCCAAGGGGCATAGACCGTGTGAGGTTTCCGTGGAGTTATCGCCCGACCTGATCCCCTGCCGCCCGGCGGCGCCGGTGGCGCCCTGGATTGGCGGCAAGCGCCGCCTGGCGGGGCTGATCATCGAACGCCTGGCCGCCATCCCGCACGACACCTATGTCGAGCCCTTCGTGGGCATGGGCGGTGTGTTCCTGCGCCGGCCCTTCCGCGCGAAGGCGGAGGTGCTCAACGACCTGTCCCGCGACGTGGCCACCCTGTTCCGGGTGCTGCAGCGCCACTACCCGTTCTTCCTGGACATGCTGCGCTGGCGCCTGACCAGCCGGGCGGAGTTCGAACGCCTGCTGGCCGAGAACCCCGACACCCTGACCGACCTGGAGCGCGCCGCGCGGTTCCTTTACCTCCAGCGCACCGCCTTCGGGGGCAAGGTGGCGGGGCGGCACTTCGGTGTTTCGCCGGCGTCGGCCGGGCGGTTCGACGTGACCAGGCTGTCGGCCATCCTGGAGGAGGTCCATGCCCGCCTGGCCGGGGTGGTGATCGAATGCCTGCCCTACCAGGCGCTGATCCCGCGCTACGACCGGCCGGGCACGCTGTTCTACCTGGATCCGCCCTATTGGGGGTCGGAGGGGGACTATGGCGCCGGGATTTTCGGCCGGGATGACTTCGAGCGCCTGGCGCAGCTGCTGGCCGGTCTGCGCGGGCGGTTCGTGCTGTCCTTGAACGACGTGCCCGGGGTGCGGGAGGTCTTTGCCGGCTTCGCCATGGAGCGGGTCGAGACGACCTATTCGATCGCCGGCGGGGCTGGATCGGGGAGAGGCAAGGTCGCGGAGGTGCTGATCACCAACCCGCCTTCAAGGGGGCGCTGAGAGGCCCCTGGAAGGGCGCTTATCGGAAGCGCGAGGGGGTGCAGAACGTCTTGTCATTCACTGCAGAACGTTGTGGCGCGCTACACAGCGCGTGCAGGTGTTCGAAGACTTCCAGCGCCACGCGCCGCCCGGCGCGCGCCTGCACCTTCGCGAAGATCGCGTTGCGCAGTTCCGCCAGCGCCGAGGACATCACCCGCAGGATGCCATAGGCCAGCAGCAGGGCGACCGGCACGGTGATGGCCGCGCCGATGCCATCCTTTGGCGCCAGCGCATCCACCGCGCGGGCATAGACGAAGGGCACCAACACGTTGGCGGCCTTGGCCGCCGCCACCAGCACCAGGGCGGCGACCACGCGGATGCGCAGCTCGGTCTCCCCCTTTGGCCAGAGGTAGGGGGCGATGCGCAGCAGGGCGTTGAGGTGATTGCCTTCGGCGGCGGGCTTGGCAGCGGACACGCGGTCTGACACTCCGGATCGGCCCGCGACATGGGGCCGGCGCGCGCGCAGGGGAAGTGCGCCGTTCGCATGGGACCCATCGGCGCGCGGGATGCAAGCCCCCATCCCCTGCGGGGCGTCGGACCGGACAGGCTGGCGCCGCGCACCGGCGCCGGCGATGTCCGGCCATCCCGCGCCGTGGCGGCGGGGCCATCGGCTGCCGTTGGCCATCCTGTGGTGCGCAGGCGCCCCTGCGGTTCAAGGGCCCGTCGATGGCCTTGCCAATCCTATCGCCTGCCGCCGCGCAGGCCGTGCGCGGCCACGACGCCCAGCCCGCACATCCCCGCCATCCCCCAGAACACCCCGGCCCCCACCGCCGCATACCCCCAGCCCGCGGCCAGCGTCGCGACCATCATCACCGCCCCGATGCCGGCCGCGAGCAGCGTCTGCGCCGTGCCCGCCACCGCCGCCGGCACCGCAGCCTGCATGACCCGCATCGTCGCCAGGTGCATCGCGCCGAAGGTCGCCGCGTGCAGCGCCTGCGCCACGACCAGCGCGGGCCATGCCACGGTTTCCGCCGTCACGGCCCAGCGCAGCAGCCCTGCCCCCGCCGCCACCAGCGCCAGCCCCCGCGCGCCCAGGCGTTCCGCGATGGGCTTGCCCCAGGCGAACAGCGCCACCTCCGCCACCACCGACCAGGCCCAGAGCAGGCCGATCACGCTGGGCGCGACGCCGGCCTGCGCCCAATGAATCGACCCGAAGGCGTAGTACGCCGCATGGCTGCCCTGGATCAGCGCCGAGACCAGCAGCACGCGGCGGAATTCCGGCAGGGCCAGGACCGTGCGGAATGCCCCGCCAGATCGCCGCGGATGCGCCTCGCCCGGCGGCAGCAGCAGTGCCGCCACCGCCGCCCCGGCCAGCGCGCCCGCAAGCACCCAGGCCACGCTGCCCGCGCCGCCGCGTTCCGCGATCCAGCCCGCGGCACCCGCCGCCACGATGAACGCCGCCGAGCCGACCGCGCGCACGCGCCCATAATCCCACGCCTCGGCGCGCGCCGCGCGCAGCGCCATGGCATCGCCGAGCGGCACCACGCAGGCAAAGGCCACCGCAAACACCAGGTTCGCCACGAGCAACCCTGCGAACCCCGCCGCCACGCCGTAGAGCACCGCCGCGCAGGCCGCCACCGCCGCGCCCGCCGCCATCACCGCGCGCGGCCGGCCCAGCGCATCGGCAATGCGCCCGCCGAGCGGCCCCGAGACCAGCCGCACCGCGCCACCAAAGGCAAGGATCGTCGCCACCTCCGCAGGCCCCAGCCCGCGCGCCGCCATCAACGGCGGGATGAAGGGCAGCAGCACGCCCACCGCGGCGAATTGCGCGGTGAACAACAGGGCGAAGCGGGGGGCGCTGGATGACACGTTCCACCCTCGCGCGCGCTCCCGCCATGGACAAGTGCCGCGCCCCATGCGACGGAAGCCCGCCCCTCATTGCGGAACGTCTGCGCGCATGTTCGAACCTCGGGTCCGCGCCGTCCTCGGCCCCACCAATACCGGCAAGACGCATCTCGCGATCGAGCGATTGCTCGCGCATGCCTCGGGCATCATCGGCTTCCCGCTGCGCCTGCTGGCGCGCGAGAACTACGACCGCATGGTCGCGCAGAAGGGCGAGAAGCACGTCGCGCTGATCACCGCCAAGTGGTTCGCCTGCACCGTGGAGGCCATGCCGCTCGATCGCGCCGTGGAGTTCCTCGCGGTCGACGAAATCCAGCTCTGCGCCGACCCCGACCGCGGGCATGTCTTCACCGACCGGCTGCTGCATGCGCGCGGCATGGTGGAAACCATGTTCCTGGGGGCCGAGACCATCGCGCCGCTGCTGCGCCGCCTGGTGCCGCGCGCGGAGATCGAGACCCGCCCGCGGCTGTCGCAATTGACGTATGCCGGCCCGGCCAAGCTCACGCGCCTGCCGCCGCGCTCGGCCATCGTCGCGTTCAGCGCGGCCGAGGTCTATGCCATCGCGGAAGCCGTGCGCCGGCGCCGCGGCGGCTGCGCGGTGGTGATGGGCCGGCTGTCCCCGCGCACGCGCAACGCGCAGGTCGCGCTGTACCAGAACCGCGAAGTGGATTTCCTGGTCGCGACCGACGCGATCGGCATGGGGCTGAACATGGATGTCGACCATGTCGCCTTCGCGGCCCTGCAGAAATTCGATGGCCAGCAACCCCGGCCGCTCACGGCACAGGAAGTCGCGCAGATCGCCGGGCGCGCCGGGCGCGGCATGAAGGACGGGTCCTTCGGCACCACCGCCGAATGCGCCGCCATGCCCGACGAGATCGTCGCCGCGGTCGAGACCCACGCCTTCGAGCCGATCGGTCAGATCGCCTGGCGGAATTCCGACCTGGACTTCACCTCCATCGACGGGCTGCTCGGCAGCCTGGCCGCCTCGCCGCCGCAGGCGGGGCTGGCCAAGGGCCACGATGCGGTCGACCACATCACGCTGGAGGCGCTGTCGCGCGACCAGGACGTGCGCGGCCTGGCCGACACCATGTCGCGCGTGCGCCTGCTGTGGGAAGCCTGCCAGGTGCCGGATTTCCGCAAGCTGGCGGATGACAGCCACACTGCGCTGTGCGCCAAGCTGTTCACGCACCTGGCGCGCGACGGCAGGCTGCCGCGGGACTGGGTGGTGGGCGCCCTGGCGGTGCTGGAACGCACCGATGGCGACCTCGATACGCTGATGGCGCGCATCACCGCGATCCGGGTCTGGGCCTACATCGCCGCCCGCAACGACTGGGTCGACGACGCGCCCGGGCTGCAGGCCGATGCCCGGCGCGCCGAGGACATGGTCAGTGACGCGCTGCACGAAACCCTGACCGCCCGCTTCGTCGACCGCCGCGCCGCCCATCTCATCCGCAAGCTGGACGACACCGAGGAGGAGCTGCTCTCCGCGGTCACCCGCCGCGGCGAGGTGGTGGTCGAGGGCCATCCGGTCGGCACCGTGAAGGGCTTCGCCTTCGAACCCGATTCCGCGACGGTCGAGGAGGAGGAACGCCGCGTCGTGCTGCGCGCCGCCCGCCGCGCGCTGGCCGCCGAGATTCCGCGCCGCGTCGCCATGCTGGAAGCCGCCAAGGATGACGCCTTCGCGCTGACGTCTTCCCACAAGGTCACCTGGGCCTATTCGCACGCGCCCAACATGCCCGCCGGCCTGGGCGACATCGCGGAAGTCGCTAAGCTCAAGCCGGGCCCGGAACCCTCCAAGCCACAGGTCGAGGTCCTGCCCAGCGAGTTCCTCGATGGCGCGCAGCGCGAACGCATCCGCGAACGGCTCGCCACCTGGCTCGAGAACCTCATCAAGCGCGAGCTCGGCGCGGTGTTCACCGCCGAGGGCAAGGCGTCCGAGGACAACACCCTGCGCGGCCCGGCCTTCCGGCTGCGCGAGGAACTCGGCCTGGCGATGGGCCGCACCGACCCCGACATCCGCCCGGACCTGCGGCAGAAGCTGAAGGGCATCGGCATCCGCGCCGGCCGCTACGCGCTGTTCGTGCCCGAGGCGATGAAGCCCAAGGCGATGGCGCTGCGCGCCCAGCCATCGAGACGCCGAAGCTGCCCGGCGGCGGGCTGATCGCCGTGCCGGCGCGCGAGGACTGGCCGCGCGGCTTCGCAGAGACCATGGGATGGCTGCCCGCGGGACCCATCCTGCTGCGCCTGGACGTCGCCGAGCGCATCGCCGGCGAGATCGGCCACCTGACCCGCCGCGCGCCCGCCATGCTGCCAGGCGACCTGGCCAGCCGGCTCGGCGTCAAGGGCGACGTGCTCGGCCCGGTGCTGGACGCCATGGGCTTCCGCCTGATGCCGGCCGAAGTGCTGGAGGAGAAGGCCTTCGGCCCACCCGCGCCGGCGCGCATTGCCCATGCCCGGCCGGCGCGGCCCGAGCATCACCGCGGTCCACGGCGCGAAGGCGGCGCGCCGGACCAGAACCGCGGCCCGCGGCGTGACAACGAAGCGCGCGGCCCCGGTCGTGAAGGCGAAGCCCGCGGGCCGCGCCGCGGCGACCGTCGCGGCCCCCGGCCCGACCAGCGCCCAGCCGACGCGCCCGCCGGCACCCCCGCTGCCGAGGGGGCCGCCCCGGCTGAAGCCGGCGCCGAGGCCCCGCCCGCGCCCCGCCAGGACCCCCGCCCACCCCGGCCGGACAACCGCCCGCCACGCGACCAGCAGCGCCAGGGCAAGGGCGGCGGCTACCAGGGCGACCGGGATCGCGACCGCGGTCCGCGCCGCCCGCGGGAGGAACGCCCGGCCCTGCCCTCCATGCCGCGCCCCGACAGCCCCTTCGCGGTGCTGGCCAACCTACTCAAGAAGGACTGACGCGGCCCCGTGGCGGAGGAGGATCGCGAGGCCCAGCGCCTCGACCTCTGGCTGTGGTGCGCGCGCCTGCGCAAGACCCGGGCGGACTGCGCCAGGCTGATCGAAGCCGGCGCCGTGCGGATCAACCGCCAGCCCACCGACAAGGCGCATGCCCGGGTGCGCGCCGGTGACGTGCTGACCATCGCCCAGGGCCAGGGCGAGCGCGGGCGGATCGCGGTATGGCGCGTGCTGGCCCTGGCCGCGCGGCGCGGCCCGCCGGCCGAGGCGCGCGCGCTGTACGAAGACATGACCGACGACATGGCGCGGGACTGAGCCATGTGCTGTGGGTGGCTTGCGGGACCGCGAGACCCCCGCCATTTTGCAGTCGCCGCAACCGTCCTGCCCCGGGGGGCCGACCACCCGTGACCTATGTCGTCACCGAGAACTGCATCAAGTGCAAGTACATGGACTGCGTCGAGGTCTGTCCGGTGGACTGCTTCTACGTCGGCGAGATGAATGCATCGATTGCGGCGTGTGCGAACCCGAATGCCCGGCCGAGGCCATCGTGCCCGACAGCGACGACAAGGGCACCGCCTGGCTCGAGTTGAACCGCACCTATTCGACGCAATGGCCCAACATCACCCGCAAGGGCGAAGCCCCGGCCGATGCAGATGAGTGGAAGGACAAGCCTGACAAGAAGGCCCTGTTCAGCTCCAATCCCGGGTGACGCTGCCTTCACCGTCGTCCCATGGGGTGACGGGCGGGTATTTTTCTGCTATTGTTTCAAGCAGATGGCCAGGGCGCGTCGATCGGCGTTCCCGGGCGTTATGTGATGCGTGGCGATACGTCGCGCGGCCCACGCGACGGCTGTATGGCCGTCGCGCGCCCCGCGGGACGGCGCCGCGAAATGGGAGCATGCCAGACATGAAGGCTTCGGCCCGCGCCAAGGCGCAGAGCAAGTCCCGCGCGACCGCGAAGGGGAAGACTGCGGCCAAGCCGAAGGCTGTCGCCAAATCGGCCAAGGCGCCGACGCGCTCGGCGGCCAAGCCCAAAACCGCCGCGAAGCCCAAGGCCGTGGCGAAGCCGAAGGTGGCGACCAAGCCGCAGGCAGCCAAGGCCAAGACGGCAACCAAGTCCAAGGCCGTGGCGAAGCCTGTGCCGAAGCCCGCGGCGAAGTCGGCCGTGAGCCGCCCGGCCGGCAAGGCAGCCGCCGCGCCCGCGCCGAAGGCCGCCGTGGCGCCCGCCGCCCCGCCCAAATCCGCGCCGACGGCAAAGGCAACCGCGCCTGCGGCAAAGACATCGCCCACGCCGAAGGCGCCGGCTGCCGCGGCGAAGGCCCAGGCCACCGCTCCCAAGGCCGCGGCGCCGGCCCGCCCGCCTGCACCGCTGCCGGCCAAGCCCGCCGCGCCGCCGCCGCCCGCCGCCACCACGCCGCGCCCCGATATGCCGCGCGCGCCGGTGCCGCCGCCGCCGATGGCGCGTGGCGCACCGGTATCGCTGCCCCCCCCCACGCATCGGCCGAGCGCCTCGCCGCTTGCCTCGGCCGCCGCCAGCCGCGCCGCGCCGCGCCCGAAGGAGGACTTCAAGGCCGGCGACCACGTGGTCTACCCGACCCATGGCGTGGGCCAGGTCCAGGGCATCGAGACGGTCGAGGCGGCCGGCTATTCCCTCTCGGTCATCGTGGTGACCTTCGAGGAAAACCGCATGACGCTGCGGGTGCCGGTGAACAAGGCGGCCTCGTCGGGCCTGCGCAAGTTGGCCGCCGGGGCCAACATGCAGCAGGCGCTGGATACGCTGAAGGGCCGCGCGCGCATCAAGCGCACCATGTGGTCGCGCCGCGCCCAGGAATACGAGGCCAAGATCAACTCCGGCGACCCGATCCAGA
>LNFM01003629.1_pt1 | contig 48898 bp, 41 predicted proteins | sample 596031 | NCBI WGS metagenome assembly LNFM01 (sample SAMN04254537, study PRJNA301005) | activated carbon metagenome | isolation source: dual media filters at the Ann Arbor, Michigan drinking water treatment plant | place: USA: Ann Arbor
GCTCATCCGTTGAGCAGGTCAGTGTGTTTTGCGTGGGTCAGTTTTGCGCGAGCATCACCCCGTTTTGTGGGTCAGTTTTCGGCGAGCGTCAACAGCGGAATCCACATCAGCTTGCCGTCCGCCGTATCAGTGCGGACAGAGCCCGCTTCAATGAACGAGGTCACGACCTTCTGCCACTGACGCGGATCGGCGATGCCGTCATGCACGCTCATACCGAACTTGGCTCGGGCATGCTGATCCAGGAGATTGGACCAGTTTGCCGAGGACTCGCGTGCAAAGCGTTCTGCTCCCTCCACCTTCGCGCTCAACTGCTGGCTACGCGCCAAGTCAGCAGCTTCAGACTCACGGTGACTCTGGGCTTCGCGCCAAGAAGAATCGACCCGCTGAGTCGCGTCCTTGTTACTGCGCCTCGTGTCCTCAAAGGCTGCGCCAGTTCTGTACTGATTGACTAAATCGTGCTTGCGCTGGGTACCAAGCTTACGCAAGGAATCCACCCCCGCCGAAATATCCTTGCCCAGCAACTCACCGGACTCCGTCTTGCCACCGGCGCCAATCACCGGGATAGGCAGACCGTTAAGACCCGCTGAAAGCGCCTTGGACACTGTGCTGCTGTCCCTGATCCCATGTGTCTGCGAGATCTTCTTTGCGAGGTCGTCGACCTCGGTTGCGGCCACACCGTTGCTGCCGACCTTGCTGACGTCGAACCCCACTGACCGACTTGCTGCCGCAGCGTTACCCTGCGACGCTGCCAGAGCCGCGGAGAAGCCAGCGTCGATGGACCTGTCGTAGGCCAAGCTGTGGCGCTGGGCGGACTGCATCGAGGCCGAGGCCTCTGCCGCCATACCGCGCGTGATGGCCACCGTGTCCGACAACGACACCGGCGCCGTCGCGTTGCGGTACTGGCCCATGGTCATGCCGTTGGCGACGTTCCTGAACTCCACCCCACCGACCGACTCGGTGCGGTACATCGCAGGGTCAGATCGATAGGCCGCCAGCTGCTGTTGGTCGAAGCTGACGTTGCCGCCTTGCATGTTCCCCTTAGTGGCCTGTGCAGCTTCGCTCTGCGCTGCCCTCAGCCCGCCGGCGGTCGCACCAGTGATGGCCATGATCTTGTCCATGCCGAACAGCACGGCCGCTGCGATCACCGGCACGAAAGTCACCATCCAGGCGGATGTGGCCAGCGTTGACACCGCAGTCGAGTAGATGGGCGTTGCGGTGCCCAGGGTCAGCCCGCTGCCACCACCGGCAAGATAGGCCGCGCCCGTAAGCGCCTTGGCAGCCTCCAACGTCTGCAGGTAGTTCACGATGGCGAACATGGGCGGCCAGAGCTCAACCCAGATCAGCACGTAGACGTAGCTCTTGAACAGCGCTCCCAGCGCCTTGCCCTCCGAGGCTACCAACAGGATGCACAGCACAGGGAAGACCGCGTACAGGATCGCCTCGGTGATGTTCCGGATGATGGGCAGCGCCTCTTCGGCAATACGCCCCTGCACCAGGTTGCCGGCGTTCATCTGCTGCACCGCCTGCGTCCTCATGCTGGAGAACATGATGGTGCTAGGGTCGTTCAGCGAGGCCCCGTAGAGCGCCGAGGCCTCGGCCGTGGCGTTGATCAGGATGTTCTGGATCATGATCTGCGACGACGTCGCAGCGGCGGAAGCCAGGGCCGCTTTCCCATAGATCGCCGGGATGGAGGCATCCAGCTTGGCGATCGCAGCGGCCGAGTTCGCCTTGTAGAGGTCGGGCAGTTGCTGCTGCGCGGCCTTCTTGACGGCTTCCGCTCCGGCCGCATTCAGGCCTTGCTGGAGCTTGGCCCAGACCGTGTCGCAAGGTGCCGTCACCAATACATAGCCGGCCGCGGCGTCGTGGTACGACGAGCTCAAGGCCGGGTTGTTCATGCCGGCGTAGGTGGCGCTCAAGTCGTCCGAGTTCTCCATGGCGTCGGCAGTCGCCGTGCGCCCCTGTTCCGGGAAGATGCAGTTGCGGATGTACTGCACCAGGTCGCCCTTGGCGTAGAGCGAGAGTGGTTCCGCATCCCGCGTGGTCCTCACCAGGCGGCTGCCGAACATCACACCGTGCTCCAGGTAGCTGAGCTCCGCAGGCAACGCGACACTCGCAGATGGGATGGTCTGGAAAGCCGTCTCGAACATCTGCGTCAGCGTGGCGCCGATGCTGCTCTTCACGCTGGCCAGCAGCGCGAGCGACCAAGGCACGTTGGCCACCACTGCCGTCGGCTGCTGCCCCAGCTTGTCGACGATGCTGACCGTGGCTTTCGGCACCAGCAGGATGCTGCTCAGGACCGTCACGGTCAGGAACCAGGACCAGCTCTTGCTGAGGTTGCCCGGCAACGCGGCCAGCGTGGCGACGGTGGCGAAACCGATCAGCAGCGCGACCTGGATCATGTCCGCGAAGTCGCTGCTGGCCATGACCATGGCGATGGCGTTGAAGATGCCATGCAGCGCATCGACGTTGCCGTAGGCGTAGACGGTCAGCGTGTTCATGTTGTCCTGAGGTCCGGGTGTGCGCTTGAAGCGGGCCGGGCCTCAGCCGCGGCCGCCCTTGATGAGGTTGCCGATGTCCTGCATGTTTCGGATCGACGTCGGCAGAGACAGGCGCATTTCGCGCTCGATGGCCTGCAGGTCGTCCACGAGGCTGCGGGCTTCACGAACGCGAGCCAGTGCCTTGCTGTGCTCCTTGTCGATGTCCTCCATCAGCCGATTGACGTTGTCGACCAGACGGTCACGTTGCTCCTGCTCGAACTTGGTCTTGACCCTGACCATTCCAAGGTAGAGGCGAACATCCTTCAGCGCCGTCCGCATAAAGGCATAGGCGTAGTCGTAGGCGATGACCTTCGAGTACCGGTTGATCAGCACGTCCACCAGGTCCTGGCCACCGCCGACCGAGTCCTTGGTGTAGCCCACGGCGATCATTCGGTACACCGGAACCGTGGTCATGTTGACGAACTGGATCTCGGCCGGCTGGAGCGCCTGTCGGTTGATCACACGGTCACGGATCGACTCCAGCCGCTGGCGGACCAGCGTCGGGAAAGGCGTGATCGCCACCGTGTTCATGGTGGGCGCCAGACATTCCGCATCCGGACACTTCAGCCAATTTCGAATGAGCACCTCGTCCGGGTTGTTCCCTTGCTCATGCCCGGCCAGCAGGGTGGTCAACGAGTCGATCGAGGGCTCGAAGGGCTTCGGCATCGCCGGCTCCTCGTCGACCGCATTGGCTGGCTTGTAGATGATCAAGGTGCCCGCGACGTTCATGAACACCTCCTTTTCCTGAACGCTCAGCGTTGAACTGCTGAGCGCCTCCCAGACCAAGTTGATGTCTCGATCGACCAGTGCGTTGATCTTGGGGTTACTGCTGTTTCTGGCGTCGTTGTTGGTGCTGGCCACACCAGCCTTGCACCGTTCGCGCGCCGCCGCAGGGCCCTCGCCCCAAATCTCCATTGCGGCCGTGACGCAGTTGCTCTCGGCCGTCATCCCGGTCGCAGCAGATGTGGCGTCAACGGCGGCTTGTGCCATCGCGCACACGCTGCCGCCGTACTGGCTGTACGACTCCAGCGTCTTCTGCAGGTCGCCGATCACGCTTTCGATGAGCGGGTTGATGCTCTTCAGCGCAGCCTTGAAGGTCAGGCTCACATAGGCCTTGGCCACCTCTTCGAGCATCTGCTTGAACTTCGCACTGTCGATGTGCGAGAAGCTACCGAGGTAGATGTCTGCACCGCCACAACCGGCTTTGACGCTGGGCAGCGAGAGCGACCACAGCTGGTAGTTCCGCGACGGGAACCGCAACTGCATCTCGCCGCCCGTGTAGATGTTCTGGGTCTGGCTCTTGTACGCGCCTGGTCCCGTGACGTTGGCCATGGCGCCGTTGCCGAACATGCTGGCCATCTGCTGGCTCAGGTCAGCGGCCTGCACCGCCGTGCTGGTCTGCATCAGCATGGCCAGCCCAAAGGCTGCAGCGCGCTGCCAGCGCCTGGTGGTGGATTGAGCGGAGCGGTTTGTTGGCTTCATGTCAGATCTCCACGTCGACGGTCGTGCAAAGCAAGGGGTGCTGGATCTCGGTGTCCGCCTGGTCTGAAGACGGCGACACCAACATCGCGCCGGAACTGGCAGCGACCCTGATGGCCTCCAGCACCCACTCCGGCGGCTCGAAGGGCTCCTGATAGGTGCCGCAAGCCAATGCCGTGACTTCGGCGATGGCCAGCGCGTCTTGGCGGGTCAATGGGGATGAGTGAGCCATGGCGTCCTCTTCGCTGGTGGACAGGAGGTTTCAGGGCTGCAGGTGGCGTTGAAGCGCACCTTGAACCGGGAACTGGTCGGCGGCTGGTTCCTCGACACCGACGAGGGCGGCCATCGAGCTCCGCGTTCCGCGGCCGGCACCGCCGTCCTTGACCCGAACCACCATGGCCACACGCTCGGCCATCTGGTCCATGGTCATGGCACCGAAGCCCACGGGCACCACCTCGCGGGTTGCAGGCCTGGCCAGGACCACGGCGGGAACCATGAAGTGCTGGGTGGGCACACCCATCGCATCGGCCACTTTTTCGGCCAAGCCGCTGTCCTGCACCGCACCTGGGAAGTCGGGCAGCGAACCGCCATCGAGCGTCACCGCGTACACCGTGAAGCCGTACTTCTGCTGGAACTGCTTGAGCATCGGCGCCTGCACGTGGCAGTACGCGCAGTTGCGGCGGAAAAAGAAGTACAGGCCGTAGCTCTGCGCCATCTCGCGCAGCAGCTGGTCGCGGTCCTGCATCTGGATGCTGTCGTAGGCGCGCTGGGCCGTCGGCTGCGATGGCCGACCGCCCCCGGTGAGGGTGTTGTCGATCCATGGCATGCGCACCGCGACTGCTTGAGCCGTATCGGCAAAGACCGAAGCCTTCTGGCGGGCTTGGGTGAGCATCTCCAGGTAGCGCATCACGTTGGCCTCGCTGGGGTTCTGCGTGGCCACGTTCAAGGCGCGCTCCAGCTTCACCTTGAACTCGTTGAGCTCAGCCAGGTCGCGGTCGTCGGCCGAGATCGCCGACTCCGGCTTCTGTTCGGGCGCCTTCGGCTTGGGTGCAGGCGCCTGGTCTTTCTGCCAGAACCAGCCTTCCTTCGCGCGGCGCCAGTACGGCACCTCGGGGACATCCCCCAAGTCGGCCGCACTGGGTCCGGCTGGGGTCGCGGGCGTGGTCTGGGCCTGGACAGTCACGCCGACCAGGCTGAGGAGCACGGCGGCCGTGGCCACGCGGGTGGTGGTGGTGAACTGCATCAGCACTTGCCTTGTCCGTAGTAGCAGGCCGGCTGCTTGCCGGCTGCGCCGCCTGTGGTCTGCCCCTGGTCCAGAGGCGTCGGATTGATGGAGGCGTAGAACTCGCTCAGGTCGAATTGCGACCAGTCCATCGTCGTGAGCTCGGTGGGCGTGAATCCACGGCACTCCGGGCTCTTGACGTCACCCCAGGCGATGCCAAGTTGAGCCCGGCCTTGTTCCTGCACAACGCGGGCGAGCAAGGAACTGAAGCAGCACGCAGACCGGGTCTTCTCGACACAGATGCCCAGGACGGTCTTGTTGGAGCAGTACTCCCCGAGCTCGTGGCAGCGCCCCTGGCCCTTCCATTGGTAGGTGTCCTGCTCTTCCTGGGTGCACTGCTGGATGTAGGCGGAGTCGGTACAGCAGTTGTCGATGCCGAACAGGTTGATGTGGCAACGCCGGTCCTGGCCCTTGAAGATCTGGATGTTCTGGCCATCCACGTCCATGTCCTTGCCCGCCTCGATGTGGGCGTTCAGCTGAGCCACGCCGTAGGCGAACGAGGTGTTCGCGGTCTTGGTGCTGTCCCAGCACGAGCCGCCAGCGCAGTAGCTGGCGTTCCCGCAGTTCAGGCTGGGCGTGAACACCGCGTCGGCCGTCTTGCAGTCGTAGCCCATCTGGGCCTGCACGCAATGGCCGTTGGCGTCGGTTTGCAGGCAGGTTGCGGTGTCGGACAAGCTGCAGGTGGAGAACTGAGCGCTGGTGCACGTGGACGAAGGGGCGACAGCCGTGCACTCGAAGTTGTTGCTGTAGGACCAGCATTCGCGGGTGACCGCCACCCCGTCGATGACCTTGGTCGACGGGCCGTCGGTGCAGACGCTGCTCGTGCGGGCGCACTGGGGCTGGCTGTTCTGGCCCATCACTGGCATCACCGGCCCCGTGACGGGCGGTGTGATGCCGTCCTTGGGCAACAGCGGGGTGCGAGCCTCCTGGCTGTCACAGGTGTTCGACCACTTGTCGCCCGATGCCGGCGTGAAGATCGGCTCTGCGAACGCCAGCGTGGTCTGGTGGTGGACGCCAGGCGCCCACTGCCAGCCCGTGTTGGCTGCAGGCCCTGAGTCCACCCAGAACTGAACCTGGCCACCGACCTCGCCGTAGGCGCCTGGCTGGCCAAGTGCCGCCCCGTCGTCGGCGTAGCCGGTGTAGCAGGCCGTGGCAGCGTTGGCGGGCTGGGGATCGACGTACCAGGTGATCGCGCTGCCCAGCACTTGGCCAGGCTGCGTGCACTGCAGGATCGGCTGCGTGCCCGGGTCCTGCACGAAGTGCACAGTGGTCGCGCATTGGCCGTTGGCGCAGCCTGCCGTCTCCCAGTGGACGGCCAGCGAGAAGCAGCTACCGCCCCAGTGTGGCGACAAGGTGCCCACCGTCGCCGGCGCCGCGCCGCCCTGGGGCTGCGCTTGGCCAAGGTCCAGCGTGGCATTGATCGGGCCCGAGCACGCGCCGTGACCACCCTTGGCCTCGAACTTGAACGGCACCTTGGTGCCACCGCCTGCAGGGCAGTACGCGGTGACGGTCATGGTGTCGGAGCCACCACCCAACGTCTTGGTGGCCAGGACCGCGCCCGCCACACAGGAATACGTGTCGACGGGCTTGACCGTCAGGGTCTTGGTGCACGGTTCGGACTGCCAGGAGCCGGTGTCCAGAGTGCAGGTGTTGTGCTGCCACTGGGCGGGGGTGGTCATCTCGCCACCGACCGCGCAGGCGTTGTAGGTGTTGGCGACGTCGCCGAGAACGGTCGTGGGGTTGCGCGCGGCTTCCTGGCCAGCAAACACAGGGCTGGCAGGCGTCAGGCCGTGCGGGGGGCGTTTCGTGGTACCGATCTTGGTGCTCGAGCACACCGCGTCCGAAGGATTGGCGGCGCACTGCGCCTGCATGGCCGCCGTGGGGCCCTGCGTGTCCTTGGTGTTGTAGTACTGCTTCTCCTGGGGGTTCTGGGTGTAGCCCTGGACGGTGTTGGCGATGACCGCTTCGGACTGTCCGTTGCGCACGGCCTGGCCATCGGTCTGAGCTCTCTGGGTGCCGATGGCCTTCGCCGAGTCGAAGGCTTGCTGCGGCGTGGGCTGCTGTTGGGCCTGGGCTTGAGCGGAGCCCAGCGACTTCACAGCGCCCACCCCGAAGGCCAGGCTGATCGCCACCATGGGCAGCATGGCAGCGAGCTCCTTCAGGATCGACCGGAGACGTGCGCGGGCCTTCATGGGCGAACCCCGGTGGATGGCACCGGCTGGGACAGCCGCCACGCTGTGCGCCTGGCGATATCGCCAAACTCAGGATCGTTCTGTTCGATCAGGTGGAGCGCGTGGGACATGCTCACGTCGCCCGACACCTTCGAGTAGGCCGCTTGCTGGCACTGGCTCTGGCCGCAGGCCACCAGTACAGGCTTGGCGGGGTCGATGAGCACATAGGTCGGCACGGCCTGGACCTCGAACCGCTTGAAGAGCGACGGGTCGATCTGCCAGGCCGTCTTGGCGCGCGTCATCACGTCGGAGATCGCCGCGGCCGTCTTCTTGATCGACAGGTCACGCGCACCGCGGAGGACCAGCGTGGCCCGAGCGCGCTCTGCATCGGCCACCAGGCGCTCCAAGCTGGCCTTGGGCATACCCAGGCTGACGAAGACCAGCATCCCGGTGGCCTGGCGGTCCTCGGGTTCCTTGCTGGCGGGACCGCGGCGGATCTGCTCGTACTGCTCCGCAAGCTGCGACAAGTCCGGGCCAGTTTGCTTGGTCAGGTCCAGCGCTGCCGCGGGAACGCGCACACCAGGCGCGCTCTGCTGCTCCTGCACAGCGCGGTCGATCTGCGCGGCCGTCGGCATCTGGCGGCGCGCCGCCTCGATCTCCTGGGCGGTGGGCATGCGCACTGCCGGCGCCGCTGGCGCTGGTGCCTGGGCGTGCGACGATGGCATGGACAGGCTCAGCACGGCGGCTGCCAAGCTGGCGATGGGGGCGAAGTGGTGTCGGGTCATGGGCAAGGCGTCGATCAGTCGACGCAGCAGTTGCGCTTGCGGAAGACCTGGTACGAGAAGTCCTCGCCCTTGATCGGGTACTCGCGGCCGGCGCCCCAGATCTGCGTGGTGCGGCCCAGCGGCTGGCAGCAGCGGTTGGCACCCGAGCCGTCCGTCCCGCTGGTCATCGGGATGGGGTACAGCATCTGGGTCTTGTAGCCCCGCTTGTCCATCAGCAGGTTCGGGTGCCCGTTGCAGACCGCCGACTCGCCGTGCCACTGCCAGGCAATGCCCAGGCGATGCAGCTTGGCCAAGATGCGGTGGTTCAGCAGCGACGAAGCCTGGATGCCGCCGATGTGCACTGGCACGTTGCCGTTCATCGGATAGACCGGCCCGTTGCAGCCCGAGCACCAGAACATCTCGCGGATGCCAAAGCCGACGCTGGCCATCACGCAGTCGATGGAGCACGCGGCGATGGCGATCAGGTTGGCGAACAGCGGAGCCTCAGGCTCCAGCACCGCGGTTTCCTCGTCGTCATGCCAGGCTGAGTCGTATTCCGACATGTAGGCCAGATCGAGCGATCCGCTCTCCAGACACTGCCCGTCCACCATGGTGTTCAGGTAGTACAGCATCGGGTTGATGTAGAGGTGGGTCTGGTAGAACCCGTCGCGGTTGACCTTGTCGTGGCCGATGGGCGACTGCGCGCCGGGCGGCTTGTAGTTGTCGCCGCTGCTCATGTAGTAGCCACCCAGCGCCGGAAAACAGAACGGCGTGCGGGTGTGTTCGATGATCCGGGTGGGTTCCCAGAAGCCGATCTCCAGGCCGACCCGGTAGTACGGTGGCGTGGCGATCGGGCAGATGCAGATCGGCGAGGCCGGGTTCTCGATGTCCTCCTGGCCGTTGCTGAGGGGGAACGCGCCGATGCTGATGGGGAAGATGCACTCCCAGCAGATGTCGCTGATCGGGTTGGCCCACTCGCCGTAGCAGGTGGCTTGGCCAGCCGCCCAGCCGCCACCAGAAACGGTGGCGCCTGCCAGGCCAGAGGCCGTCAGCGCAAAGGCACACAGCAGCTGCTTGGCCGCGCTTCGGAGACGCTGTAGCAGCTTCATTTCGGCGGGATCTCCTGGATCAGCAGGAAGCGACCGTCCTGGGTCACACGCGCTGGCACGGCCGTCAGGCCCAGCCGCTGCACCGTCCGGCCGCCCTGGTCGAAGTACACGGGGCGCTTCCACTCGTTCGACAGTGGGATGGGCGAGCCACCTACCAGGATGGGTTTGATCGGCCCTTTGGCTGCGGCGAGCTCAGCACGGGCCATGGCCACCTGCTTGGGATCGCGGCCGTCGAAGAGGAACCAGGTCGACCGCAGCGACACGACGTCGAGCGGGTTGGCCACGGTCCCGGCCGGCACGAGCACGCGGCCCTTGTCGTCGAGCACGGCCTCGTCGAACTTCACCGAGGGGTCGAAGTGCCAGGTGCGGGGCACCTGCGCGCGCCGCAGACCGGGGACGGGTGCCGGCGTCTGGATGCTGGCCATGACCCGCCGCTTGCCCTCGGCCTCGATCTGCGCGAGCTCGCCTGAGGCCTCCTTTTCGCGCAAGCGGTCCTTGATCGCCTCCACCATGTCGGGCTCAGCGATGGGGTACACGGGCCCGACCACACCCAGGTCGCCGCCGATGGCCTCACCTGGTGCTGCGAGGACCAGGCCGAGTGCCGCCAGCCCGCACAGCCCAGCTAAGCCCACCATCGCGCGCACGGCGAAGCGAAACGAACGCACTGTGGGCTCCATCGCCCGACGCTCGTGGCGGTCGAAAGCAGTACTCACCACAGCCGCACCGCCTTCCCGATCAGGGCCTTGGCCGGCACGAGGCCCATGACCTCGTAGCGAGAGTCCAGCGCGTCGATGTGGGGCGCCCAAACGTAGACGTAGCCAGGGGGAATGGTCTGCGCCTTGATGGGCTGCAGCGGCACGCCATGGCGCGTCGTGGGCTTGCAGCGACCCATGTCCAGTCGGCCACGGGCGGTCTGCAGGTACACGCGGTCGCCTTCAACTTCAATGCGGTCGCCCTCGATGCCGACCAGGTACTTGACGAAGCCGTCGCCTTTGCGAGGGCCCGCGGTTGAGACCTCCCAGCCCATGCTGCGTTGCAGGCGGTACAGCGCGTCCTCGGGGTAGTAGCGCTCGATCGGCTTGCCCGTATAGCCGAAGACCACCAGGTCTCCTGGCGATGCCGGCGTGCCCTTGAGCACCAGCGCCAGGCTGGTGTGCACGCTGTCGGTCATCACCCACGCGAACCCGAAGGACTGGATCAGGATGGCCAGCCACAGCAGGATCACGAACTCACGGGGCAGTTGCTTGCGAATCACCGGCCAGCGCTGGCGGAGCCGGCGCACCAGCCAATGCCCAGCCCTGACGGGCCAAGCCCGCTTACGACCAGGCTGCTCCAGGGAGATCTGCTCCCCGCGGTCGTGGGCTGCGGAGGCCTGTTGAGGGGTAGTTGTCACAGCGGTCACCGTGCGGCTCCTGCGCGCAGCACCAGGCCCATCCGCTTGGCGGTTTCCTGGGTGAAGTCGGGGACCGTGCTGTCGCCGCCGACCACGGTGGCCATGGCCACGATCGCGCAGCGGCACTCGGCCGACAGGTCGGTCAGCACGGCCTCCAGCATCGGGCCGAAGTCGGCTGCGTTGTTCAGCCCCTGGTGTCCAGCGCCACGGCCAGCGCCCGAGGCTGCGGCCGCAGGCCCTGAAGCACCTTCCAAGGCGCGGTTCTTCAGGCCTTGATCGGCGGCTGCATACAGCTTGGCGATGTCGATCAGGGCCAGCCGCGGCGTGCGCGGCTGCCGCACCATCACGTCGTACAAGCCGATGGTCGCCACGCAGACGGCCGTGGACACAAACACCGTCGCCAGCACCGAGGCGGCGGGCTTCATTGCGCCTCCTCGATGCCGCGTTGGCGCAGCACGGCGTCGATGGCCTGGGTGACGGAGGCGCCACGGGCGATCTCGTCGTCCAGCGGCACGTTGTCCTCGGCCCGGTTCGAGAACAGCAGCAGCGTGCTGGGGTTGAGCACCAAGCGCACCACGCCTTTGAACAGCCCAGAGTGCACGTACCACTCGCGGAAGCTGCCGCTGTTGGTGGCGATGCTGGTCAGCAACCTGCGCAGACCGTCATCCAGGCGAATCGCGCTGCCGCTGGCGATCGCCTCGATGGAGTTCTCGCTCTGCTTGCCCATCAGGATGTACTCGCTCTGGTTCCAGATCGAGGCGCCGTAGGGGCTGGTGAAGTAGTGGGCGACGTCCTGGGTCGCCGTGATGGCCGAACCGTTGTACTTGCGCACCCGGAGGTAGAGCTTTTCCAGGAACTCGGCGAGCACGCGGTCGTCGCTGCCGTTGCCGGCCAGCGCTTCCTTGGCTTCGTCCATGATGAAAATCTTCTGGCGACGGCGCTCTTCCAGCATCTCCTGGGTGACCTGGTACAGCAGGATCATCTGCACGACCGAGCGCAGGTGCGGGTTGCTGGAGAGCTCCTGCATCTCGAAGACGATGAAGTCGTTCCCGAAGTCGAGCGTGCAGCGCCCCTCGAAGTAGCTGGCATAGGGGCCACCTGCCGCGAAAGGCGCGAGCATGTCCGCCATGTCGAGGTAGCGCTGATCCTTGGGGCGATCCTCGTAAAGGCGCCCCTGCTTGTAGCGATTCATGACGTCGGTGACCGTCATGTCGCGGCCCTTGGCCAAGTACTCTTCTTTGATCACCGTGGCCAGGGTGGCGTAGATGGCCGGGTCCAGCGACTCGTTCGGGCTGGCCATCTTGGCGAGCAAAGGCTGCAGCACAGCCACGTCGTCGTCGATCCCGCCGACGAGCTCGCCGTCAATCTCCTGCTGATCTGAGATCAGGCTGAAGGGATTCACGCAGATGCGTGCGTCGGGCGTGAACCGCACGAACTGACCACCCACGCGGCCCGTGAGACGCTCGAATGACCGGCCAGCCTCAAACACCCGGACCAGAGCACCGCGCGAGGCGTAGGCATACGCGATCTCCTGCAGCAGCGTGGACTTGCCCGCGCCCACCGCGCCCACGATGGCCACGTTCTTGCCGCCGTTCTTGTTGTCGAAAAAGTCCAGCGAGGTCAGTTGTCCACGCCGACCGACCATCAGCATGGTCGGGGTGCCCGTGCCCTTGCCCTCGGCGACCATGGGCGCCAGGTGGATGGTGTTGCCCGAGGTGCGGAGCTCGAAGCGCTTCAGACGGTGGAGATCGGCGCTGAAGGGCTTGGACATGCCCATGGGGATGGACTGCAGGAGCGCGGCACGGTGGATGAAGCCGTCGACCACGAGCTCGAAGCCGCGGGCACGCCAGAGGTCGCGCAGGGCGCTCTCTGCACGGGGGCCCTGGCCAGGCCGCGCGAACAGCACGATCTGGTGGTAGCTCCACACCAGCTTGCCGCCACCCGACAGCGCTTTGAGGGCGTTGTTCCAGTCCTGGTTGCGTTCGGCCATGCCGGGGCTGTACTTCGCCACGTCTCCCGTCGCGTTGCGCTCGGCCTGTGCCTTGTCGGCGATCGCGGCCGTGCTCATGGCGTCTTGGTCCGGGATCGACACGCCCATGGTGATCAGGAACGGGCACGGCACCTGCAGGCTGTCCTGGAACATGTCGCCGATGAGGGCCGACATGCCCCACAGCGCGAAAGTCTTGGGGGTCCGCTGAACCGACATGAAGCGCAGTTCGACCTTCTCTTCCTCCGTACCACCCAGCCGCTCGACGAGCACCTTGGTCGGGTCGCTCCAGTCGGCGGTGGTGTCGCGGTCGACGACCTGGTCGGCGAGCAGCTTGTTTTCCTCGTAGTGCACCGGGTCCAGGTGACTGCCGCGCAGCCGGCCGGGGTTCAGCCATTCACCGACGAGCTCGATGAGCCGCTCGGCGTCGACCATGGCGGTCGGGAAGTGGGCAGCCAGCAGCGTGCTGCGCATGCCGTCGCGGATGTCCAGCAACTGGTCCAAGCGCTGCAGATCCCGGATGTGCCCCGGCACGGTGACCGAGATGAAGATCTGGAAGTCGCGCACCAGGAACGCGACGTCGTTGGCCAGGGCCTGGCGGGAGCCACGCATCAGGTGGGCGTACCGCCGGCGGGCCATGGTCCGGAAGACGTTGTTGTTGCGGGCCGGCCGGCCGCCACGTGCCTCGGCCTGCTCGACCGCATCCGGGTCAGCCTGGCGGAGGTTGGCGTAGTCGCGCAGCTGGGGTCCCACATTGGGCGAGGCCCACAGGCTGATCTGCATCGTCGCGTCCGTGGGCATGCGCGCGTACAGGCCCTTCAAACGCTCAGCCGTGTCTTGGTTGGCTCCGGTCTGCGGGGTCACCTCCAGCACGAACCCCAGCGAGTCCCTGTTGATGAAGACCCGGTCCGTGGGCCTGTAGGCGCTGTAGGGCAACCAACTGGCCAGGCGGGCGCCGGTCTCGGTCAGGTCCACATGGGGCGACCGCGCCTCGGGCGGCACGCTGGTGTCGGGCATCAGCCAGGCTTTGGCCTGGGCGAACAGGTCGGCGATCACGGCCGCACCTCGCTGGCCTCAGCCGGCTTGCCTGCCTTGAGAGCCTGCGCTTGCGCCTGGGCCTTGCCCATGGCGATCGCTTCTTCCTTGGTCAGCATCTTGGCGCCGGCTGCCGGTGCGGCGGGCGCAGCAGCACCCGAGGAGCTTGTCAGCGCCCCCGGCGCGGACCCCGTGATGGCGGGCCTGGCCGCAGCGGGTTCGACGGGGCCGCCAACGGCCACCGGCATCGCGCGCTGCGGCGCGAACTCGCGGCGGATCTGCGCACGGTTGTGTTCCACCAGCCAGCGGCCGGAATCGATCTGCAGGTAGACGTAGGACTGGTCGTTGAGGTCGCCGTCGGCGTCCTCCCAGGGCGCCACCCAGATGCGGATCACCGTGGGCTCGGACCGGATGGCGCCAAAGGCCGGCGCTTGGTCGCCCCGGGTGGTCGATGCCTTGCGGTACACCGGCACAGCGGAGGCTGTAGCAGCCTGCTCGACCTGGGTCGGGCCGCCTTCGGCTGTCACAGCGGTGGATGCCGACTGCGGCGCGGCCGAATCAGGCTTTGCGCTGTGGAGCCCGAAAGCAGCGCGCTGCGCCGGCAGGTTGCCGGCCCGCTCGTTGTGGTGGACACCGGAGATGCTCTGGCAAGGGATACCCTCAGGCGCCTTGCACTGGAACTCGGAACCGCCGCCCAGGCCGGACATGTTGGTACAGGCAGCCAGGTGCAGGGCTGTCCCAGCGAGGGCGAGGCGGCAAGCGATGCGAACGAAGTCCATGGGTCTGAAGTCCTGTGCTGTCCAGTGCGGCCGCTGCGCTTCAGCGCGGCGCGGTCTTGGGGGTGGAGGCCGTGGTGACCACACCACCGCCAGCGGTCTTGACGGGGCCGATCGGCGGCTCTGCCAGCCAGGCCGCGAGTTGCGGCGCCGACACGGCGCCGGCCTTCTTGCGGCCGTCGGCTGTCACCAGGGTGGGGGTACCGGTAATGCCCAGGCCCTTGGCCAGCTTCTCCACGGCTTGCGAGGGACCCAGGTCGCACCCGGCTGCGGGCGCGGCCGGGGGTTGTTCGCCCTTGAGCATCCAGGCGCTCCAAGCCGCGGAGGGATCTGAAGCGCAGGCGATGGCGCCGACCAGGCGCTTGGACTCGGGCCCCAGGATGGGCAAGGCGAAGGTCACGACCGTGATGTCATCCATGCCGCTGAGCGTCTGCTCCAGCTGGCGGCAGTAGCCGCACTGCGGATCGGCGAAGACGTAGACCGTGCGGCTGCCCTTGCCCTTAACGTGGCGGATCGACCAGGCCTGCTCCAGCGCGGCGACGTCCACGCGTTCGAGCACCGCCTTGCGGTCCGCCGTCAGGTCACGTCGGGCCTGCATGTCCCAGATGTTCCCGAACAGCGCGTAGCGGCCGGTGGCGTCCATGTAGGCCACGTTCTTGCCCATGACCACCTCGTACAGGCCGTCGATGGGCGCGAACTGCACGCTGTCGATGCGGGTGCCAGGGTTGCGCTCCTGCAAGGCCGCGCGCACGCCGGCCAGCCAACGCGCATCGGCAGTGGCTTTCACGTCCGCGGCCTGCGCCACGTCCGGGGCTGCTTGGGCGGCCCCCAGGGTCAGGCCGGCGACGACGGTGGCAGCAAGGCGGCGCAGAGCCCGCGATGGGGTGTTGTGCATGGGGTGAATCTCCGGTGGTGTGTGGTGGAGCGAACTCGTCTGCGAGCTCACTCGTCGTCCTCGCCGCGGGCGGCCTTCATCAGCGCGCTGCGGTCGTTGTCGGGCGAGGAACCGCGAGAGGTGGACCCGGTGATGGCCGGACCGATGGACGCCAACGCCACGTCGAGCGTCACGCCCTGTTGGATCACGATGTCGACGACCCGACCTGGCAGCACCTCGATGACCGGGAAGGTGCGCTCGGCCAGGTTGATGTAGTACTGCGCGAGGCGGTCCAGCGCCTTGCCCACGCCCGTGCCGAAGCCCTGCTTGAGGATGCTGTCGGTGTCGGTCTTGGTGGTGCTGACGGTCCCCAGTGCCGTGGTGGCGGTGACCTGGCTGGCTTGCGCGATGCCCTGGCCAATGCCCGAGGCGATGCCGGCCAGCAAGGCATTGCCCAGGATGGCGCCTTGCTTGGTGACCAGCTTGCCCATCATCCCGTTCATGCCGTCTTCGCCGAAGACGCTGCCCTTGATGGGCACCTCCAGCACCTGGCCGTCTCGCATGACACAGGACAAGAGCGTGGCGCGGATGTAGGCGCGCTCGGCGGAGTGCTCGCCGTAGCCCTCGCCGATCACCAGGCAGTCCTTGACCATGGCGCGGTAGCCGTTGGGCAACACCGACAGGTCGGCCATGCGCAGCAGCACAGGCACGGGGTTGGCCTGGGCCTGGCCACCCGTCGGCGCCGCCAGGCCGCCCAGCAGGACAGCGCGGGTGAAGCCCACCGGCAAGAAGCTGTTGAGCGTGCGAACCGCTTTAGCCTGCGCACCAGGCGCAGCGGGCGCACCCGCCGCGACGGGCTGTGCTGCGGCCGGTGCCGCGTCACCCGCTTTGGTCGGCGCCAGCGACACCCGCATCAGCGAGGGCGCATAGGGGTCTGGCGCGGCCTGCATCGCCACCTGCCCAGCAGCGGCCTGGCCCAGTGGCACGCCCGGCGGGTAGACAGCCTGGTTCGGCGCCGGCAGTCGATCGGCCCTTTGAGCGGGGAAGCTGACCGGGCCGCGAGCAGGCGTAGGCGCGGCAGCCGTGCCAGCGGCACCGGCCGCACCAGGAACAGGTGCAGAGGCAGGCCCAGCGGCCGGCTTGATGGGGATGACCGCCAAGGGCGGCACCGTGGGTGCCGGCGCTGCGGCTGGCGTGGCCGACAGGAAGCCGCGCTCGCGCAGCGCGTTCATTTCGGCGACGAACTGGTCGCGGGTCTGCTTGAGGTCGCTCTTGAGCGCCTGGCGCTCTTCTTCTGCGGTCTTGAGCTCGTCCTTGAGCTTAGCGAGCTCCTTGCCGGCGCCGCCCATCCAGGCGTCCTTGGCGTCCAGCTGGGCACCGGGCAAGCCAGCGATGGGGCGCGCCTTGGGCAGATCCTTGGGCGGACCAGGCTTGACCTCGGGGCCGCCGATCATCCCGGACACCACCAGCAGCAGGATGAGCATGCCCGTGCCGCCAGCGGCCATGTTGACGTACTGGCGTTGCTTTGGGGTCAGCCGGGAATAGACCGGCACATTGAAGCGGAGAGCCATGGGGACCTCTGTGTTCAGTCGTTGCCGGCCTGGCGCACGATCCAGACGGACGTGCTCGCGCCGGGGGCGAGGTTGAGGTTGCGCAGGCCCACCGAGACGACACCCGGCCGGTAGAGCTCACGCTCGTCGACCACCATGGGTTCGCTGCTCACGTTGGTGAGCTCGTAGGTTTCACCGACCAGGCCGGGCACTTCGTAGCGGGCGACCAGTGCGAAGCGCGCTTCTTTCCAGAGCGCCACCTCCTGGCCGCCGCGCGGCAGGCGTTGGCCCTGCACCTCGCCGGCCATGCCAGGCGATGCCATCGCCAAGGTCAGCGCCTTGGCCGCGCGGATGTGTGCGTTCGACTTGCCTCGCGGCTCGGTGGCGGCAGCGCGGAGCTCGCCACCGGCAATGCGCAAGGTCACGGTGTCACCGACCACGTCGGCGGGCTGCAGCAGCAAGCCGACCGTGCCCCGGTCGGTCTTGATGTCGAGCTTGATGGCCGGAATGGTCCCGGTCAGCGGACCCGGCAGCAGGCTGCCATCCATGCCGCGCATGGATGCCGGCGGCACCGGCTTGAGGTAGACCTCGCCTTGCTCATCGTCCTTGAGGACCAGGATGCGGCCACCCGGTGCCTTCTGGGCGTCGTAGACGTCGCCGATGACGTCGAGCACGCGGCCACGCTCCACGCGCAGCCGGGTTTGGTCGCGGACCGAGATTCGGTTGATCGCTGTATCGCCGTCGCGGACCTCCACGATTTGCGCCGCCATGGAGGGCTGCGCGAACACGGAGAGGAAGCACACGCCCACCACCAGCACCGCCCAGAACAGGTCACGCAAGCGCGTGCGGGGGTCGGAGATTTGGTCCAGCATGGGGGCAGTCGTTGGATGGGTTGTCACAGCGGCTTGCGGTGCACTCGGGGTGTGGTCAACGCTTTGCATCAGCCTTCTCCTTGGCCTTGGCTTGTTTGGCAGCGGCTTCGAGGGCCTTGGTGAGCCAGATGTCGTCACCCGGCACTTCCTTCCACTCCTTGATCTGCATGCGGCCACCTTTGGCCTCGAACTGCAGGAGGAAGCTCATGGTTCGGCTGGAGCCGTGCACCTTGACGCCGTTCACATAGGTGTCCAGCTGACCGACCAACGCCACCCGTTGGCGCTCCACGTCGGGGGCCAGCTGTTGCAGCCAGAAGACCGTGGAGGCGTTGGTGTCGATCAGCCGCTTGGCCTGAACCGCCATCTCTTGCTGCATCTGCCCATGGGTGGATGGGTGAACCCACTTGAGCAGCTGCTCCTGCTGCCAGGTGATGCTGTGCGGTGAGGCGTCCAGGATCATGTGGGCCACCCAGGCACCCATCTCTTCCAGCCAGGCGCCGTCGACCTTCTCGCCGACAACGGCGATGGTCTTGCTGCGCGAAGGCGGCTCCAGGATCACCGTCGTCTGCTTCGTCAGTGCGTGCAGCGACAGCACAAGCGCCAGGGCGCCCAGCATGAAGGTGATGAACTGCGCCCGCCTGAGGGCGGAGGCCACCGCCTGGATGTCGGTGAGTTGGCGGTCCGGGTTCATGCTTGCGCACCTTCGGCAGGCATGCCCATGCGGAGGTCGATGGCCGCGCCTTGCGCCTTCATGACCGCCAGGAAGCGCTGCATCTGCGCCTCGGTCTCCAGCACCACCTTCTGCGGACCGCTGCAGTCAGCGGAGGGGGCGAAGGGCGTCCACTGGACGACGATCGCAGCTTGATCGGCATGCGCGATCCGCACGAAACACCCGTTCAGCAGGTTGTAGAGGCCGTCGCGCTGATTGACGCTGCAGTTGATGAACTGGGGCAGCCGCCCGCACTCGTCGTACACGCGCTCGCACTCGGCAGTGATCCGCAGCCGTTCCGCGCGGCGCTCCGGCGTGATGCTGGATTTGAAGGGTCGCAAGAGGTCCATCCGAAGTCCTGGTGTTGCCCGTTGGGGCGGTGGGTGGTTGGGAAGTCAGCCGACAGTCCGGCTGGACCAGTTGGGCGGCACCCGCTGCAGGCGGCTCACCATGGGCGGCAAGTACCAGTAAGCGAGGTGGGTGGCGTAGCCGCGGGGCTTGCCTTTGCGGGCCTTGTGCATGACGTAGCCGACGGTGCCGCCGCCAGCCACGACAACCGGCGTGGGCAAGCCCATCGTCAGCAGCGCAAAGCCGAAACAGGCCGCCGCCATGGCGATGTCCATGTCCACAAAGAGGAACTTCCAGGGGTCTTTGAGACCCATGACGATCTGCGTGTCGTGGTCGTCCATGGCGGCGTGGTGCTGTGGTTGCTCGAAAGCGCCGCGGTCAGATGACCGCGCCGACGACGGTCACGGCACCGGCCAGGCCCACGCCCAGGAAGATGGCGTAGCCGACGAACTTCATGATCACGCTGGTGGCGTTGGCGGCGATGAAGCCGATGGCCGCCACGGCGAAGCCCACCACGGTCAGCAGTTGCTTGCCGTAGCCGTTGATCATGTCGTCCAGCTGCGTGTAGGCCGCCTGCAGCGCCGTACCCGTGTTGGTCGCGGCGCCGACGTTCAGGGCCAGCAGCATCAGTGCCATGGCGCCCAGGACGACCCACAGCAGGTTGGCGTTGATGCGCGGTGCGCGCAGGGCGAAGTTCAGCGTGTTCATTGAGCTCTCTCCAAAGAAAATGGTTCGACGGTTTGGGTTTCAAGTTCGGCCAGGTGGGCGCTCAGTGCGCGCCTGGCCAGCCCCACAACCTGTGGCAGGTGCTCGGGATGTGTGATCAGGAGGGCCAGTGCCCCCTCGACCAGGTACCGCATGTCCAGCCGCGGATCGCGGGTGGTGCCCTGTTTGCCCTTGAGCCACTGGAAAGCCGGCTCGCTGATCTGCAGGGCTTTGCAGTCGTCGTGTCGGCCGTGGCCCGTGGGGGCTCCTGAAGTCCGGGCCTTCGCCCCTTCGGCCGCTAATCGGCCGGTCCCTGAAACTGGTGTGGTGCTGTTGCCGGCCACGTGCGCGACCAGTGCGTCGCGGGAGTGCGCCATCCAACTGCCATGCAGGTGCTCGTGCGCCTGCAGCACCGTGATCGCGCCTTCGACCAGGTAGCGCAGATCGACACGCGGTGCGGGTGCGCGTTCCTGAAGGCGACGAAGCCAGGAGAAGCAGACGTTGCCCACGAGCAGCACCCGCGGTGCTGCTCGTGGTGTGTCGGTGCCCATGCCGGGTGCTGTGGGAGCGTTGCGAACTTCGCTGGTCGACAAGGCAGAAGCAGCGGGCGCGAGGTGGCTCATGTTCATGGTTGGGTGGGTTGGGCTCGGGCATCGCCCGCGAGGGCTGCGGCGATCGGTGGTGTGCCGGTTTCGCGCAGTCGTGTCGTGCCTGGAAGCGCCTGCAGTGCCCGCTGGAGTTCGGGGCTGTCCAGCACCGTCAAGAGGACCTCGGCCCGACGGTTCGGCTGACGTTTGGCCTCGCCTTTGTTGTCGGACACGTAGCAGCAGAGGGGCCGCCCCGTTCCGCTGAGGGTCGGCTGTTTGGCGCTGCCGTCCAGGTGGTCCCGCAGGGCCAGGACCACGGCCAGCGCGCGTGCATCGGACAGCTTGCTGTTCAGGTCCTGGCTGCCCAGGTCATCGGTGAAGCCCGTCACCCGGGCCTCGGTCGAGAGCTTCAGCAGCGGAGCAATGCCCGCGATCTGCGACTTCGAGTGCTCGGTGAGCTTGGCGCTGTTGAACTCGAAGTGGATGAAGGCGGTGAACTGGCGCTGCACCTTGGGCGCTTGGACCCTCGGCGGCGGCACCGGGACTGGCGCAGCGGCCACGCGCACCGGAAGACTGGGTAGCGTCTTGCGTGTCGGCTTGGGGCAGTCGCGGCACGTCTCGAACGACTGCAGACCTGCCTTGTCGAACTGGGCAACCTTGTAGTCGTGGACAGGGGGAGCCAACACGGGCGGCTCCTGCGGTGGGCTGCTGCAGGATGCGAGAACGACCACGACGGCGAGGCCAGGTCCTGCGATCAGGGCGCGGAGGTTCATTGGGTCTTCTCTTGGGTCGCGGTCGACGTGTCGACCGCCGCGGCCAACGAAAGCAGCCGTGATGGGGCTGGTGGCAGTGCCGGCGTCGGCTTGGGCGCCGGCTGGGCATTGGCGAAGGCGCTCAGGTGACGAAACACCTTCCAGGCGTAGGTGGTGCGTGCCCGGGTGCACGCGGCGCCTTTGAGCTCGCTGCACGCTGCGTTGTAGGCACCGACAGCCTCCCAGGTGTTGCCCAGGCGCTGGACCAGGTCCGACAAGATCCACGCGCCAATCTCGATGGACGTGCACGGGTCGCGGAGGTCTTCGGCCTGGATGCCGTGGCGGGCCAGCTTGGGCAGCCAGGCCGTGTTGATTTGCATGAGGCCCACGTCGATGGAGCCTGTGCGGGCCTGGTGGCTGTTGTTGATGGCGTGGGGGCGCCCACCGCTTTCCACTTGCGCGATGGCGCGCAGCAAAGCTGGGTCCAGGCCGAAACGTGCGCCGTGGTGCTCGAAGCAGTCGGCACGTGCGACGGCGCACACGCCCGTCAGCGTGGCGGCTGCGACGATCGTCTGGCGCTTGATTCGGCCGATGAACACCCGTTTGCTCCCCTGGTTGGTCCACTGCCGCTGAAAGAACCCCCGGGCACTGGGCCCGGGGCAATCAGACTGGCGATGAGGCGACGGAATGCATTCGTCGCCACGGGGAGCAATGTGCGTTTCCGCACAAGGTGCGGACAACCGGAAACTCTGTCCCACGTGGGGCAGAGTTTTCGATTGACGAACAGGCTAGCGGCTTGCCATACTGGTAGGTTTTGCGCGGCAAAACCACCGCCTACGGACGCGCAAACACCAATAAAAACAAGCACTTAGCGCCAAAGCGCCGGGTTTGAGGACGGGCTGCTGTGGCATGTGGGAGCTCAAACGGCAGCGCTGCGCTTGCAACGGCCTGTAAGAGCCCGAGAGCAGCCTAAGGGTAATGGCCTGATTGAAAGGGCCGCCGGCCCCCTCCGCTCAAATGCCGCGGGGTGGCCGGCAACGGCCCTAACGGTTAAGGGCCTTGGCTAAAAGTAACGGCAGATCAAGGGGTTAGCGCAGTCCACCCTGATGCGGGTGGACTGCGTAGGGCGGGCCGAGGGCCGATGCAAAAGGCTGCGCCAAAGTCAATCGAAAACCTTGCCCCACGTGGGACAGAGTTTTCGTGCGCCACGGCCGGGTTAGCGACCTAGCCTCTTCGCATGCGCAAGATCTACGCTCACACACCGCACAATCGTGTGGTCACCCCCGGTGCAGTCCTTTGCCGGCCCGCGCCTGCGTCAGCAACCTTTCCTGCTTCACCCTTGTCCGATTCGCCTGCGAACCCACTCGGTACGCCCGAAGGCGAAGGCCAGGACTTGGCCGAACTGCTGCAGGCACTGGGCTTCAGCCACTGGCACGGCCTGCTGGAGTCGCTGATGGCCCGGTACGCGGGCTGGCTGACGCACTATTGGTTGGACGACCGCTTCAACCTCGACGTCTGGCCGCAGGCCGACGTGATTCGGGTGCTGGTGAACTTCCCCAAGGCCCTGGCCGGCAACGACCGGGCCTTTGCACTGGCGCTCAGCCAGTGCGACTTCCTCGTGCGGCTGGCCCGCGACGAGGCCTCCGGGGAACCGTGGGACGCCCTGTCCCAGTCCTACGCCGACTTCCTGAGCGAACACCGCCAGGCCGAGCCGTTCTGGGGCCAGGAGGCCCCTTGGCCGCCTGAGGACTTCGCGCACTGGGCGCTCGCCCAACTGCAGCACCGGCATTGACGCTGGGCGCTTTTGCGCCCGCGTTCATCACCTCCGTCCAGACGACGGAACGGACTTCGCAGCGAGGCGCCGGTGAGCGCCACCAGGACATCAGGAGCCAGACATGGAAACCACCGCGGTCAACGTGCGTGAGGAAGCCAGGGCATTTGCATTGCCCGGCCCTCAATCGAGGCGCGACCTCGTCGCCAGGGTCAGCGCAGGGTTTCTGGCCGGCGCCATCCCGGCAACTGGTTTCGCTGTCTGGGCCCTGCTGTGGTCTGCGCAGTCGCCATATCGAACGGCGCTCGGACAGCTTGCAGTTGGTGTGGCGCTGATGCTGATCTTGTTTCTTTGGGTCAGCCTCAGTGAAAGCCTCCGCCCGGCAACACAGAAACAGCTTGAGCATGTTGAGCGCCTGGCTCATCAGCACGCGGAGGTGCGCCGGTACCTTCGGTCGCTCTGCGATCTGAGCCGACCGATCTTGGCGGCCGACGTCATCCGCTTGTTTCGATGGGAGGCCAAGCTCAAGGCATCGGCCGACGCCATCGCGTGCGCAGCGCAAACCGAGGCGCTGCAGATCCGCATCCGCGCATTGGTCGACGCGCAAACCCGGGCGACGGACAGTTCAACGCCGACCGCGAGCGCAGCACCAGGTCTCGAAGCCTGATCCAAGGCATCTGCATGGACCTCGCATCCTTCCTGAAGGTCGCTTCGATGGTCAGCGCCTTTGCCTTCGGCGCAGCCGTTGTCTACAGGCTGAGCGGCCCCAAGCGCAAGACTGGCACAGCGGTGACTCCACGCGGCAGCGCGGCCAAGAGCCGGGCGCCGGGCGCGCGTCCACCTGCACACATTCCGGTCCGCGGCATCGACGGCATCGTCGAGGCCACGAGCACCAGGTCCCTGGTGATCTCCGTCGAGCGCAGGACACGGCTGTCGCAGTCGGCTTTCCAGCGCGACTGTCAGCCGGTCCTGGAGAGCCTGGCCGAGTTCGTCCAGATGTTGCCGGCATCGGAGTCGCACCACCACGCCCACCCGGGCGGACTGTGGCAACACCTGCTCGAAGTGGCTGACATCGCACTGACCTACCGGGCGGGCCTGGAGCTTCCGCCTGGCGCGGACACCGAGGAGCGCAAGCGGCTGGAACACCGCTGGAGCGTGGCGGTGTTCGCTGCCGCGTTGCTGCACGACGTGGGCAAGCCTGTCACCGACGTCAAGGTGCAGATCTACGCTGAAGACCCACGCTCAGGGCGCCCATGGACGCCTCTGGCGGGCGCCATGCGGGCTTTTGGGGCGCAGTGGTACACGGTGGCCTTCGCCAACCCGACAGAGCGGGACTACGAGGCGCACGCGAAGTTGGGCGCCATGCTGCTGCACACGTTCCTGCCGGCGCGCACCATCCGGTGGCTGGCCGAAGACAGCGATGTGCTGAACCGGCTGCTGGCCTACCTCTCCGGCGAGGACAAGGATGGACCCTTGGTCTCGATCATCAAGCGCGCCGACAGCGAATCGGTGCGCAAGAACCTGCTGCAGGGTCCGAGAACCCGGTTCGCCACGGCGCGAGCTCGACCGCTGATCGAACGCTTGATGGAGGCGCTGCGGCGCATGCTGGTCGAGGGCGCCAGCCTGCCGCTGAACCGGCCTGGCGCGGCCGGCTGGGTGCACGACGGCAAGGTGTATTTCGTCTGCGCCAGGCTCGCCGACGAGGTCCGCAACTACCTGTCCCAGCATGAAAGCCTGCAAGGCGTTCCCGGGAAGGATAAGAACGACCGGCTGTTCGACACGTGGCAAGAGTACGGCGCCGCGGAAACGGCACCCGATGGCGGCGCCGTGTGGCGCATCAAGGTGGAGTGCGACGGGTGGGCGCCACCCGATGCCTTCACCGTGCTCTGCTTCAGCCTGGACAAGCTCTACGAGCCTGGCCAAGCCCCTGCGAACATGAAGGGGCGTGTCGTGCCCGTACAGGCCGCTGGCGTGCCTGCACAGAGCGCGACAGCCGCGACACCTGCAGCCGCTCCTGCTGCACCTGCTGCTCCTGTCACCAGGCCACTGGCACAGCCTCCTGCACCTCATCCCGCTGCAGCACCATTCGAGCGGCGCGAGCCGCCGCTGCTGCCGCCTGTGGTGGTGCCCGTAGTGATGCCCCCTGCGCCGGCACAGGTCGAACCGACCTTGACCGGGGTGGACAGCACGCCTGCCGCTGGCACAGCCATTCCAGATCCCGACACCCCGGTCATGCAGCGGGTGGAGCCCGCTGCGGTGCCGGCCCAGGGGCATCCCCTGGCACAGCCTGAAAGCGTCACGCAACCTGAGCGGATGCCTGCGGCCGACGTTGAGCCGAAAGCGGCGCCCGTCCAACGGGCACCCGCGGCTGCAACAGTTTCAGACGACGACGATCGGCTGACACCGGCCGAGTCCGCGAGCCTGGCGCCGGAAGACGCCAGACCGACGACGACGCCCGAGCTTGGCAAGCCGCTGCGGCCGCGCGAGAAGGGTCAGCGACCGGCTGGCGCAGCGGTAGGAGCGGGAAGGACCCCAAGTCCGGCTGCAACAGCTTTGATGGCCTGGGTTGCCCAAGCCGTGGGGTCAGGGGCACTCAAGTACAACGAAGACGGCGCCCTGGTTCACTTCGTGCCCGAAGGGGCGCTGCTGCTGACACCGGAGATCTTCCGGCGCTTCCTGAACGAACACGAAGGCGTCAGTGACGGGCCGATTGCGGCCCTGCGCCAGTCGCATGGCGACCGCGCCTTTGCGCGGCTGCAGAACGAGCTCGCCAAGAGCGGCTGGACGGTGCGCAATGGCGACGAGAACATGCACTACTACGCCTTCACCAAGGCGGACAAGTCGCTCTCTCGCACAGCGTCGTTCTGCCTGATCGGTAAGCCCGAGCTCTTCTGGAACCCGGTTCCCGCGCCCAACGAGCGCATCACGAAAGCCCCGCGTCCCAAACGCATGACCCTGCCAGCGGGCGCGGTCGTTGAAGGCCGCGGTGGCGCCATGAGGAGTTCAGCATGAGCAGCGGCCCGATCGATAACGTCTTTCGACCGCCCTACGAGTACGCCACCGTGGTGGGCGCCATGGCCATTGCCTGGCCGATGCTTCAATGGCCAGCGCTGTTCCTCTTCACGCCCATGCAGGCCTGCGCCGGGGCAGCGGGCCTGGTGGCGCTCAGCGCCTGGCGCATGGTCCAGGCCAACAGGGTGCGTCGGTTCCGCAAGGCCGTTCGGGAACTGGAGCCCTATGCGATGGTCCCGACCGAGGTGCCCTGGTCCAGATCGACCGTCTTTCTGGGCATGGGGTTCGAGTGGACCGCCAGGCACACCCAGCGCATGACGTTGCTGGCACAGCCAGAGAACGAGCACCTCAAAGAGCCGTCAGGCCTGTACCGCTGGGCCCGCTCTGTGGAGCGCAAGCCCGATGCCCCGCAGTGGCTGACGAAGTGGACCTCGAAGGACCACCCGTGGAACCCCGTGCGGCCGCTGCCGCCCGTGGGCGGGAACCCGGCCTTGCACGGGGTCGAGATCGACGAGGAGGAGATCCACACCGCCCTGGGCGAGTTGAACAACCACATGATGGTCTACGGCACCACGCGGGTGGGCAAGACCCGCCTGGCGCAGATCCTCATTGAGCAGGACGTGGCCAGAGGCGATGTGGTCATCGTCTTCGACCCGAAGGGTGACGTCGAGCTCCTGCTGGGCATGTACGCCGCGGCCGTGCGGCACGGGCGCGTCGACGAGTTCCAGTTGTTCCACCTGGGGTTCCCGGAGATCTCCAGCCGCTACAACCCAATCGGCAACTTCGAGCAGATCACCGAGGTGGCCACGCGGGCGACGGGCCCGCTGCCCGCCGAGGGCCAAAGCGCAGCGTTCAAGGCCTTCGCCTGGCGCTATGTGAACGTCATCGCCCGCGCGATGTCTGCGATCGGCGAGCGGCCGGACTTCAAGAAGATTTACGCCTACGGCGTGGCCATCGACTCGCTGGCCAAGCGGTACTTCACCGACTGGCTGGACCGCAAGGTGCCGGACTGGCGGGACCGCTTCAACCCGTACCCCACCAAGGAGCAGAAGGACCTGGTGCAGAAGGCCGAGAAGAACGGCCGTGACGTCGAGCTCCTGCTGCTGGCTCAGTTCTTCAAGACCAACGGCTATGAGGACGCGATCTTCGATGCCATCGCGTCGGTCCTGGCCAACGACCGGACCTACTTCGAGAAGCTGGTGAACTCGCTGTACCCGCTGCTGGAAAAGCTCACCACCGGCAAGGTGGCTGACTTGATTTCCCCGGAGTACGACGACACCCAGGACGGACGGCCCATCCTGGACTGGATGTCGGTCATCAACAGAGGCGGGATCGTCTACTGCGGCTTCGACTCTCTGACGATTCGTGATGTGGCCGAGGCGGTCAGCGCTTCCATGATGGCCGACCTGACCTCGACCTTCGGCCGCATCTACAAGCACGGCTCCAGCTATGGCATGTCGGCCAAGGAAGGCCAGCGACGGGTACGGCTGCATGCTGACGAGCTCAACGAGCTGATAGGGCCTGAGTTCGTCCAGGCCGCCAACAAGGGCGGCGGCGCAGGCCTCTTCATCACGGGCTACAGCCAAACCACCCAGGACATCGAGGCCAAGGTCGGTTCGACCGCCAAAGCCGAGCAGATCGGCGGCAACCTCAACTCCATCGTGATGCTGCGGGTCAAGAACCTGCAGACAGCCGAGCGGCTCACCAGCCAGCTGGACCAGGTGCGGGTGTTCACGCGGCTGCAGGCCAGCGGCGTGTCGGACACCAACGACCCCACGGAGATGGCCGACTTCGCCTCACGCAACGAGGACCGGATCACGACCGAGAAGGTCCCCATGCTGGACCCATCGTGGCTGATGAAGCTGCCAAAGGGGCAGGCCTTCGCCCTCCTGGAGGGCGGCAAGCTGGTCAAGATTCGCATCCCGCTGCCATTGCCGGCCACCGAGGAAGGTGTGCCGGCGAACTGGGGCCAGATGCTGGCGCAGATGCGCACCGGCTACGAGACCTACGTCTCGTCGAACCCGGACGAAGGGCTGACCGTGGAGGGCACTGGCGGTGGCTACTAGCTCTGGCGCGAACATCGACCATGGCGTTCTGGTGCGCCAGTGGAAGTGGCCCCTGCGGGTGCTGTTCTGGTGGGCGACGATCGCCTTCTTCGTGTGGGTGGGTACGTTGACCGTCCACTGGGCCTGGGCCCGACACAGAGCCCCCGAGTACCCACTGGGACATGCCCAGGCGGTGTTGCAGGCGGAGCTCCACGAGTTGGCCAAGCTGGAGCCCGTGCTGTTCGACCCGATGGCAGCAGCCGGTTGGATCAGCCGCACCATCCACGAGGCAGCCGTCGATACATCGCTGGTCGTGGCCAGGGCAATCATGAACTGGCCGACCTCGATGCGTCGAAACGCTGCGAGCGAGGAGATCCGGGTGAAGCCCGATCCTGGCGGCGACTTCGTGCGCCGGCAGTTCGAGGCTGCCGGCGACGGATGGCTGCTTGTCGTGACCAACACGGGGCTCTTTGCGGTGCGGACCGCCACCTACCTGTGTGCGCTGCCGCTGCTGGGCTTGGGGATGGCCCTCGGCGCCACCGATGGCCTGGTGGCCAGGGCCAAGCGCAAAGCCTGCGCTGGTCATGAGTCGGCCAGCATTTACCACCGGGCCAAGCTGGCGATCAGCTTCGTGGCGATCCTGGCCTACGTTGTGTACCTCGCGCTGCCGTCGGTGACCCAGCCGATCGCGCTCTTGATGCCGGTCGCCATCGCGCTGTCGGTACTGGTCCGACTGCAATGCGCCTTCTACAAAAAGTACCTGTGACTGCAATCCACTTCCCTATTCGGGTCAGAAGCCATACGCTTGATTCCGCCATGGGGATACAGGGCAGTGCGCGGTTTGCATGGTTGTCCATGCGACCTCGCCTAGCTTGCTGTAGCAGGGAGTTGAGGTTTTCGACGCCGATTGGGCGTCACGTGACGGCCCGTCAGCGGACGGCCGCCAAACGAGCAGTAGCCCGCGTATTCAGCAAGTGCGCGGGCCTGCACGAAGCACAGGGCGTGGCCCGTGTGCTGTTCCCCTCGGAGCATGGACCCATGGACTTAGGAAACCCGGTGGACACGCTGTCCACCCTCTTGAATCGCTACCTGCGAACGAACCTCCTGGCTGCGCCCACGCAGGCTCGCTACGAACTGGTCACCCGAAACTTGGCCAAGTTCATCGGGGGCGAGACGGCCCACCCCAGCGACATCGCACTCTCCCGGATCAACCCGGACGTGATGATCGACTTCCGGGCCTGGTCGCTCCAGCGCATGCGCGCTGTTTCCTTCAACACCGAGCGGCGCCATCTCTCGGTGCTGTTCAACGCCGCGGTGCGTGAGGGGAAGATGGCCTTCAACCCGTTCCGGAACGTACCCAACGCTCCGGTGACGCGGTGCCTCCCGAAGGCCTTGAGCAAGGACTCCATGATCGACTACATGGACTGGCTGAAGACGGCCAGTCGGGTCGATGCGAAGGGACGCCAGGTCGACCTGGTGCAACCGCAGTGGTTCTGGCACATCGTGCTGCGCACCTTCTACTTCACTGGGATGCGCAAACGTCAGCTGCTAGGCCTGGTGTGGGATGACATCGACTTCGCCGGCAAGACGATCCTGCTTGCAGCCACGTCGTCCAAGACCCGGCGTGAGTGGAAGGTCCCGTTGCCGGACCCGCTGGCGGAGGATCTCAAGGAGTTGCGCAAGCGCACCACGGAGGTCACGCAGGAGCGCCTGGGCCCACGTCAGGTGTTTTGCCTGCCGTTGTTCAGTGAGCGTAGGACCACTTTCAGGCACAGCCAGATGCGGGCGGACAACCTGGACAACTTCTTCCAGCGTCTGCGCCGAGCAATGCCGGCAGACGCGCCGAAGCTCAGCGCCCACCGCATCCGGCACACCACCTCGACCATCCTGGCCAACAACGTGCGCAACCTGAAGGTGGTGCAAGAGCAGTTGGGCCACTCGTCGATCAACACCACGTACATCTACGTCCACCCCGACATGGATGCGATGCGAAAGGCTCTGGAATCTCTATGACGTCGAAAGTTTGACAACTGCCCCACATAGGGCAGAATGAGTGCAGGGGATAGGTGCAGACGTTCAGTCTTAGCCGCTACCCAGTTAAACGAAGACTCACCGACAAGGGTGCCAAGCCCAGCGGACAGCAGCCAGCCACATGTGCGACTGTTAATCCGTAGGTCCCTGGTTCGAGCCCAGGTCGGGGAGCCAAGTAAACAGAGAGTCAGCAGGTAAGCGCCTGCTGACTTTTTTGTTTTCTGCCAGTTTTGCGCCCGATGAAACTTCTGCACCATCGCCGGCGGTATGTTGTCGCTCTGCGGCGTCAGCATGAGCGGGCTTGTCGGGCAAGACCACCGACATGGCGGCCTTTCAGGAGAACAGCAGGCTTCTCCCCGCGCCTGGTCTTTCGCAGCACGGGTCAGCAGCAACTGCCTGCAGCAGGCGAGACGGCAACTCACGGTCAGCTGTGCTTGGTCCGCCGGTGACGAGCCTCGACAGTTTTCCGCTTTAAGTCATCGCCGGCGACTGCTTCGGCGGCGCATAGAGTGGCAGCACGCCGCCCGTGGAGCTGCACCATGCCAACCGTCCAGTCCCCTGCCCCCAACCTCCAGGACACTGACGCCGCCGTGTTCTTGCGCATCGGCACCGTCATCCGGATGACGGGCCTCGCCCGCTCGACGATCTACCGCCTCGTCGCGCAGGACCAGTTCCCTTCACCCGTGAAACTGGCACCCCGTGCTGTGGCTTGGCGCCGCGTGGACCTGGAGCGCTGGAGCGCGGCCAGGCCCACCGTCGCGCATTGATGGGCTCGTCGGTCGCGGGTCAACCGCTCGGGCCCGGAAGCTGGCCACCGGACCCTGACGATCGTCGGCACGAACCCGCGCAGCTTTTGCCGCCGGCCACTCCCGTCAGGCCCTCATCAGCACCTTCAGCAGCAGCCCCATGAGCAGCAGCACGCCCGCCACGCGGCCCCAGCGCCAGGTCGTGAACCGGTAGCGGTGGTTCACCCACCACGCGCGGTGCAGCCGCTGCAGCGCGCAGAGGATCGCCACCGCCGTCACGAACGGTCCGACCAGCCCGACAGGCTCGGGCGCCCTTGACACCAGCAGGATCCACAGCATGGGCCATAGGAGCGCGTCGATCGCCGCTAAGCCACGCCGGCCGGGCCAGTCGCAGGCGTCGGGCTGCGGAGTACGAGCTATCAGCACCCACATGATCGAACTCCCCAGGTCATGACCGCGGCAGGCGCCCATGCGCGTCGAGCCGCATGCCGTTGATTGCCGGGAGATCCTGCGCTCTTCGGTCCTCCTTGTGTGAACGACACGGCAACCTTTGGTGAGCGCCGGCGCCCGGGTGGTGATTCATCGGGCCGTCAAGCACCCGGCGACGGGCCATGCTGCGAGTGGTGTCCTTGCGCCCGATGGTTGAGACCTACAGGCCTGGCGTGACCAAGCAAGCACCGAGTGCATCGACCGTGTGACACGCGGGCGCCACGTTGACCGCCCATCATCCTGCAACCTTGGGATCGCTTGCGAAAACAATTGGCGCCGTAGTGGACAAGTCCGAACGACTGCGGTATCTCTACGGCCTGCAAGAAGCCCGCACCTGCGGGACCCTCAAGCCGCCTGTCCGAGCGGACCGTGCAGTACCGATCACCGCTTGGAGCAGTCATGCGCCGTTGTCACGAGGCGCCGGCCGCGGGCGTTGCGGCCACGAAGGCGTCGAAGTTCGTTGCATTAGGGGTCACTTGGGTGTCCCCGTCTGTCGATGCTGGCTCGCCCGTCGAGGTGCCGCGATGAACCGCGCGCCACTCCCCGGCTCATCGCGGCGGCGCCAGCCGGCCGCGCGCGGCGGCACCAGCGTTCTCCCGCCAGATCCCAGCATGCGCTCGCTGCGCGCCGAAAGTCGCCGCGGCGAAGTGCGGTTCTTCCTTCAACGCGTGGCAGGAGGTCTCTATGTCGAACGAGAGGACATTCCCCGGCGAGGGCTCAGAACACTGCAGTCCCTGCACTTCGACGGTTCCGATCCGTTCAGACGATGGTGCGAAGGCGACCCGATTCGGTTCGAGTACCCGCTCCTGCACGTCAACCTCAAACGCGAGGGCGACGAGCTCTGGCGGCTCGACGCCGGTGACGGCATCGCTTGACCCGCAATCGCTGGCCGAGATCGTCTCCACCATCGACTACTCGGCCCGCGTGGGCGCCGTGGTCGAGCGCATCGCCGACGCGGCGGACCCCCGGTCGGCCCTGGCGCTGCTGCGAGAGTGTGTCGCGACTCTTGGTGCCGAGCACGCGGTGTTTGTCAGCTTCGTGCGCGACAGCGCTGATGTCGCGGCATGCCGCTTCATGCTGGCGTGCGATCCGGGCTGGTGTCAGGCCTACCTCGACACCGGTTGTCTCGCCCACGATCCCTGGCTGGCGTATGCAGCGCACCACGCGGAGCCGATCGTGGCGAGCACTCTGCCCGTCATCGACGCCGACAGCCGTCGCGTCGTCGACCTGGCGCGGCACAACGGCTTTGCCTCGGCTGTTCTGGTGCCGGCCCACTCTGGAGCCGGGCACTCGCGCATCAGCCTGCTGTGCCTCGGGTCAGCCCGGGAGGGGTACTTCGAGGGCGAGGGCTTTGCCCGGTTCAGGCTGGGTGCGCGCCTGCTGGCAGCAGAGCTGCATGACTGGTGGTTGGCCCGCCTGCGTAGAGAGCTCATCGTCAAGGCCCGCATCACGCCGGCCGATCTGGAACTGCTGCGGCATGAGCGCCAGGGCCACAGCAGCAAGCGCATCGCGACCGAGCTCCAGGTCAGCAAGAGCTCCATCAACTCGCGGTTTCAGCGCATGAACATGAAACTCGGGGTGCCCAATCGGCGCATGGCGGCCCGGCTGGCGGTGGAGTGCGGATTGCTGCTGAGCTGATGTTGGTCTTGGCACCGACCCTGGCAGGATCCATTGCGCCGTCCGTGTGACAGGCCGTTGATTCACCGCCGTCTGGAGATGCCCTGCCCGCTCGTTGCGATTCGACGACATGGTTGGCGTTGGGCGACCATGGGTCATCATTACCGGTGAATCGACACCGACATGCTTCGGCTGCTGTCCGACAGGCAGACAAGTGATGACGCTGCGACTCACTGGCCTTGCACTCGCTATGCGGATACGCCGGGGCACCTCGTTGACCTTCGCCAGAAGCCCGTGCTCCGACACTGTCACAGCCAAATCCGTGTTCCAGCTGAGTGGCTGCTCGCGCCGGACCAAGCTTGCCGACTGGCAGTGGGTCGGTCTACCAGGCCGAGAACGCGACCGTCAGTTGAAGACTGAACTCAGACGATCGTGTTCGCGGAGCGATCGTCGGCCTTCGCCGAAACCGGCCACTCGGCGACACTGGTCATGAGGGACTGCTGCGCTCACAAAGCGAACAGTCGACGCTGCCCGCATGGCCGATGGCGGACGGATGACTGCTTCGACATCGTGCGAACTCACCAAATCGACCCATATCTGCCCGTCAGGCTTCTCCAAAGCGGTCCGATGCTCGGCGCTGGCTTTTCAAGGTTCGCTGCTCCGAAGCGGCCGTTCGTTGCCTCCGGCAGTCGGCCACTGGGAGTCGGTCGCGACCGGCAGCCGCCAGGGTCGATGTGAATGTCGCGCGGCTGCAGCCACCGACGATCGAGAGGCCCCGCGTGCGCACAGTCTTGCAGGACAACGGCTGCTCACGGGCGCTTGCGGTGGAGGCGGTGGAATCAGGGCTTCGGCAGGGTGGAACTGGCCGGCGGCCAGCAAGCCCGCCTGGCGGCCCGAGAGGCGCATTCGTTGTCCAGCTGCTTCAGGCGCCGCGGCATCCGCCCAGGTGGATTTCGCGTACAAACGCGGACCCGCGCGCTCGCGCTTCCACGCAACCCATCCCCGAAGATCCATGCACTCGCCAGTCACGACCCGCTCGCTCCGCCAAACCCGCCTCGCTCTTGCGGCGAGCAGCCTGCTCGGCCTGCCTGCGTGGGCCAACCACGGCGGACCCGTCACTGGCGCGCCTCAGACCATCATCATCCAGGGCAGTCACTACGACAACGCGGTGGGCACGCAGGACGCCGCCTCGGCGGGGACGATTCGTCGCGAGCTGCTGCAAAGCCGCCCGGCGCAACGCCCCGGTGAAGTGCTGGAATTCGTGCCTGGCGTCATCGTCACCCAGCACTCGGGCGACGGCAAGGCCAACCAGTATTTCCTGCGCGGCTTCAACCTCGACCATGGCACCGACTTCGCCACCCGCATCAACGGCATGCCGGTGAACATGCCCACGCACGGCCACGGCCAGGGCTACAGCGACATGAACTTCTTGCTGCCCGAGCTGGTGGACCGCGTCGAATACCGCAAGGGCCCCTACTTCGCGACGGTGGGCGACTTCGCCGCCGCCGGGTCGGCCGACATCCAGTACGTCAACAGCGTGGCGGCGCCCTTTGCGCAGGTGACGCTGGGCGAAAGCGGGTACCGCCGCGCCGTGGCCGGCGGCTCGGGGCAGGTGTCCCCCGGGGTGACGGCGCTGGGCGCACTGGAGGTGATGAACACCGATGGCCCCTGGACCGTGCCCGAGCGCGTGCGCAAGCTCAACGGCGTGTTCACGCTCAGCGGCGGCACGCGCGCCCAGGGTTGGCATGTCTCGGCGCTGGCTTACCGGTCGAAGTGGACTGCCACCGACCAGGTGCCGCAGCGCCTGATTGACGCCGGCAGCTTCAGCGGCCGGCCCTTCGGCCGCTTCGACAGTCTCGACCCGACAACCGGTGGCGAGAGCCACCGCAGCAGCCTCTCGGGCGACTGGCACGTCGACAGCGCGGCCGGGCGCACGCAGGTGTCGGCCTACGCCTTGCGTTACGACCTCGACCTCAACTCGAACTTCACCTACGCGCTGGAACGTCCGGCCGATGGCGACCAGTTCAAGCAGACCGACAAGCGCACGGTCTACGGCACGGATGTCGAGCACACCTTCAACCACGACGTCGGTGCCTTCCCTGCGCGCACCGTGGCCGGCGTGCAGCTGCGCCACGACCGCATCCGCGTCGGCCTGTTCGACAGCGTGGCGCGCCGCATCACGAACACCGTGCGCGAAGACGAGGTGCGTCAGACGCAGCTGGGCGTCTTTGCGCAGACCTCGCTGGAGTTCACACCCGAACTGCGCGCCGTGCTGGGCCTGCGCGCCGACCGGCTGCAGGCGCGCGTCAACGCGCTCACGCTGCCGGCCAACGGCGGCAGCGCCAGTGACACCCAGCTCTCGCCCAAGCTCACCGTGGTGTGGTCGGTCACGCCCAAGACCGAGCTCTTCTTCAACACCGGGCGCGGCTTTCACAGCAACGACGCGCGCGGCATGACGGCGCGCACCGACCCCAAGAGCGGTGACCCCGTCGACTCCGTGCCCGCGTTGGTGCCCTTGACCGGCGCCGAGATCGGCCTGCGCACCGAAGCCGTTCGTGGCCTGCAGAGCTCGGTGTCAGTGTGGGGCCTGCGCTCGGCCAGCGAGTTGGTCTACATCGGCGACGCTGGTGCCACCGAGGCGAGCCTGGGCAGTCGCCGGCGCGGCATCGAGTTCAGCAACCGCTGGCAGCCTGTGCCCTGGTTCCTGTTCGATGCCGACATCGCCTTCAGCCATGCCCGTCTCAACGACGGCAGCCGCATCCCGAACGCCATCGACCGCGTGGCCAGCGTGGCCGGCACGCTGAAGAACCTGGACGGCTGGACGGCCAGCCTGCAATGGCGCTACCTCGGTGCCGGCGCGCTGACTGAGGACAACAGCGTGCGTTCCTCTCCTTCTTCCACCTTCAACCTGCGTGCCACCAAGGCCCTGGGCAAGGTGCTGGGCGCACAGGCCAGCGTGACGCTGGATGTCTTCAATCTCTTCGACCGCAAGGTCAACGACATCCAGTATTTCTACGAGTCGCAGCTGCCGGGTGAAGCCGCGCCCGTGGCCGACCGCCATGTGCACCCCGCCGAGCCGCGCAACCTGCGCCTGACGCTGCAGGCCAGCTTCTGATGCGCGCCTGGTCTTCTCTGCCGCCGCTGGCCATCGCGTTGGCGGTGCTGGCTGGCAACGCCGCGGCCCACGACAGCTGGTTTGTCGCGCTTCCACGCACCGACCGCGGCGAGGTCGTGCTGGCCCTGGGCACCGGCGACCGGTTTCCGGTGATGGACACCACCATCCCGCTCGCGCAGCTGGCCCGCACGGGCTGCCAGGGCGAGGGGCAGCAGCGCCCAGCACCGATGCGCTGGGTGGCGGACCGGCCCATCGCCGTGGTGCTGCGCTCGGCGCGCCCGGTGCCGGCCACGGCGGCACTGACCTGCTGGGCGCAACTGCGTCCCATCGACATCGAGATCGACAACGCCACCGTCGGCATCTACCTCCAGGAAGTGAACGCCAGCCCGGCCGTGCGCGAGCGCTGGCAAGCCCTGCGTGCACGCGGGGTGCGCTGGCAGGAGAGTTACACCAAGCACGCGCGCATCGAACTCGGCGCGCCCGAGCTGCCGGCTGGGACATCGCCGACGGCAGCGCCCGCGCCAGTCGTCGGTCTGGGCCTGGACCTGCGCCTGGAAACGCCAGGCCCGCTGCGCGCCGGCGACACCCTGCGCGCCCAGCTCCTGCGCGATGGCCAGCCCCTGGCCGGCCAGCCCCTGGAGCTGCACAGCGACCTGAGCCCCGTGGGCATCTGGCGCCAGACCGATGCCGACGGCCGCATCAGCGTGACGGTGCCGCTGGCCGCGAACTGGCTGCTGCGCGGCGTGGAACTGCGGCCGTCAGAAGCCAAGCCCGACGCCTGGGACAGCCGATTCATTACGCTGGCTTTCGAGGTGCTGCCCAGGCGTTAAGACTTCGGCGGTGGTGCATCGAATCCGCAGCTCGATGTCAGCACCATCGATGGGTGGGATGACATCGCCCCTGGGCCACCAACAACGTTCGGGGGCTCACTCCAAAAGGTGTGCTGCCGTCCTGGTCAGGGGGCGCAGACGTTACCCTTGAAGGCCAAGCGACCGTCCCTCGAAAAAAATGCTCCGGGCCGTCAGATCCATGGCTGACCCGACCGCAGTGGGTCGGCCACCGCCAGTCGGGCGCGCGATCTCACCGCGGAAAGCTGACGCCCAACTTGGGCCCCCGGATAGCTGACGTCCACGGCCGGCAGTGGTCGACCCAAACCCGCCCGTCAGGCTTCTCCGAAGCGGCCCGACGCTCGGCCCCACTTCTTTCGGGTTCTACGTCTCCGAAGCAGCCGTTCGTGGCCAACAGGACCCGGCCACTACCGGTCGGTCGCCCCGTACGCCCAGTCGTGGCCTCGGCGAGCAGCTGAACGACAGGTTTAAGGCGACGAGTCTGGGCCTGTCTTTGGCTTGACCCGGCTACAACCGGCCCCTCGTGATACGGTCAGGATTTCCACTGCTGGTCCGCCTTGGATGACCGGTTTGCGGCGTACCAATCGAACTCCGCTTCGGCTCGACCCGGCCACAAGCGGAAGTCCAGGTCAGGCTGCTTCGAGGTGGCGAACCAACACCGCTGTCTCGATTCCGAATGAGCCACACACGGTCAACTTGCCGGTCTGCTACAGCCCAACTAGGCTGGCTTCGGGCGGGGCCAGCACCCCATGAAACCGAACGAGGTGCAACCTCGGCCGCGGCACCAGCGCAGCCAGCCGCTGCAGCGGTGGCTGTAGCTCAGTTGGTAGATTCCCAGATTGTGATTCTGGTCGTCGTGGGTTCGAGTCCCATCAGCCACCCCACCGAACCCTCTTGGTCCGCACAAGGCCCTGATCTTTGACGAAATCAGGACCTTGTCGCTTCAGGGCTCAACCGGGGTTGCAACTGCTGCTGGCCGATGACCCGCGGCGCCAGGCTGGCCTGGACGATGCCGAGTTCAACGAGCTGGGTGCCGGGCTGGCTGAGCAGCGCAAGCAGCTCGGGCGCATGCTGGCCCAGGCGCGACCTGCGGGCCTTTGCCGAGGGGCAAGGCGTTCGTCGCCTCGGCGCCGTCACGCCGCAACTGATGGCCGCCTGCGCCGAGCGCAAGCTCGAGCGTGGGCTTGCCGTGCCACCCATCAACGAACGCCTTCTCAAGGCCCGAACCATCTTTAAGCCGGTGACGGCGTTGGTCTGGTTCGGGGCAGCAGACGATGGTTTACAGGGTCTGCGCGATGGCGCTGCGCCGACGCCCCGCCCAGCCTGCCACGGCCAGCGCCGCCAGGACGAGCGGAAGGCTGACGGGCTCCGGAATGGCGAAGTTGGACAGCGGCTCGGGCGCGGGGATGTAAGGTTCGAGGGAGCGCGGGTGCCAGCCGCTGCGAAACATCGAAAACCAGTCTAGGGGGCCAAACAGCGAGCGTTCACCCCCGAGGGCGGACGCCATGGCGTCATCGGGGTTGCTGCTGTGCTGCAGCCCGAAGACGTGGCCCAACTCGTGCATGACCACCGAGGCAAAGTCCATCTCGGGAAACGAGAAGAAGTGGCGCAGCCCTTGCGGGCTGAAGCGCACCCAGCGCTGGGCCTCGGCGCTGCGAATGTCGTCATCGACGTACCACTCCTGCGCCTGGAATGCGCCGGCATAGGGGTTGGCCAGACCGCGCTGCTGGTAGTAGGGCGTGAGGTAGTCGTAACTCCTGCCGGTGTCGAACACCATGCTGCCTCCCCAGCCGCTGAAGCCCAGCCCCGGGCCTCCGGTCAGCGTGCCGAGGGTGGCCACGCCGAGGGTGTTGCCGACGAGGTCGGCGGCGCCCATGAAGATGCGCACGGTGTCCGCGGGGAGGCTCTGGTTGCTCAGCACCGTGGGTGCCGGGACGCTCTGGGGGGCTGTGTAGTAGGCGGAGAAGTCGGCCATCCCAATGCTCACGCCCGACAGCGCTGTGCGGCTGTTGACGATGTTGCTTTCGAAGATGCTGGCCACTTGGTCCACCACGCGCCGCTTTTCGGGCGTGAAGAAGTTCAGCGTGTCGTGGCTGTAGTCGAACTGGATGACGATGCCGGCTTGCGAGGTGCTGGCGGCGACCAGCAGAACGGTGGCAGCGAATGCGGTGAGACGGGGCTTTTTCATGGTGCCGCGAGTCTAGTGATGCACTGCTTCGGGCGCCTCACTTGATCTCGGTAGGCCGGCCCCGCAAGCGCGGGGGGCCGGCTCGCCCAGGGCCCGAAAGATCAGTGTTCTCTCACGCCCGCCGGTGGCCCGCAAGTGCTGCAGGGTGCTCGTGCACCAACCGACATCATGGGATGTCGATGCACCTGCCAGGCCGTGGATGCCCCCCCTTTTTGCAGCCAGGCTGCGGGAGTCGACTGAGGCCCGCTTCCAGTCCAAGCGCTGGGCGTGCGCCAAGCGCGCCAGCAGCACCTGATGCACCTGCGCCCAGACACCGGCGGCCTGCCAGTCGCGCAGCCGGCGCCAACAGGTCACGCCCGAGCTGCAGCCCAACTCGGCCGGCAACAGCGGCCACGAGATGCCGGTGCGCAGAACGAACACGATGCCGGTGAGCGCAGCGCGGTCGTCCACGAAGGGACGGCCACCCTTGGGATGTGGCGGGTGACGCGGGCGGCTTCAGGGCGACAAATTCGAAGGCGCGGATGTCTGTTGAGGGTCGGCCTGCGCCGGTCGGCCACGCAATCTCACCGCAACAAAGCTGACCTTCGACCTGAGCCACCGGATAGCCGGCGTCCACGGCCGGCAGTGGACGACCCCAAGCAGAAGTCTGCGTCCGACAATTGCAGACGTTCGTGTGCGCAGCTGCCCCTCATATTGCGATGACGACAAGCGCACTGCCGTCGGAGGACTCGGCTGCGTCGTCCACGCCCAGGAACGGCTCGCAGTCACATCGAGCCGCCGCGGGCTTTCGCGGGCACGCTACAACGCCACCGTCGAGATAGCCGGAACAGCGGCGATGACGGCCACGCCGACCAGCAACGCGGCGAGGTAGGGCCAGATCGCGCCCATCACGTCGTCGGGCTTCGCTCCGCCGATGCGGCAGGCGACGTAGAAGCCCACGCCGATGGGCGGCATCATGAGGCCGACATTCATCGCACAGACGATGACCATCGAGTAGTGGATGTCGTTGATGCCGAGCTTGGCGGCGATGGGGAACATGATCGGCGCCATCAGCAGCACGGCAGGTAGGCCCTCTAGCAGACAGCCGAGCACCAGGAACACGGCCACGGTGACGGCCATGTAGCCGATCCAGCCGCCCGGTAGAGTGGTCAGTACGCTCGACAGCTGCTGCACCACGCCGCTTTGCGTGATGGCCCAGGCCATCGCCGACGCGGCACCCAGGATCAGCAGTATCGCGCCCGACAGCGCGGCGGTCTCCACCAGCATGGCATAGACCTTGCGCCAGCCGATGCCGCCGTACAGCACCTGGCCGGTGATCAGCGCGTACAGCACTGCCAAGGTCGACACCTCGGTGGCGGTAGCCACGCCGCCGCCCACCGCGCTGCGGATCAGGAAGGGCAGCACCAGCGCCGGGGCGGCGATCCACAGGAAGCGGCCGATGGTCTGCCACGGCGCCCGGCGCGCGCCTTCGACCTGCTCATGGCGCGCCTTCCAGCGCGCCAGCAGCAGCAGCGTGGCCAGCAGCACCATCGCCACCACGAAGCCTGCCTGGAACAGCCCCGCGATCGACACCCCCGCCACCGAGCCGAGCACGATCAGCACGATGCTCGGCGGCACCGTGTCGGCCATGGCCGCGCCAGTGGCAAGCAGCGCCACCATCTCGCGGGGCTTGTTGCCGCGGCGCTTCATCTCCGGAAACAGCGCCGGAGCGACGGTGGCCATGTCCGACACCTTGGAGCCCGAGATGCCGGAGACGATGAACAGCGACCCCAGCAACACATAGGACATGCCGGCCTTCACGTGCCCGAGCAGCGATGCCAGGAAGTCGACGATCGCCTTGCCCATGCCGGTGGCGTCCAGGATGCAGCCCAGCAGCACGAAGATCGGCACCGACACCAGCACCAGGCTCGACATGCCCTCGTCCATGCGGCCGATGATCACGATCGTGGGCATCTGGGTCGTGAACGCGAGATAGGCGAGCGCCCCGGCGCCGAAGCAGAAGGCGATCGGTACGCCGGCGGCCAGGCACAGTGCCACCAGCCCGACCAGGAAGATCGCGATGTTCCAGCTTCCCAGCTGTGCCAGCTGTGGCGCCAGCGCCCAGCACAGCGCAGCACTGCCCGCCACAAGGGCCGTCGCGATGACCAGCGAGGCCCGGGGCACGGTCCGGGTGGCGAAGGCCAACACCAGACCCAGCATGGCCAGAAGTCCGAAGGGGATGGCCGCGACGCGCAGCGTGTTGGGCAGGTCCAGCGCCGGCGTGCGGATGTACCACTCCTCGCGAGCGTACTCCCAGGCCGGCGGCAGCAGCGCGAGCAGCAGCGCCGCCACCGTCACCAGGGCGAGCGCATGCACCAACTCGCGCGGGCGCCGCGGCAGTCGCTCCACGAACAACGTCAGCCGCAGGTGCTCGTTGCGGTGCATCGCGATCGCCGAGCCGATCATGGCCAGCCAGATGAAGGCGATCGACACCACTTCGTCTACCCAGACTAGTGGCTGTTCGAGGAGGTAGCGCCAGGTCACGGCGCCGAGCAGCAGCACGACGATCGAGATCATCAGCAGCGCGCACACGGCTTCCAGCGGCAGCATCGCGCGCGCCAGCAGGCGGCGCGTAGCGTCCTCGGCGGTGCCCGGGTGGTGTTCAGGGGTCTGGCCTGTCAGGGCCGTCGTGTCGGCTGTGGTCATCGTTCAGCTCCGCGCCGTGGGGCGCTCGATGCGCTGCGGCTACAGGCCGCGAGCGCCGGCGGCCAGGAAGCCACCATCCACCGGCATCGCGATGCCGGTCGTGTAGGCCGCGTCGTCGGACGCCAGGTACATCACCGCGGCGGCGATCTCGGCAGTGCTGCCGTAACGCTCCATCGGGATGGCCTTGGCGTACTCAAGGCGGAACTGTGCCGTGTGCAGCGCTTGGGTCATCGGCGTGTCCACCGGGCCGGGACACACCGCGTTGGCGGTGATGCCGTGCTCGGCCAGTTCCACCGCCATCTGCCGCGTCAGCGCGATCACGGCGCCCTTGGACGTGCCATAGGCCGTGCGCCCGCTGCCCACCGCGCGCAGACCGGCAACCGAGGCCACGTTGACGATGCGGCCCCACCGATGGCGCACCATCAGCCGCGCCGCATGCTGTGCGCACAGCAGCGTGCCGGTGACGTTGACGTTCATCGTGGCGATGAAGTTGTCCAGCGGGAATTCCAGGAAGGGATGCACCTTCGCGATGCCGGCGCTGTTGACCAGCACGTCGCACCGGCCGTGGGCTGCCTCCACGCGGGCGAAGGCGGCGGCCACCGAGTCGGGCTGCCCCACGTCGAGAGCGACCGCCGTGGCCCGCCCGCCAGCGCCGCGCAGCGCGGCAGTGGTGGCCTCGGCCGCGCCGCCGTCGAGGTCGGCGACCCAGACATGGGCCCCCGTGGCGGCCAGACGTCGGCAGACCTCGGCGCCGATGCCCTTGGCGCCACCCGTGACGAAGGCGACGCGCACCTCGCTGCTCGATCTTGAGTCCATGTGTTGACCTTTGCCGTGGTGCTCAGCCGAGCTTGCCGGTGTGCTTCTCGAGAATCGCCCAGGCCTCTTCGCCGTACTTCTTGCGCCACTCCTCGTAGAAACCGGACTTGCTCAGCAGCGTGCGGAAGGGTTCGAGGTTGGGCTCGTTGAACACCATGCCGCGCGCGGTCAGGTCGGCGCGCAGCGAGGAGTTGAGCCGCATCGTGTCGGCGCGCATGTCCATTGCCGCGCGGTCGAGGTTGCGCGCGATCACCGGGCGCACCTTCTCGGGGATGCGATCCCAGACGCGGCGGCTGGTCATGCACCAAAAGCCATCCCACATGTGGTTGGTGATCGAGCAGAACTTCTGCACCTCAAATAGCTTGGCCACGGAGATGATCGACAGCGGGTTCTCCTGCCCGTCGACCACCTTGGTCTGCAGCGACGAGTAGACCTCGGCGAAGTTAATCGACGCGGGCGCCGCGCCGAGACTCTTGAAAAGTGAAGTCCACAACGGGCTGACCGGCACGCGCATGCGCAGGCCCTTCAGGTCGTCGGGGGTCTGGATCGGCTTGACACTGTTGGTGATCTGGCGGAAGCCGGATCCCCATATCTTGTCCATTGGCTGGAGCCCGACCTTGGCCAGCTGCGCGTGCAGGTACTTGCCCAGCTCCCCGTCCAGCGCCTTGTAGACCGCGTCCTCGTTCGGCCACGCGAAGCCGAGGCCGTAGATCGACGACACCGGCACCAGCTGCGACAGCACGTTGACGCCCGAGACCGTGAAGAACTCCAGCGCGCCGGCACGCAGCTGCGACAGCATGTCCGCATCGTTGCCGAGCTGGTTGCTGGGGAAGACGTTGATCTGGACCTGGCCATCCGTCTCCTTCAGGATGCGCTCGGCGGCCTCGGTGGCGCGCACGTTCAAGGGGTGCGTGGCCGGCAGGTTTGTCCCGAACTTGAAGTTGAATTCGGCGGCCTTAGCAAAGCGCGGCAGCACCAGCGCCGGGGCGCCGATCAGGGTGGCACCGGTCATCAGGGCGCGGCGACGGTTCATCGATGTCATCTGGAGTCTCCTTTTTGCGATCAGTGAAGTGACGGACGCGCGTCGGCCGTGCCGCGCAACGCCTTGACGAAATAGTCGGGCTGACCCATCTGGCCGCCCTTCAGCGCGATCTCGAGTTGCGCCAGGTGCGGCTCGCGCGAGATCGATCGACACAGCGGTGCACCGGGCGCCAGGCGGGCGACCACGCGCAGCGCCTGCGGCGCCAGGCGCTGCGTGACGTGGCTCGAGGTGTCGCCGCCCGACAGCAGCAGGCGCTTCAGCGGGTGGGCGCGCAGCAGCGCGTCCACCAGATCTCCGAAGCGCTGGCCCAGCAGGCGGCCGCCCTCGTGGCGGGCCCGTTCCCGGCTCATGCCTTGCTCGGCGAGCGCGGACAGCATCGCCTCGATGCGCGGGTCCTGTGGGCCGCGCGCGCTGTGCAGCATCACGCTGTGGCCGGCACGCAGCGGGGCCAAGGCGTGATCAAGGAGCCGGGCGAGGGCTGCCGATGGGTCGCTCGCTGCCACCAGCGCCGCGGCGTCCACAGGCACATTGACGAAGCCGGCGGTCACCGCCTCGTCGATCTGCAGCGCGCTGAGCGGCGAAGCGCTGCCCGAGACCGCCAGCACCTGCGGGACGCCGGGGAAATGGTCGTCTGCAGTCCGCCCGGCAGGCAGGACGCCGGTCTCGCGCCACCACTGCGTCATCGCGTACTCCAGGCCGGAGCCGCCGACGCAGAACAAGGGCACCCGGCGGCCGTCGGTCAGCCCATCGAGCAGCCTGCCGGTCTCGGTGAGGTGGTCGGCCGTCATGCCGTCGAGCAGCACCGCGCCGCCTGGGGTGGCGTCGACCGTGCGACGCATCTCCGCGGCCATCGCAGCGCGGTCCAGCGCGAACTGCGGCAGCGTGAAGCCCGTGATGCGCATCGAGGTCTGCGCGCCGAGGTGGCGCGCGAGGTCGGCCTCATGCATCGGGGTCACCGGATGCACGCTCATGATGGGGTGCCGGTCGATGCGGTGCACCCGACCGTCAGTGCCGGAGCGCGCGAACAGGTTGCCGAAGGCGCAGTAGCGGCCGAGCGCCGGGGTGGCCGCGACGATGGGGATCGCGGTGTCACCGAAGGCGGTGCGCGACAGGTCCAGCACGCGCCCGATGCTGCCGATGGCCGGCGAACTGTCGAACGTCGAGCAGACCTTGTAGTGCACCAGAGGGACGGACAAGCCCGACATCGCCTTGAGCACGGGCATCAGGTGCCGATCCATCTCGGCCGGCGACATGGCACGGCTTGCGCCCGCCACGCCGATGGCGTCGAAGGGGCCGAGTTCGCGCAAGGTCTGCTCGTCGGGCACGTCGAGGAACAGCGCGCAGTTCAAGCCGGCGAAGGCCAGCACCTCGAGCGCGTCGGTCGACCCGGTGAAATCGTCACCGTAGAAGGCAAGCTTCATGCTGGGCTCTACAGGTTGCCAAAGTGGATCAGCGCGCGGCGCAGAGCAGGGTGCGATTCGGCGTAGGTCTCGAGGCTGACGCCAGCCTTCGCGGCTTCCCATCCCTCCCTCATGCTGGCCATGCCAGCCGCAATGCCGTCGGGATGGCCAATGATCCCGCCACCCGCCAGGTGCATCACGTCGTCCGACTTCAAGGCTGCGTACAGGTCGGGGGCCTGGCCGGCCCACTGGCCCGACGAGGACACGGGCATGATCGTCTGGACGCCGGACCACGGCGCCAGCAAGGCCCTGGCGGACTCGATCACCGACGAATCGGCCTCGCAGAACTTGCTGCGGATGCCGTTGACGTGTAACTGGTCCACGCCAGCCAGGCGCCAGAGCTTCTGGTACGCGGCGAACGAGAAGCCCAGTCCGGGGTGGCGCGTGAAGGCGCCCCATCCGTTGCGGTGGCCGTGGATCGGCAACTGCGAGTGGCGACGCAGATGTTCGACGCCCGCGAAGCCCGCCCAATTGGCGCTGACCATCACGCAGGTGCCCCCAGCTTCGAGCACGGCATCGTGCCGACGCAGCATCTGCTCGATCGTGCCGGAAATGTTGATGGCGTACATCGGCATGCGGTCCAGGCGATCAGCGTGCCGTTTGAGCACCGGCATGACGGCCCGCAGACGCTGGTCGAAGGGCGCGTACGGCGGATCAGCCATCAACTCATCGTCCTTGATGAAGTCGATGTCGGCTGCGCACAGCTTGTCCACGAGTTCGGCCGTCTGCTCTGGGGACAGGCCGATGCTCGGCTTGATGATGGTTCCGATGATCGGCCGACCATGCACGCCAGCGAGCCGCCGCGTACCAGCGACTCCGAACGCCGGACCGGCGAACTGCGCGGCGTACTCGGGGGACATGTCGAGATCCAGCAGGCGCAGGCCCGTGACTTCGCCCAGTTCGTAGAGGTTGCCCGCGATCGTAGCCATCAGGGTGGGCAAGTTCGCGCCCACGTTGGCGACCGGAAACGCGATCTCGATCTCGGCACGGTGGAACACACCTCCGCGGGCATGACGGTCCACGTAGGCGCTAGGCAGCGTCGGCTGTAGCACCGGGGCCAGCGGGTTGATGCGAACGACCCGGGCGCGCGAGCGCTCCTTCAGTTCGTCCGTCTCACCGGGCAGCGAGAGAAAGGTGCCACTCGATTGCTCACCGGCGATGACCTGCGCGATCTTCTCGGAGGCGACCGAGCTTTCGACGAAGTACCGCGCGGTGAATTCGGGGCGGCTGGCGGGGGTGTTCATGGGGCTGTGAGCTTCTCTCTAGGCTGATGGCAAGGTTAGAAGCTGCGCCCCCGCACGGCAAACGATATGATCTGCAGTAGATGTGATGAAAACTCACATCAAATACGGGTTGACCCGGATCTCGGAGGGCACATGACCACGCCCGTTCGCCTCTCGCTCAATGCCCTTCGCGCATTTGAGGCAACTGCGCGCTTGCGCAGCTTCAGTGCCGCGGCGGTGGAACTGTCGGTCACGCACGGCGCGGTGAGCCGACACATCCGGATGCTTGAGGACTCCGTGGGCTTGCCGCTGCTCAAGCGCACGGCGCAAGGTGCATCGCCGACGGCGGAGGGACAGCGCCTGGCCGATGGACTCTCGACAGCATTCAGCCTGATTCAGTCGAGCGTTGAGCAGCTGAAGCCGGGGCCGTTGACCTTGGCATGTTCCGAGTCGATCATGATGTATTGGCTCCTGCCGAGACTGAACCGTTTCAAGGACGCCCACCCAGAGGTGGAGCTCCGCTTCAACATGAGCCACGGCCCGGTCGACTTCGCACGCGACAACGTCAGCGTCGCAATCCGCCTCTCGTCGATCGAGGCGCCGAAGGACGTGGTGCGGGACGACGTCGCACCGGAGTGGGTGGGGCCGGTGTGCTCGCCGGAGTACCTGCGACAGCATCGCATCGGGACCATGGAGGACCTGGCACGTGCTCGACTCATGGTGTCGCGCACCCGGACCAGCGCCTGGGACGATTGGGCCCAGTGCAGCGGCCATCGGGACCTGGCCCTGCGCGTCGATGAGTCCTTCGACCACTTCTACCTGCTGATCCAGGGAGCGCGTTGCGGGCTGGGACTGGCCAACGTGCCGCGCATGCTAGTGCGGGACGACTTGACCAGTGGCACGCTCGTGGCGCCGCTGGGCTTCGTCCGCGGCCCCAACCGGCTGACGATCTGGATCGCGCCGCACCTCAGTCGCCGCGAGGACGTGATCAAGCTGGTCGACTGGTTGCACGACGAGTTGCGTGCGACCGAGCCCTGACTCTGATGAAGGCGCTCTGCAGTCGGGCGCGCTTTTGCGGATCGGGCGATTGGCTAGGACCGCTTTGCGGCGAAAGCACGTAGGTCCGCTCGTGGCCGGGTCGAGTCAAAGACAGCCCCAATCTCGGCGCCGGAAACCTGCCGTTCAGCTGCTCGCCGCAGCCACGACTGGGCGGATGGGGCGACCGACCGGTTATGGCCGGCAGTGTGAGTACAAGGCTGCACCGGGAAGCCGACTTCCGACGCAATGACGCTGCCGACGGAAGTCAGCTTTCGGCAGCCACGGCGGGCACCCGGTCCCGGCCACAAGCCGTCCTTCCCGGCCCCCTCGAAAGTCTCGCCTCAGCTCAGCCGCGAACGGCAGGTTTGCGACGACGAGTCTGGACCGCTCGTTGGCTCACGCCGGCCAATTGCAGACGCTCGCGAGCGTCTTGTTCACGGTTGTTTAGCGCGCACTGACGCGTGCGTGATGTGGACGGCGCAGCCACCGAGCGCAGCGAAAGCGACGGTAGCGCGCAGGGCGAGGCTTGTTCTGGTCATGGGGTCCCTGATGATGTTCATGGGTCGGACGATCCATGCATGGCACTCTAGGAAGCCTTGTCGGGGCGGCACTTAAATTACGACGAACTGCAGATCCGAGGCTCCTGAGGGAACTCCAGCCGTTCGCGACCGCCGGCCAGGTCGCCGGCGTGCGGTCGAAGCCACCTTGCGGCCACCGCAGCCCGGCGCCCCTGAGACTAGGCGCAAGCCGGACCGGCCGACGCGCGTGTCCGCTGTGGAGGCTCAGGCTGCAGGAAAAGATTCGGCCGGCACGGGGCCGACGATCTTCAGAATCCGGTAATTGAAACCGCCATAGATCTGCTCGGCCGATACCTGTGCCTGCGTGGCCAGGAAATCGGCGATCGCCTTGTCCGCCTGCCGGCCTTTCGCAGGGTCCATCCATTCGGCGCTGGTCTGCCACGGATTGTCGATGAGCACTTGCTTCTCGCCCGCCAACTGAATCTTGTAAAAAGCACCGGTGGACGTCACGAGGCCCAGATTAAGGGCGCCCAGCAAACCGATGTCGGGCCGGAACTCCTTAGCGTCGGACACCGTGCGCAGGGCCTTGTGTGCCCGCCAGGTGGCCTTGCAATCTTCTTTGTCGTTCTGGGTTGCGACATGGCCCACCCGATGGGTGCCGCCCTCTTTGTAGAAGACCATCCAGCAACCGGTGAACATGCCGCTCAGCACATCCATTCCGCCCATGTCCGCGTAATTGATCTTCCCGGACACCCAGGGCAGCCAGCGGAAGTTGAGCTCGTTGTGCTCGACGGTGACGATCACCTTGTCCTTGCGGAACATCCGCTTCTTGGTCGTCTCCGTAACGCGCTTGATCTTGAAGCTGGCATCGACCACGCCGGTGCTGGTGAAGCCGGGACCGCCGCCGCTCATGGCAATCGGAAACTTGAAGTCATAGATGCAGTCGCCCACCATCAATTGCTGTTCGATCGCCACTTCAATCTCCGTGATGACGTGAGCTCCAGGCGCTGATCCTGGGCTCCGCTGTTTCTGTTTGCCTCGGGCAGGGTCTTCGGAAGGCTACGCGGGATTCTGCGATTCGGCATCCGAGGGCTTGCCCTAGCGATGCACGTGCTTTGCGTGCCGCACAGGCGGGGTCGGTCACTGCCGACCGCGGACGTCGGCTCTGCGGTCGCCCAACCTGGGGGTCAGCTTTCCGGCGGCGAGATCACTGACCCTGCTGTCGCTGGTCGACCGAGGCCGTGTGAGAACGTCAGATGGCGCCCATATGGCGGCTCCGCAGAGCATCGGTCCTTGATGACCACTCAAGTCAACCAGTACGCGC